>FJVZ01000101.1_pt1 | contig 12045 bp, 8 predicted proteins | sample 1011841 | NCBI WGS metagenome assembly FJVZ01 (sample SAMEA3912450, study PRJEB9761) | metagenome | biome: forest; material: soil | place: USA | collected 2011-06-22 | depth 0.1 m
CACCCTGCGCGCCGTGCTCGCCGCCCTCGGCGTCGACGCGAGCACGGACGGCGCCGTCCGGGCCGCCCTGGCCGAGCGCCGGCACACCCTCGCCGAGCGGCTGCTGCCGCCCAGCGTCGTGCTCCGCTCGGGGCGCCCGCGCGGCGACCTGTGGGCCCCGCCGGGCACCGAGCTGCGGGTCGAGGCCGAGGACGGCCGCACCCACCGGGTCGGCTCGCTCGGCGCGCTCGGCAAGGAGCTCGCCGAGCTGCCGGTCGGCCGGCACACCCTGCACGCCGAGCGCGCCGGCCGCACCGAGGCCGTCCCGCTGCTGATCGCGCCCACCCGGCTGGCCGGCCCCGAGCGGCGCGGCTGGGGATTCCTGGCCCAGCTGTACTCGGTGCTCTCCCAGGGCTCCTGGGGCATGGGCGACCTCGCCGACCTGGCCGCCCTGGGCCGCTGGGCCGGCGGCCTCGGGGCCGACTTCATCCAGCTCAACCCGCTGCACGCGTACGTCCCCGGGCCGCTGCCCGACCCTTCCCCGTACCGGCCGAGCAGCCGGCGCTTCCCCGACCCGATGAACCTGCGGATCGAGGCCGTCCCCGAGTACGCGGACCTGCCGCCCGTCGACCGGGCGGCCGCCGCCGGGCCGGCCGCGCGCGCGGACCGGCTGCGCGAGGGGGTGCTCGGCGGCGCGCTGATCGACCGCGCCGCCGTCCGCGACCTCAAGTTCCAGGCCCTGGAGCTCGTGCACCGGGTGCCGCTGGGCCCGGCCCGGCAGGCCGCCTNCCGGCGGTACACCGAGGCCGAGGGGGCGGGGCTGACCGACTTCGCGACCTGGTGCGCCCTCGCCGAGGTGCACGGCACCCGCTGGCGCTCCTGGCCGGCCGGGTTGCGCAGCCCCGACGGGCCGGGCGTCGCCGCCGCCCGGCGCGAGCTGGCCGGGCGGATCGAGTTCCACCGCCGGGTGGCCTGGCTGGTGGACGAGCAGCTCGGCGAGGCGCAGCGGGCCGCGACCGGCGCCGGGATGGCCATCGGCCTGATGCACGACCTCGCGGTCGGCGTCGACCCGGAGGGCGCGGACGCCTGGAGCCTCCAGCGCTACCTGGCCGAGGGCATGACGGTCGGCTGCCCGGCCGACGACTTCAACCCGCACGGCCAGGACTGGGGCCTTCCGCCCTGGCGGCCGGACACCCTCGCCGAGGCCGGGTACGCACCGTTCGCCGAGGTGCTGCGCGGCACCCTGCGGCGCTCCGGCGCGCTGCGGCTGGACCACATCATGGGGCTGTTCCGGCTCTGGTGGGTGCCGGCCGGGGCGCGGGCCTCCGAGGGCGCCTACGTCCGGTACGACCACGAGGCGATGCTCGGGGTGCTCGCGCTGGAGGCGCACCGGGCCGGCAGCATGGTGATCGGCGAGGANCTGGGCACCGTCGAGCAGGGCGTGCGCGAGGAGCTGGCCGACCGGGGGATCCTCGGGACGTCCGTGCTGCGCTTCGAGTACCGGGGCGGGTCCGAGCAGCGCTCGGGGCCGCTGCCGGCCGAGGAGTGGCGCAGCGACTGCCTGGCCACCCTGACCACGCACGACCTGCCCAGTACGGCGGCCTGGCTGGACGGCGAGCACATCCGGTTGCACGAGCGGCTGGGGCTGCTCGCCGAGCCGGTGGAACAGGCCGAGGCGGCCGCGGCCTCCGAACGCTCCGGCTGGCTGGCGGAGTTGGACCGGGCCGGGGCGCTCGGCCCGGAGACCGGGACGGTGCCGGACCGGGAGGCGCTCGGGCTGCACCGGTTCCTCGCGCTCACCCCGGCGAAGCTGCTGGGCGTCTGGCTCCCCGACACGGTCGGGGACCGCCGGCCGCAGAACCTGCCCGGCACGGCGGACGAGTACCCCAACTGGCGGCTGCCGATAGCCGATCCCGCCGGGATCCCGCTCACCCTGGAGGATCTCGCCGAGCAGCCGGGTCCGCGCGCCGTCGCCGAGCTCTACCGCGACCTGCCGGCCCCGTGACACCGGCCCTGTGACACCGGCCCCGCANCACCCGGGCGCGTGCCCCCCTACAGCATGGCGGCTCCGCGCCGGAGCAATCTGCAAATAATTGCGGGAACCCTCTGCAAGATCTTGCTATCACCTGCACCGCCTGCTTGACTCACCTGTCGGCGGCGGCAGTTGACGGCCGCTTCGCACGTCGGGGGCGTACCGGCCGGAGCCGTACCGGCCGCCCCGCGGGTCGGCCGCCCGCCCGGAGGTACCGGGGCCGGCGAGTGCCGTCAGCCGCGTGGCCGCACCACCAGACCTTAGGCCCGAGAGGAACACCGATGAGCACCGAGACAGACGTCCTCGTCCTGGGAGGCGCCGGCGTCGACACGATCGTGTACGTCCCCGAGCTGCCGCTGGCGTTCGCCGACAGCTACATGGTGCCCAGGATCGAGATGCGGGCGGGCCAGACCGGCGACTTCGTCGCGCTCGGCCTGAGCGCGCTGGGCCTGCGCACCCACCACCTCGACATGATCGGCGCCGACCACCCGGGCGACCTGATCCGGGCGCTGCACCGCGACCGGGGCATCCCGTTCACCGAGGTCCCGCTGCCGGGCGGCACCAAGCGCGCGGTCAACCTGGTCGGCCCCGACGGGCGGCGGCTGTCGCTGTACGACGACAGCCGCTCGCACGAGGCGGACCGGCTGCCCGAGGAGACCGTCCGGGCGCTGGCCCGGGCNAGCCGCCACGCCCACGTGTCGATCACGTACCCCTGCGCCTTCGCGCTGCCCCTGCTGCGCGAGGCCGGCCTGACGATCTCCACCGACCTGCACAACTGGGACGGCTCCAACGCCTACCACGAGCCGTTCGCCTACGAGGCCGACGTCGTCTTCGTCTCCACCACCGCCCTGGCGAAGCCGGAGCAGACCATGCGGCAGATCGCCGAGCGGGGCCGCGCCCAGGTGGTCGTCGCCACGGCCGGCGCGGAGGGCGCCTACCTGCTGGCCGACGGCGAGCTGACGCACGTCCCGGTCGTCACGCCGCCCGCCCCCGTCGTCGACTCCAACGGCGCCGGCGACGCCTTCGCGTCGGGCTTCCTGCTCGGCTGGCTGGCCGGCGAGCCGGCCCGGCGCTGCGCCCGCTACGGGTCGATCGCCGGAGCCTTCGCCTGCACCGTGCCCGGCACCAGCACCGACTCCATCGGCCGGGACGAACTCCTCGCCCGCGTCGCCGAGCTGGACGCGGCGGGGGAGAACGNATGACGGGCACGCCCGCCCGCTACGACGTGGTCGTCCTCGGCGGGGGAGTGGCCGGCTGCGTGCTGGCGGCCCGGCTGAGCGAGGACCCGGACCGCACCGTCTGCCTGGTCGAGGCGGGCCCGGACCACGGGCCGGACCACCAGGACTGGCCGGCGAAGGTGCTCAACGCGCGCGCCCTGCCGCGCGACGACGTGTGGGAGCGGCACGCCCCCGTGCACCGCGTCCGCGGGCGCATCCTCGGCGGCTCGTCCTGCATCAACGGCTGCTGGAACACCTGGGGCTCCGAGGCGGACCACGCCCACTGGGCGCGGCTCGGCGGCCCGCNGTGGTCCGCGCCCGCGATGGAGCCGTACCGGCTGGCAGCGGTCCGGCAGATGGGGCTGCGGTCCGTCCCGGACAACGAGCACTCGCCGTGGAGCCGGNCCGCCCTGGCGGCGGCCGGGGAACTCGGCTACCGCGAGGTCGACATGGGCGCCCCGGGCGGCCCCGGCTACGGCACCCCGCTGCTGAACGCCTTCGACGGGGTCCGCCACAACGCGGCCTTCGGCTACCTGNACGNGGCGGCCCGCTCGCGGCCCAACCTGACGATCGTCGCCGACGCCGCCGTGGAGCGGCTGGACGTCCGCGACGGAGAGGTCCGGGGCGTCTCGGTCGACGTCGCCGGACAGCGGCGGACGCTGGTCGCCGGCAGCTACCTGGTGGCCTGCGGCACCTTCGGCTCGCCCGCGCTGCTGATGCGCAGCGGCATCGGCCCGGCGGCCCACCTGGAGGAGGTCGGCGTCCGGCCCGAGGCCGACCTCCCCGGCGTCGGGGCGAACCTCGTGGACCAGCCGGGCGTGTTCCTGCCGCTGGCCCCGACGGACGAGCTGAACGCGGCGCTCGCCGCCAAGGAGGCCGCCGGCGAGCTGTACGTCAGCCGGATGCTCGTCCGGGCGGCCAGCGCACTCTGCCCGGACGACTCCTGGGACCTGCACATCCTGCCCGCCGCCGGCCCGCCGCTGTACGGCAAGCTGCCACCGGGGACGTACGAGGCCGGCATCTCCGCGTTCGTGATGAACCCGGTGTCGCGCGGCAGCGTGCGACTGCTCTCCGCCGACCACACCGTGGCGCCGGAGATCGACCCGGGCTTCCTCACCGACCCGGCGGGCCGCGACCTCGCGGTCCTGCGCTCCGGCCTGGAGATCGTGGAGCGGATGGCCGCCTCGGCGGCGCTGAAGCCGCTGGCCGGCCCGGTGCAGGGGCACCCCGCGCGGGACCTCTCCGACCAGGAGCTGCGCGGCCGGCTGGGAACCTACTGGCACCCCGTGGGCACCTGCGCCATGGGCGCCCCGGACGACCCGCTCGCGGTGGTCGACGGCGAGGCCCGGGTGCGGGGCGTGTCGAACCTGCGGGTCGTCGACGCCTCCATCCTGCCGACCGTCCCGGCGGCGAACACCCAGCTGCCGGTGCTCGCCGTCGCCGAGATGCTCGCGGACCTGATCAGGGGAGAGGCATGACCGGGGCACCCNCCGACCGAGTGCTGTACGGCTGCATGGGCCTCGGCGGCAGCTGGGACGACACTCCCTACGCCGCCGCCGACATCGGCCACGCCGAGGCGGCGGTCGAGGCCGCGCTGGCCGCCGGGATCACGGCGTTCGACCACGCCGACATCTACCGGTACGGCAAGTCCGAGGCNGTGTTCGGCGAGGTCCTCGCCAGGACGCCGGGCCTTCGNGAGCGNATCACCCTGCAGAGCAAGTGCGGCATCCGGCTCCCCGAGGGCGGCCGGCCCGGCCGGTACGACCTNCGCGGACCGAGCATCCTCCAGCGGGTCGAGGAGAGCCTCGTCCGGCTGCGCACCGACTCCCTCGACGTGCTGCTGCTGCACCGCCCCGACCCGCTGGCCCGTCCGGAGGAGATCGCCGCGGCGCTCACCGCACTCCACCGGCAGGGCCTGGTACGGCACTTCGGCGTCTCCAACATGAGCGCCGCGCAGATCGCGCAGCTCCAGGCGCAGCTCGACGTCCCGCTGGTGGTCAACCAGCTGGAGATGAGCCTCGCCCGCCGGGACTGGGTCGAGGCCGGTGTGCTGGTCAACACCGCCGCAGCCGCCGCGAACGGCTTCCCGCACGGGACGGTCGAGTACTGCTCCGCCAACGGGATCCGGCTCCAGGCCTGGGGCGCCCTCGCCCAGGGCCGCTTCACCCGGGCCGAGGCCGGCCCGGCCGGCGAGCTGCTCGGCAAGCTCGCCGCCCGCAAGGGGACGACGCCGGAGACCGTCCTGCTGTGGTGGCTCCAGCGCCACCCGGCCGGCATCGCGCCGGTCATCGGCACCGGCCGGCCCGAGCGCATCGCCGCCTGCCGCGACGCCGTGCACCGCGAGCCCGAGCTCACCCACGAGGAGTGGTACGAGCTGTGGACCGCCGCCCGCGGCGCCCCGCTGCCCTGATCCGGCGACGGCCCGGACCCGCGCGGCCCTGACACCGCGCCGGCCGGTCCCGCGCCGCCCGCCCGGCCCGCCGCCCCACCGGCGGGCCGGGCCGTACCGACGTACCCCGAACACCGCGCTGCCGTAGGAGAGACCGTCGTGACCGCAAGACCAGCACCAGCGACCGCAGCCTCACCGGGCTCCCTGCAGTCGGCCCGTTTCTACATCACCTTCCGCTGCAACTCGCTCTGCGGGTACTGCAACGTCTGGCAGGACGACAAGTTCAAGGGCTACCACGAACTCTCGCTGGAGCAGGCCCGCGAGGTGCTCGACCAGCTGCACGGACTCGGCGTGCGCTACGTGGACTTCACCGGCGGCGAGCCCGTCCTGCACCCGCACATCGACGGGATCGTCCAGTACGCCAAGTCGCTCGGCATGGCCGTGGAGATCACCAGCAACGGCATCCGCTTCGCCAAGCACATCGACGCGATCGTGCCGTACGTCGACACCATGAACGTCTCGCTGGACACCCTGAAGCCCGACCGCTACCGGGAGATCCGCGGCGTCCCCACGCTCGACCGGGCGCTGGAGGTGATCCGGCGGATCGGCGCCACCGGCTCCGGGAACCTCAAGCTCATCTGCGTGGTGACCCGGGAGAACGTGGACGAGGTGGCCGACCTGCTGCGCTTCGCGCAGGACAACCGGGTCGCGATGTACTTCTCCACGATGTTCGAGTACTTCGAGGAGCAGGACACCGTCCGCGACGTCAACCGGACGGCCCGCAAGCTCAAGCTGATCGAACAGAACGGCAAGCCGGTCGGCGACCGCCCGGCCCCCCGCCCCGTCGCGCCGGTCGACGACGTCATCGCGGCCGAACTGATGGCCCTGCTCTACCAGCCGTTCGCCGTCCTCAACCTGCACTTCCGCAAGTACGTCGAGGCGCTCGACCCGTTCGCGCCGACCGACTGCTACGCCAACAAGCGCATCCTCACCGTCGGCCCCGACGGGCGCCTCGTCCTGCCCTGCTACCACGCCTTCGACAACTCGCTGGAGTGGGACCGCGATCTCGCGGAACTCGTCCAGGACGAGGAGTTCGTCCGGGTCCGGGACGAGGAGGTCGGGCACCGCAAGGAGTGCCAGGGCTGCACGGTCTTCCCCTACATCGGGCTCTCCTTCAGCTACCGCTTCGACAAGATCTTCCTCTACCAGGCCCTGTCGGAGGAGATCGCCAAGCTCAAGACCCGCTTCGCCAACCCGCTGCACCCCCGGATCACCCTCCCCCTGGAGGAACTGCACCGGAGCTACACGGCCCTGGAGCAGTTCATCGACGAACTGCCCGTGCCCAGGCCGCCGGTGTCCGCCGACCACTTCTACCGCTTCGACGTCACCCCGGACGGCATCCGCTCCGAACTCCTCGCCGGGGAGCTGAGCCTGGCGGAGCTGCTCGGTGACCACGCGCACGAGTACTGCTGGGGCATCCAGCGCTCGCCGCACGTCTGGATACGNCTCGTCTACCGCGACCTGATGCCGCTGGTCCAGGAGCTCGCGGCCGGGGGCCTGCTGGCCGAGAGCGACCACGAGAGCACGGTGGCGAGCCTCTACCAGGTCCAACTCGCCTGGTGGCAGGCCTACCTGGGCCGCTACTTCGTCGGCGGGGAGGCGATCGACACGGCCGGCCCGGACGAGCTGGTCACCCGCTTCCTGCTGCGGACGAACGCCCTGCTGCCGGACGACCCCCGGTCCGCCCGGATCCGGCAGGTGCTGCTGCACGCGGGCTGCGTGCTCGGCCTCGCGCCGCAGGCCCTCGCCCCGCTGGCCGTCCACGAGCCCTTCCCCGAGGCGGCGTTGACCGTCAAGCACCTGCTGCTGATCGCCGCCGACGCCGACCTGCCGCGCTACGCGGCGCTGCTCCCGGCCGGTGCCGCCGAGCCGCTGCTCCGGGTCGCCGACGNCCCCGGGGCGCGGACCGACGACCCGGCGGAGCCCGGCGATGACGACCCCGAGATCGCCCGGCTGCTGGGGTTCGAGAGCGGCCTCGACCAGGCGACCGCAGAACGGCTCACGGCCTTCCTGCGGACGTCCGTCACCGAGGAGCGCCGCGCCCCGCTGGCCGACGGCCTGCTGGCCCACGAGCTGCGCACCCCGCACGTGATCCGCCGGCGCGGCGCCGTGCTCCGCCTGCGGGCGGCGGCCGGGCGGCCTCAGCCGATCGCCGGGGCGCCGGTCGCCGGGCTTCCGATCGCAGGTGTGCCACTCGCCGGTGTGCCGCTCGCAGGGGCGCCGCTCCCGGCGGACAGCGACGCGAGGGCGGCCGGGCTGAACCCCTTGGCGATGAGCCAGCCGGCCAGCGTCATCTCGTAGCAGAACACCGGAAGGGCCAGGAGGGTGCCCCAGCCGGAGATCTGCTCGTAGACACCGAACAGCACCAGCACGCCGGACCCGAGGATCAGCGGGCCGCCGACGAGCCCCAGCACGGACACGAAGCGCGGCACGAGCCTCGACCGGTACAGGACGAAGCTCATCATCAGCGTGCTGGGGCCCAGGGCGAGCCGAGTCTGTCGGCCGGCGTCACGACCCGGCTCATCGCCGCCGTGACGGCGTCGGCNGACGACTCCGGGCAGCGTGCCGCTCGCGCCCTGCTGGCCCGGCTGACGGATCGGGAGCGGGAGGTCGCGCTCGCGGTCAGCGAGGGGCTGACGAACGCCGAGATCGCCGGCTCGCTGTACATGGGCGTGGCCACCGTGAAGACGCATGTCGGCAGCGTCTTCGCCAAGCTGGAGGTCTCCAACCGGGTCCAGGTGGCCCGCTGCGTGCATGACGCCGGCACCGGCCCGGGGTGACGCCGGCGGCCCGGCGGGCGCCTCACTCGCCCCAGCGCGAGGCCGCTGCCGCCTGCTCCATCGCGGTCGGGCGCCCCTCCGGGCCGCGCTCGCGGACGAGTTCGCCGGCGATGCTGAAGCGGGGGGCGTTCTGCGGGCCGCGCGCGGCGTGCCGGACGATCTCGTCGACCAGCGAGCCGACCATCCGCAGCCGGGGGTGGCCGGAGTGGACCGCCTGGCCCTGGGCGTCGGTGACGAACTCCGAACCGATGCCGAAGTCGGCGCCGACGCCCCGCCTGGTGAGGTAGGCCAGGGCGCCCCGGCGCTCGGCGATGCCGGGGGAGGAGTGCAGGGCGATCGCCTCCCAGACCAGGTCGACGCCGGCCGCGCCGACTCCGTTGCGGCCCAGGAACTCCGCCGCCATGTCGGCCCCTTCCACCTCGAAGCGCTGGGTGCCGGCGGCCGTCGGCGAGGTGCCGAGATCGTGCAGGACGCAGGCGAGGAACAGCAGTTCAGGATCGAAGTCCGCCGAGGGCCGCAGCCCCTCGTGCTCGGCCAGCAGCGCTGCGAACAGGTAGCTGCGGAAGCTGTGGTTGGCCACCGACTCGGTCTCGCGGGCACGGACGTGCTCGATCGTCCGGACGGCCAGCGGCGTGCTGGGAAGCGCGGGGAAGACAGGAACGGCGGGAGCGGCGGGAAGCGGATTCATGGCCTCACCGTAGGCAGCGCGGCCCTGCCCCGGGCAGTGGCACGATCGCCAGGCAGCGCTAGGATCGTGCCATGCCCGCCAAGCCCGCCACGCCCACGCTCTCCCGGCCCCACCAGGTGGCCGTGCTCGTGCTGCCCGGCGTGCTGGCCCTGGATTTCGGCATCCCCGTCCACGCGTTCGGCAACTGGGAGGGCAGTCCGTACGTGGTGACGGTGTGCACCGAGACTCCCGGGCCGGTGCCGGTCGAGGGCTCCCCCGCCCTGCTCGTGGAGCACGGGCTGGACGTCCTCGCGCACGCCGACACGATCGTGGTGCCGGGCCTGGCCCGGCCGGGCACGCCGTCCGAGCAGGTCCGGGCCGCGCTGGCCGGGGCCGCCGCGAACGGCTCCCGGATGGTCTCGATCTGCACCGGCGCCTTCGTGCTCGCCGCCGCCGGCCTGCTCGACGGCCGGCGCGCCACCACCCACTGGCGGCACGCCGCCGCACTGGCCCGGGCCCATCCGGCCGTGACGGTGGAGCCGGACGTCCTCTTCGTGGACGAGGGCGACGTCCTCACCTCGGCGGGCGTGGCCGCCGGAATCGACCTCTGCCTGCACATCATCCGCACCGACCTCGGGGCGGTGGCCGCCAACCGGCGCGCCCGGGCGATGGTGGCGGCGCCGCACCGCGGCGGCGGCCAGGCCCAGTTCATCGACCGCCCGGCCCTGCCCGGGCGGACCGGCGCGCTGGACGAGCTGCGCGCGTGGGTGCTCGGCCACCTCGACGAACCGATCTCCGTCGACGGGATGGCACGCCGGGCGTGCCTGTCCCGGCGCACGCTGATCCGCCGCTTCCACGAGGAGACCGGCCTGCCGCCGATGCAGTGGCTGCTGGATGTCCGCATCGACCGCGCGCGCGAACTGCTCGAGGCGTCCGACGCCCCGATCGAGGTCGTGGCCCGGCTCTCCGGGCTGGGCACGGCGGCGAACCTGCGGGCCCTGTTCAAACGTCAGGTCGGCGTCGCGCCGAGCACCTACCGCGGCACCTTCCACCACGGGGCCCGTCCGGCCGGCGCGCCCACAGGCTGACGGCGGCCCGGACGGCCCCGCCCGGGTGCGGGCGGGGCCGTCGTTGTCGGGCCGTCCTCNNNGGGCCGTCGTCGGAGGGCCGGGGAGGGCCTACCGGGCCGGGGTCCCGGCGCCGGCCGGGGCCGGGGCGTACCCGGTGGCCCGGGTGGTGAAGGTGCCCCGGCCCTGGGTGCGGCTGCGCAGCCGGGTCGCGTAGCCGAACAGCTCGGCCAGCGGCACGGTCGCCGTGATCACCGCGGTGCCGGCCCGCGCGGTCGAGCCGCCGACCCGGCCGCGCCGGGCCGCCAGGTCGCCGAGCACGCCGCCGACGGCGTCGTCGGGCACGGTGGCCGTGACCTCGACCACCGGTTCCAGCAGCACCATCGAGCCGGCCCGCAGGGCCTCCCGGAGCGCGAGCCGGCCGGCCGTCCGGAACGCCATCTCCGAGGAGTCCTTGGGGTGGGTGGCCCCGTCGGTCAGGGTGACCCGCACGCCGGTCACCGGGTGCCCGCCGAGCGGGCCCTCGGCGAGGGCGTCCCGGCAGCCGGCCTCCACCGCGCGGACGTACTCCTGCGGCACCCGGCCGCCGGTGACGGTGGACCGGAACTCGAAGCCGGGCTCGGTGCCCGCCCCGGTACCCACCTCCAAGGGTGCCGTGTCGAGGACGACATGGGCGAACTGCCCGGCGCCGCCGTCCTGTTTGACGTGCCGGTACAGCAGGCCGCTGACGCCGCGCACGACCGTCTCCCGGTAGGCCACCTGCGGCCGGCCGACGCCGATCTCCAGCCCGTTGGTGCGGCGGATCTTCTCCACCGCGACCTCCAGGTGCAGCTCACCCATGCCCGACAGCACCGTCTGCCCGGTCTCGGGGTCGGTCCGGACGGTGAGCGAGGGGTCCTCCTCGACCAGTCGCGCCAGTGCCGTCACCAGCCGGTCGGTGTCGGTGCGCCGGCGCGCCTCGACCGCCACCGAGACGACCGGATCGGCGACCGTGGGCGGCTCCAGGACCAGCGGCGCCGTCGGCACGGACAGCGTCGCCCCCGCGCGGGCCGCCTTCAGGCCGACGACGGCGACGATGTCCCCGGCGACCGCCCGGTCGACGTCCGCGTGCCGGTCGGCCTGGACCCGCAGGATGCGGCCGACCCGCTCGGTGCGCCGCGCGCCGACGTCCAGCACGGTGTCCCCCTTCAGCATCGTTCCCGAGTAGATCCGCAGGTAGGTCAGCCGGCCGGTGGTGGTCGAGTTCACCTTGAACACCAGCGCGGCGAACGGCGCGGCCGGGTCGGCCGCCCGCTGCTGGACGGCGCCGTCGCTGGACGTGCCCCGGACCGGCGGCACGTCCAGCGGCGACGGCAGGTAGGCCAGCACGGCCTCCAGCAGCGGTTCGATCCCGCGATTGCGGTAGGCCGAGCCGCACAGCACGACCACGCCGTCGCCGGTCCGGGTCAGGTCGCGCAGGGCGGCGGCCAGCGTCGGCGCGGAGACCGTCGACCGCGCGCAGAACTCGTCCAGCGCGCCCGGGTGGAGCTCCGCCACCGCCTCCTCCAGCAGTCGGCGGCGCCGCTGCGCCTCCTCCCGCAGGGCTGCCGGCACCGGGCCCTCCTCGAAGGTCTCGCGGCCGTCGGCCCAGACCAGCGACCGCATCCGCAGCAGGTCCACCACGCCGGTGAACCCGTCCTCGCTGCCGATCGGCAGCTGGACCACCAGCGGGGCCGGGTGCAGCCGCTCCCGGATCGAGGCGACCGCCCGGTCGAGGTCGGCCCCGGCGCGGTCCAGCTTGTTGACGAAGGCGATCCTCGGCACCCCGTGCCGGTCCGCCTGCCGCCAGACCGACTCGCTCTGCGGCTCGACGCC
>FJVZ01000496.1_pt1 | contig 12028 bp, 9 predicted proteins | sample 1011841 | NCBI WGS metagenome assembly FJVZ01 (sample SAMEA3912450, study PRJEB9761) | metagenome | biome: forest; material: soil | place: USA | collected 2011-06-22 | depth 0.1 m
GCGGACGGCCCCCGGGTCTGCCTGGTCGCGGACAACGCCGGCCGGGAGCTGCTGCCCGACCTCGTCCTGGTCGACCACCTGCTCGCCGAGGGGCAGGCCCGCGAAGTCGTCCTGTACGTCAAGCCCCAGCCGTACTTCGTCTCGGACGCGACCATGACGGACGTCCTCGCGGCCGTCGAGCGCCTGCGCACCTCGGCCGGGCCGGCGGCGCGGCTGACCGGCCGCCGGCTGCGGCAGGCCATGCACGGCGGCCGGCTCGTCGTCCGCACGCACCCGTTCTTCTGCGCGCCGCTTCCCTACCAGGACCTGCCGGCCGACCTGCGGGCGGAGCTCTCCGGCGCCGCGCTGACCATCCTGAAGGGCGATCTCAACTACCGCCGGCTCGTCGGCGACCGGCACTGGCCCGCCACCACCCCGTTCGGCCGGGCGGCCGGCCACTTCCCCACCCCGGTGGCGGCGCTGCGCACCCTGAAGTCGGACGTCGTCGTCGGCCTCGACGGCCGGACGGCGGCCGGCCTGGACGCCGGCGGGGAGCCCTGGCGCACCAGCGGCAGGCACGCCCTCATCCAGGTCCACACCGGCGGCTAGCGGGCGGCCGGGACCGACGCGGTCTTCCCCGTGCTGATCAGCGCACAGGTCGACCCGGCCGCCGTCGCCNGGGCGCAGGAGAAGCAGCGCGCCCGGTTCGCCTGCGTGGCGTGCCCCGTCGTCGGCGACACCGCACGGCACCGGGTCGGACTCTGCCGGGGAAGGCCCGCCGTGGGGTGGATCTACGCGTCCCACCTGATCAGGAAGTCCGCCGGCTACTTCCCGCCGGAGAACTGACGTCGAGTTCGGGCAGCAGGAGGCCGGGGTCGCCGGCGACGACGCCGGTGAAGCGGTGCGGGGCGAGGAAGCGGGCGGCGGCGTCGCGGACGGCATCCGGGGTGACGGTGCGCAGCCGGTGCAGGTGGCCGGGCAGCCAGTCGGGGCCGAGGCCGGCGGAGGCGAGGGTGAGGAGGAGGTGGGCGAGGCCGCGCTGGCCGGACAGCAGCAGGGCGGTGATCCCCACGGCGTAGGAGCGGGCGGCGGTGACCTCGTCGTCCGTGGGCGGGTCCGTCCCGGCGATGCGGACGAGTTCGGCGCGGGCCGCCCGGAGCGCCGCGCCGGCGGTGCGGGTGCCGGTCTCGAACCCGACGACGGTCAGGGCGGTGCCGGCGGCGTGCTCCTCGATCGCGGACCGGGCGGCGTAGACGTAGCCGAGGTTCTCCCGCAGCTCCGTCACCAGGCGTGAGGAGAAGTACCCGCCCAGCACCAGGTTGGCGACCAGCAGGGCCTCGTAGCCGGCGTCGGTGCGGGGCAGNGCGGCCGCCGCGAGCCGGATCTGCGCCTGCCCGGCGCCGGGTCGCGGCAGGAGGTCGATCTCGCGGCCCTCNACGGGGCCGGGCGCGGTGGGNGCGGTCACGGTGCGCTCGGAGCGCCACCCGGCGAGGGCCCCGCACACCAGGTCCGCCGTGGCCTGCGGCTCCGCGCAGCCGACGAGGACGAGCGTGGCGCCGCGCGGCACGAGCCGCTCGCGGGCCAACCGCCGTACGGCGTCGGCGTCGGCGAGAGCCACGAGCGCCGCCTCGGGGGTCTCCCGGCCGAGCGGGTGGTCGCCGTAGCAGCGCCGCAGCAGCGCCTCGCGGACGGCGGTCTTCGGCAGCCGCCGGGCCACCTCGATGCGCTGCCGGAGCCGGGAGCGCTCCCGGTCGACGTCCGCCGGCTCGAAGGCCGGGTCGGTGAGGCAGTCGGCGAGGACGTCGAGCAGGCGCGGCAGCCCGTCCGCCAGGGCGCTGCCGGCCAGTACGAAGCGCTCGGGGTCGACGCGGACGGTGAGCTGCCCCCCGACGTCGGCCAGCCGGTCGTCGAGGGCGGCGCGGCCGTGGGCGCCGGCGCCGCCGAGCAGGGTGGCGGCGAGGAGTTCGGCGGTGGCGCCGACCGGGGCCGGCCCGCCGTCGAAGGGGATCAGCAGACGCAGTTCCACCAGGGGTACGGCGGAGCTGCGGGCCGCCACGACGCGCAGCCCGTTGTCCATCAAGGCGGTGACGACGTCCAGCGGCGGCGCCGGACGCGGGGCGGACAGCGGGGGCAGCGTGCGGTGGGGCCCGGCGGCGGCCCGGCCGAGGGCTGTGGGGGCGGTCATCGGGTGTCTCCCGGGGTGGGTGCCGGTACGAGCAGGACGCTGCGGCGCGGCTGCCGGGCCAGCTCCGCGGCGGCGGCGGACACCGCCGCCGGGGTGATCCGGCGGATCCGCCCGGGCAGGCCGGCGACCAGGCCGGCGTCGCCGTGGTGCAGCTCGAACCTGCCGTACAGCTGGGCCCGTGAGCCGAGCTGGTCGAGGCGGCGGTGGTGCCCGACCGCCATCCGGGCGGTGGCGCGCACCAGCGCCGCCGGGTCGGGGCCGTGCTCCGCCAGGGTGCGCAGGCCGTCCCGGGCGGCGTCGGCCACGGCCTTCGCGGAGTCCGGCGAGGGCATCATGGCGCGGACCACGAAGACGTCGGGGTCCCGCGCCTCCAGCGGGACGCCGGTGAGCCCGGCGCCCGCGTGGACGCTGATGGCGGTGCCCGCGTCGCGGACGGCGCTGCGGTGCAGCAGCGAGGTCTCACCGTCGCCGAGCAGGGCGCCGACCACCGTGGCNGCCAGGTAGCGGTCGGTGTCGGCGACCGGGTCGGGCAGCCGGAGCCCGATGGCCAGGGCGGACATGGGCAGGCCGGGCACGAGGTGTTCGTCCTGCCGGTCCTCGGTGGGCCAGGGCTCGGCCAGCGGGGCGCGGACGGGCACCGGGCGCGGCGGCACGCCGTCGAAGTGACGCCGGACCAGCTCCGCGCAGGCGGCCGGGTCGATGTCGCCGCAGACGGTGAGCACGGCGTTGCCGGGCGCGTAGTAGGCGTCGAAGAAGGCGGTGCAGTCGGCGAGTGTGCTCGACTCCAGGTCGGCGAGGTCGCCGTAGCCGTTGTGGGTGTTGGCGAAGGTGCCGAACAGCGCGGGCGGCAGCGGGATCCAGGGGAAGCCGCCGTAGGGAGGGGAGGTGATGTTGCGCAGGATCTCCGCCTTGACGACCGCGAGTTGGAGCGCGAGCGTCTCCGCGGTGATCCGGGGGGCCCGCATCCGGTCGGCCTCCAGGAACAGCACCCGCTCCAGGGCCTCGGCCGGCACGACCTGGTGGTAGGCGGTGTGGTCGCGGTAGGTGACGCCGTTGAACGTCCCGCCGGCCGCCTGCACATGGCGCCCGTGCATGCCCTGGCCGACCTGTTCGCTGCCCTCGAACATCAGGTGCTCGAAGAGGTGGGCGAAGCCGCTGCGCCCGGCCGGTTCGGAGCGGAAGCCGACGTCGTAGTGGACGGCCACGCAGACCCCGGCCGCGCTCCGGTCCTCGGCGAGGACGACGCGCAGCCCGTTGTCCAGCCGCAGCCGTTCGATGCCCGCGAGCGGCGGTGCCGAGTCCGTCGTCGGGCGGCTCACCGGGCGGTGTCCTGCATGGCGCGGACGGCCAGCCGGCCGGAGACCAGCACGAGGAGTACGGCGAGGCCCGCTCCCAGCAGGACGGTGCCGCTCGCGACGTCCCCGGCGAACAGGTGCCGCTCCGCCTCGACGATGTGCGTGAGCGGGTTGGCCTTGGACAGGTACGCCAGCCAGGTCGGGGCCAGCGACATCGGCAGCAGGATGCCGGAGAGCAGCAGGACGGGCAGGCCGACGGCGTTCAGCACCCCGCTGAACGCCTCCTCCTGGCGCAGCCGCAGCGCGAGGCCGTACGACAGCCCGGACATGCCGGCCGCGAGCACCCCGACCAGCAGGACGGCGAGCAGGACCCCGCCGAGCGGCGCCCGCAGGCCGGCGGCGACCGCGCCGAGCACCAGGACGGTGGCCTGGGTGAGCATCACCAGGATGTCCCGGGCGACCCGGCCGGCCAGCAGGGCGGTCTTGCTCGCGGGGGTGATGCGCAGCCGGTCCAGGACCCCGGAGCGCCGCTCGGAGAGGATGCCCATCCCCACGAAGATGCAGCTGAACATGGCCTGCTGGACGAGGAGTCCGGGAACGAAGACGCTCCAGGAGTTCTGCGCGCGAAATCCCGGCCCGGCGGACAGCTTCACCAGCAGCGGCCCGAACAGCAGCAGGTACAGCACGGGCTGGATCAGCCCGACGGCGACCCAGACGGGGTTGCGCAGCGTGTAGTTGACGGATCGCTGGAAGATGGTCAGCGAGTCGCGGATCGTTTTCACCGTTCCTCCAGGGCGGGCTCGGGCGCGGGCTCCGCGGCNGGNGGGGCNGCGGGAAGGCCGCCGTCGTCGCCGACCGAACGCCCGGTGAGTGCGAGGAACACGTCGTCCAGCGAGGGCCGCTTGACCGTGACGGAGGTCAGTTCGACGCCGTCGCGGTCGAGTTCGCGCAGCAGGTCGGCGAGCACCCGCCGGGCCTCCACCACGCGGAACTGGACGGTGCCGGCGGCCGTGTCCAGGCGTCCCTCGGGGACGACCCGGGCGACCGCCCGCGCGGCGTCGCCGACCTGGTCGGTGGTGAGGACGACGGTGTCGCCGGTGGAGGCGTCCTTCAGGGCTTCGGGTGTGTCGTCGGCGATGATCCGGCCCCGGTCGACGATGGCGATGCGGTCGCAGACCTGGTCGGCCTCGTCCAGGTGGTGCGTGGTGAGGAGGACCGTGACGCCGTGCTCGGCGCGCAACTCCCGGACGTGGTCCCACAGTGCGGCGCGGCTCTGCGGGTCGAGCCCGGCGGTGGGCTCGTCGAGAAAGAGCACCTTGGGCCGGGCGACCAGGCCCAGCGCGATGTCGACGCGTCGTTGCTGACCGCCGGAGAGGTTCTTGGCGAGGCGGGTCTCCAGCCCCTCCAGTCCGAAGTCCGCGCACAGCCGGGCGGCGCGCTCGGCGGCCGCGCGCTTGTCGAGGCCGTGCAGCCGGGCCTGGGTGCGCAGTTCGTCGATGACCCGGTGGTCGGCGCCGGCCGACCCGCCCTGGCCGACCAGACCGATCCGCCGCCGGACCTCCTCCCGCTGCGTCACGACGTCGAAGCCGGCGATCCGGGCGCTGCCCGCGCTCGGGTCGAGCAGGGTGGTGAGCATTCTGATGGTGGTGGTCTTGCCGGCGCCGTTGGGGCCGAGCAGACCGACGACCTGCCCGGCGCCGATCTCCAGGTCGATGCCCCGGACCGCCTCGACGTCGCCCGACCTCGCTCTGAAGGAGCGGGCGAGTCCGCGGGTGACGATCATCCGCGCACCCGCCCCTCGTGGCCCTCGGTCATAGTGCCCCTTCCCTTTTCGGCGTACGTCCCTGCGCGCCGCGCATTCGCCGCACACAGGGCGTTGAAGCGGCGGCGCGAAGAGCGACGATGTCGAAAGCCGGCGCACCGGTCCAGTGGTTCCGGGGCACCCGCGGCGCATTGGCACCAAGCTGCAGCGGGCGGCCCGCAGGTCGCACTTTGCTGCCGCGAAGCCGCCCTTGCCGTGGTCCGGCGCGGCCGACCACGATGGGCACCGCCGGAGTCGGGGGTCGGTGGAATTCGCCCCGCTGAGCACGACGGGTTCCGTCCAACGCGCTTCGGGCGACCGGGTGCCCCCTTTCCCCGACGGACGGCGACGCATGGGAAGCGGCCGGTGACTCCACCGGCCGCAGGACTCACGGAAGGAAATTCAGATGAGCCGGACCGCAGTCGAGTTCGCCGCGTTCGACATCGAGGACCTGCAGGTCCTCGACCTCAACGACGCGGTTGCCCTGCCGGAGATGGGTGCGTCGATCATCATCAACAGCTTCGTGGACGACGTCGACGGCATGGTCGACGAGACCCAGATGTCGATGGTCGACACCGTCTCCATCTCCTCCTCCTCGTCCTGCTGCTGCTGCTGATCCGGTAGCCCCGTGGCACGGCCGGTCCGGTCCTCAGACCCGGGCCGCAGCACCGCGCCGACCTGGACGTCGGCGTCTTCCAGAACGATCACCGCAGCGGGGGGACCACGTCCCAGCGTGGGCCCCCCGTGCCATCCCGGAGGAGTCTCGCGTGGATCTGCCCGGCCGGCCCGGCGTCATCCGGATCTACGACCACTCGCCTGACCCGCGTCCGCTGCTGCGGGTGCTGGCGGGGCCGCTGCGGGAGTTGAAGGCCGAGCAGTGGGTGCCGCTGGTACACGTCCGGCGCGGCTGGCTCGGCGGCTCCCATCTCCGGGTGGTGCTGCGGCCGTTGCAGAGCAACACCCTGCGTACGGACGACTTCGCCGCGCTCGCCGCCGAGGCGGCGGGCGCCCTGCCGGCCGCCCCGCCGGACGAGGCCGCGTACCTGGCCCGGGCCGCCGAGCTCGGCCGCTGGGAGAACGTGAGCCCGCCGTTCCCGTCCCTGCGGCCGCAGGGGCACGTCGAGGTGTCCGACGAGGACCCGCACCCGGGCTGGGCCCCGGCCCTCGTCCAGGCCCGCGACCAGTTGTCGGCGCACCTGCTGGAGCCGGTGCTGGGCAGCGTGGCACTCGACGGCGCCGACGTGCTCCGGCACCTGGCCCGCGTGCTGGCGCTGCTGGCCCGCTCCCATCCGTACGGCCTCGGAATAGGCACGCTGCCCTACCGCTCGCACGTGGAGGGCGTGATGTCCGCCGTCGGTGCGCGCACCGACCTGCGTGCGGTGTTCCGGTCCCGGTACGCGCAGGACGCCGCGTTCTTCGCCTCGGCCGTGGCGGGCGAGCGCCCGGACGGCGAGGCCGGGGCCATCGACGCCTGGCGGCTCGGCTTCGCCCGCTGCTGGGGCACCGCCGAGGCGATGACCGCCTCGGGCATGGTGGACGAGGCAGTCCTGGAAGCGGTCGGGGCGGTCACCGCGCCGACGGACGACCGCCCGGTGTCGAGCCCGTTCCACACCGCCGCCCACCACTCGGGCCTCACCGCGCAGGAGCCGTACTGGCAGATCGCGCACCGCCTCGTCCTCAACACCCTGTACACCGCGCTCACCTGTTTCGGCATCAGTCCGATGCAGCGCTACTACCTGTGCTTCGGGCTGAGCGAGGCCGCCGACGAACTGCTCGGCGAGAGCTGGCTGGAGCGCCTCGCCGGCTTCGCCGTCCGGGAGCTCCCGGACCACGTCAGGACGGCCGCCGAGGCCGCGTCCGGACGGTAGGGCGCGCCCGGTGGGCACGCCCCCGACCTTTCACCATTGGAGAACCATGCGATTCGGCGTGTCGTTCCTGCCCGATTCCTCCCCCGCCACGAAGTCCGCCGTCGACTACTTCGACGAGGTCCTGCAGATGTCCCGGCTCGCCGACGAGGCCGGTCTGGACTACGTGAAGATGACCGAGCACTACCTGAACCCGTACGGCGGCTACTGTCCCAGCCCGCTGACCTTCCTGGCCGCCGTCGCCGCGCAGACCCGCTCGATCAGGCTGATGACCGGCTGCGTGCTGCCGGTCTTCCACCACCCGGTCCAACTGGCCTCGGACATCGCGATGGTGGACGCGCTCAGCGGCGGCCGGCTGGAGATCGGCTTCGCCCGTGCCTACCTCCCGTACGAGTTCGAGGCGCTCGGCGTGCCGATGGACGGCAGCCGGGCACGGTTCGAGGCGACGATCGAGGCGGTCCGGCGGCTGCTGACCGAGGAGGGCGTCACCGAGGACACCCCGTTCTTCTCCTTCAAGGACGCGACCGTCCTGCCGCGGCCGACCCAGGACCCGCGCCCGCCGTTCTGGATCGCCGCGGTGCGCTCGCCCGAGAGCTTCGTGCGGATCGGCGAGCTGGGGCACGGACTGCTCATCACGCCGTCCGGCACCTCCTTCGACGACGCGCTGGTCGCCTCGTACCGGGAGACCTTCGCGCGCGCCCACGGGACGGCCGCCGCGCCCCGCGTCGCCGCCAGCCTGCCGCTGTACGTGGCCGCCACCGACCAGGAGGCGCGCCGCATCGCCGACCCGCACCTCGGCGAGTACCTCAAGGTGTGGACGGCGGCGCTGGCCCGCTGGGACGACACGGCCTCCCGCGACTACCAGGGCTACACCGGCTTCAACCGGATCGCCCGGACCCTCACCGCCAAGGACCTGCGCTCCTCCGGCACCGCGTTCGTCGGCTCGCCCGAGCACGTCATCGACCAGATCGGACGCTTCCAGGACCGGCTGTCGGCCGACGTCCTGCTGTGGCAGACCGACTTCGGCGGCCTCGGCGGCCCGGACGCGCTGCGCAGCCTGGAGCTGTTCGCCTCCGAGGTGATGCCGGCGGTGAGTGCCGACCGGGCCCCGGCGATGTCCGCCGCCGCCGCCGAGTGAGGGCAGCCGCCGCCCTGTGACGGCCGTGCCGATGTCCCCGCCGCGTCCGCGCGGCCTGCCGAGGAAGGTGTGTCCCCACGTCATGACCGTCGAGCTGATCAGCCCACCGCAGGTGGAGCAGTACAGCGCCGCAGCCCCGCCGGTGCTCGCCGACACGGCGTTGCTGCGGATCAACCCGCTGCCCGGCCGCCGGCTCGGCTCACCCACCCTGGGCGTGGCGCTGCGGGCACTCGCCGCCGCCGAGACCGCGCGGTTCCGGGTCGCCGAGGAGGCCTGCGACGAGCTGTACGCCCTGGCGGGCGGCCGGGCCGGGCGTGAGCGCCACCGCGCGCTCCAGCTGCGACGGGACATCCACAACCACCGCGACCCCGTCGAGGGCCTGCTGCCGGGTCCGTGGCCGGAGGCGGTCACGGCCTGGCTCGACGCCCAGCAGCGCAGCCTGCTCGCCCGNACCGCCCTCACCGCCGGTCACGAGGACCTGCTGGCCCACGAGCGGACGGTGCTCGCCGAGCTGTGCGCGGCCGAGCCCTTCCAGCTCTCACTCGCCCTCAACTCGCCCCAGGTGCTGGACGCGGTGCGCCGCTACCGCTCGGGCGCGGGCACGCCCACGGCCCGGCTGCGCAAGTCCGAGCGGGGCATCCTGCAGCACCTCACCAGGGCGATGGTCCGCACCAGCCCGTTGTCCCGGTTCACCGCCGTGGGCTTCGCGCACTGGTCCGAGGACGGCTCCCCGCTGGACGCCGTCGGCTTCGACCGCAAGGCGGCCCGGGCGTTCGTCTCCGTCGACCGGGCCCTCTTCTCCGCCCTGGTCACCGGTGTCGGCGAACGCCCCTGGGCGGAGGGNGCCCGGACCTCCCTGCCGCCGGTGGTCGACCAGAACCGCACCCTGCGGCCGAGCGACTTCGAGGTGCGGTTCGTCCGCCGGGACAAGGACGCGGCGGCGCTGGCGAGCACGCCGCTGACCCGCCCGCTGACGGTGCTGCTGGCGCTCACCGGCCTGGGAGCCATCCGCACGACCGTCCTGGTCGCGGAACTCGCGCGCACGCTGGAGATGACCCGGGCCACCGCCGTCCGGTACGTCGCCCACGCGCTGGAGGCGCAGCTGCTGCTCCCCGGGCCCGCCATCGCGGAGCAGCTGGTCGACCCGCTGCCCGACGCGCGCGCCGTGCTGTGCGAACGGGCGCCGGAGGCGGTGGGCGCCCTGGACTCCGTCGCCCAGAGCCTGGCCGACATCGCCGGGAGCGCGGTCGCCGGGCGCCGGTCCGCGCTGGCCCGCCTCCAGGAGGCCGAGACCGGGCTGAACGCGCTGTCCTGGCGGCCGGCCCGGCTGCACGTCAACGAGGACCTGGTGCTGCCCCCGACCCCGGTCTCCGCCCGCGGGTACGAGCAGGCCCTGGACGATCTCGCCGAGGTCACCGCCTTCCTGTCCGTCTTCGACCGGCACCACGAGGTCCGGGCCCTGCTCGGCACCGCCTTCGCCGACCGCTTCGGCCCCGGCGCCGAGGTCGGCCTGCTGGCCGCCGCCCCCGACCTCGTCGCGATGGTCTACCGCCGGGAGAGCGCGCTGACCGTCCACAACGCCGACGAGTTCGGCCCGGAGGACGGTTCGCTCCGGGCTCTGCTGACGCTCCGCGCCGACGCGCTCGACCACGTCACGTCCGCCGTCGAGGCCGCGGGTGACGTGGCGGAGGTCGGGCTGGACCCGGCGGAGCTCGGATCGTTCGCCCGCCGCCTGCCGGCCTTCTTCCGCCGCGGGGCGTCCTCGTACGCCCTGCTGGCGCAGCCCGTGGACGGCCGGCTCGTCGTCAACGACTGCTACGGCGGGCGGGGGCTGCTGGGCAGCCGCTTCCTCGGCGCGGACCGGGAGCTGGGCGGCGACGCGGCGGAGCGGACCGCCGTCCGGACGCTGCGGCAGTTCGGCGGCGGCGCCGTCCTGGAGGACCACGGTCTGCACGGTTCCAACATCAACCACCATGTCGGCCTGCTGCCCGAGGCCATCACCCCGGAGGGCTGGGCCGGCGTACGGATCGGCCACGACCCGGCCACCGGGGCGCTGACCCTCAGCGACCGCGACGGGCGGCGGATCACCCCCGTGTCGTGCGGGATGAAGTGGTCGGAGCTGCTGCCCGAGCCGCTGCGCGTCGCGATGTGGCTCGCCGACAGCGGGCGCGTCACCCTGGACCCGCTCGCCGTCGTGCGCGCCCGCCGGCTCCGGGCCGGCGGCGAGCAGCCGGCCACCATGCGCCTGCCGAGGCTGACCGCCGGCCAGGTCGTGCTCCAGCGCCGCCGCTGGTACGCCGGGGCGGACTTCCCGGAGGCCGCGGAGAACAGGACCGAGGCCGAACACCTCATCGCGCTGACCACCTGGCGGGCCGCCCACGAGGTGCCGGAGGAGGTCGTCGCCAAGACCCCGCTCGGCGGCCTGCCGACCCGTCACGGGACGGAGGGCGTCAGCGAGTACGTGAAGTCCCGGCGCCGGGACAAACCGCAGTACCTCGACCTGGGCAGCGCGCTGATGGCCCGCGCCCTGCCCCGGCTGATGGACCGGCGCGGCCGTGGCTACCTGGAGGAGGCGCTGCCCGGTGTCCGGGCCGCCCGGCACGCCGTCGAGTGGGCGGTGGAGTTCGACCTGCCCGGCGCCGCCGGTCCGCGACCCGCCCAGCACCCCGAGGAGACCGTCCGATGACCCAGGCCACGGCACCCGTGCCCACGGCGACCACGCCGGCGCCCGCCGCGCGGGCGCAGCCCGCCCGGCGCGATCCCGCCGCCCGGGTGAAGCTCCGCCCCGGCACGCACCTCGCGCCGGTCGCCCGAGGAGTGCACGTGTCGCACCTGCGGCGCGCGTTCGTGTTCTCCGGGCCGCCCGCGCTGTACCCGCTGATCGACGGCCACCTGGGCAGGCTGTCCGACGGCACGTCGGTCGACGAGCTGGTGGCGGCCACCGGTTCGGAGTCCGCCCGCCCGGTGCTCGACCACGTGGTGCGCACCCTGCTCGACCAGGGCGTGCTGCTGGACCTCGCGGCGCTGACCGTCCGCGAGCCGGACCGGGACACCGCCGACCGGTACGCCGACGTGCTCGCCCACCTGGAGGACCACAGCGACGACCCGTACGCGGTCTTCGCCGGGCTGCGGGAGGCGGTCGTCGAGATCCGCGGCACCGGCCCGGCCGTACCCGGCCTGATCCGCGGCCTCGCGGCGTACGGCGTGGACCGGGTCGCCGGCATCGACCCGGGCTCCCCGGCCGCCGGCCGGGGCGGGCCGCCGCCGGACGTCACCGTCCTCGTCCTGGACGAGGGGACGGCCGCGTCCTGCGCCACCCTCGCCGCCGCCCTGCCCGGGCGCACCGTGATTCCGCTGCTCGCCCTCGGCGACATCGCCGTCGTCGCCGANCCGGGAGCCCCGGGCTCGTTCGCCGGCCTGCCGGCGACGGTGGCCCGGGCCCGTGCCTGGGCGGCGCTGGAGCCGGACGGGGCGGCCCCCCCGGCGATGAGCGCCGTTCTCGCGGGAGCGCTCGCCGCCCGTGCCTGCTTCGAGGCGCTGACCGGGCTGGCCACACCGCTGCCCGACACCGCCGGCGACGGCCCGGAGCAGCTGGCCGACCAGGTGACCGGCGTGACCGAGGGCCCCGCCGCGCCGGCGAGCTCCGCGCCGCACCACGTCGCGCTCGTCTGGGGCCACGCGCTGGAGTCCCGCCGGATCCCGGCCCCGAGGCTGCACACCGCCACGGCCGCGGCGCGCTGGGACAGCCCGGACGTGCCGGCGCTG
>FJVZ01000269.1_pt1 | contig 11983 bp, 3 predicted proteins | sample 1011841 | NCBI WGS metagenome assembly FJVZ01 (sample SAMEA3912450, study PRJEB9761) | metagenome | biome: forest; material: soil | place: USA | collected 2011-06-22 | depth 0.1 m
CGCGCCCGCTCGGCGGCGGCCACCACGAGCAGCGTCGGCTGCTCGGACGGGGCCGGGCGGTGCTCGGCCAGGACGGCCAGGTTGTGCGCGTGGACGGCCGCCAGCCGCCGGTACGCGGCGACGTCCAGCTCGACCGGCAGCAGGCCGTGCCAGACGGCGGCGGCCCGGGCGGCGGACACCTCGGTGCCGGGCGCCGCACCGCGCACCGCGGTCGCCACGCCCTCGGGCAGCCGGCCGCCGGCCAGGTCGGCGAGGAACTCCAGCTGGCGCTGCGCCTCGGTCGCGGGCAGCCGGTGCTCGCTCGCGCTGCTGTCGATCATGACGACCCGGGACGGCTTGCCGCGCTCGGCCAGCTGCCGGGCGACCTCGTGGGCCAGCACACCGCCCATCGACCAGCCGCCCAGCAGGTACGGGCCCTCCGGGCAGAGCCGCTCCAGCTCCTCCCGGTAGCCGGCCGCCATCGCGGGCACGCTCGGGTCCAGCGCCGCGTCCCCGTCCTCCACCAGGGCCCGGCTCTGGAACGCGCGCACCGGGCCGGGCCAGGCCCGGGCCAGCGGCAGGTAGCTCGTCACCGAGCCGCCGACCGGGTGGAAGAGGAAAAGCTCGGGCCCGGTGCCGCCGGACAGCGTGACGGCGCAGCTGGAGCGGCGCCCGCCCTCGGCGACCCGGGCGGCCATCGCCCGCAGGGTCGACGCCTCGAACACCTCGCCGAACCGCAGCTCGACGCCGAGGGTGGAGTGGATGCGGTTGACCAGCCGCAGCGCCAGCAGCGAGTTGCCGCCCAGCGCGAAGAAGTCGCTGTCCGGGCCGAGCACCTCGGCGCGGAGCAGCTCCGTCCACAGCTCGGCGACCTGCTTGAGCGTCCCGTCGTCGAGGGCGGAGTCCTGCGGGCCGCGCTGCGCCGGCAGCGGCGCGGCGGCGAGCGAGGCCAGTGCGGCGGCGGTGTCCAGCTTGCCGTTGGCGGTCAGCGGCAGCCGCTCCAGCAGGTGGATCCGGGCCGGCACCAGATAGGACGGCAACCGGTCGCGCAGGTACCCGGCCAGCTCGGTGGGGCCCTCGCCGTCGGCCGGCACCACCAGCGCGACCAGCTGCGGCTGCCCGCCCGGCCCGGTCGTCGCGCCCACCGCGCACTCGGCCACCCCAGGGTGGCTGCGGATCGCCGCCTCCACCTCGCCCGGCTCCACCCGGAACCCCTGGATCTTCAGCTGGCGGTCCTCGCGCCCGAGGAACTCGATCGTCCCGTCCGGCCGGTAGCGGCCCAGATCCCCGGTCACGTACAGGCGCTCGCCCGTGCGCGGATGGCGGACGAACCGCTCGGCCGTCCGCTCCGGGTCGCCCGCGTAGCCACGGGCCAGCCCGGTGCCGCCGATGTGGATCCGGCCGGTCGCCCAGGGCGCCCGCAGCTCCATCCGGTGGTCCAGCACCCGCATGGTCTGCGCGCGCAGCGGCACGCCGTACGGGATGCTGCTCCAGGCCGGGTCGGTCTCGCCGACCTCGTACAGGTTCGACCAGATCGAGGCCTCGGTCGCGCCGCCGAGGGCGAGCACCCGGACGTCCGGCCAGAGCCGGCGCATCCGGTCGGGCAGCGGCACCGGCACCCAGTCGCCGCTGAGCAGGAACGCGCGCACCGGCGGGAGGCCGGCGCCGGGGCGCTGCTCGGCGAGCTCGACCAGCATCTCGGCGAGCGCGGGTACCGAGTTCCACACCGTCGCGCCGTGCGCCAGCGCCTGCCCGGCCCAGCCGACCGGGTCGGGCCGGGTCGTCGCGTCCGGCAGCACCAGGGCGGCGCCGGCCGTGAGGGCGCCGAAGACGTCCCAGACCGACAGGTCGAAGCTGAGCGAGGAAATCCCGAACACCCGGTCGGCGGGGCCGAGTCCGACCCGCTCGTTGACGTCCAGGACGGTGTTCAGGGCGGCGCCGTGTTCGATCAGCACGCCCTTCGGCTCACCGGTGGAACCGGAGGTGTAGATGACGTACGCGAGGTCGTCGGGGGAGAGGCCGGCCGGCTCCGCGAACTCCGCGCCGCCGGTGAGGCGGTCGACCTCGACGACGGCGAACGCGTCCGACGGCCCGAGGGCGGCGCCCGCGTGCGACTGCGTGAGCACGGTCGTGGCCGAGCAGGCGCGCAGCAGCCGCCCGATCCGCTCGCCCGGGGTCGCGGCGTCGATCGGGCAGTAGGCGGCGCCCGCCCGGACGACGCCGAGCGCGGCCGCCACCTGCTCCCAGCCCTTGCTCATGACCACCGGCACCAGGTCGCCCCGGCCGACGCCGAGCGCGGCCAGCCGGGCGGCCACCGCCCTTGAGGCGTCCTCCAGTTCGGCGTACGTCAAGGTCCGGCCGGTGCTGACCACGGCCGGTGCGGCGGGCCGGCGGCGGGCCTGTTCCAGGAAGCCGTCCTCCAGCCTGCCGCGCGGCGCCGGCGCGGGTGCGTTCAGCGCCTCGACCAGCGGCCGGTGGGCCGGCGGCGAGGGCTCGGGCCGCAGCTGCGCGCCGTCCGGGCCGGCCAGTTGCTCGACCATCCGCCGGTAGGCGTCGAAGAGTTCCTGCGGCAGGCCGGGCGGGAAGGCCTCGTCCACCACGTCCCACACGCACTCGACGCCGCCGCCCGGGGCGTCCTTGGTCTGATTGTCGACCAGCACCTGCGGCGTGCGCAGCCCGGTGTGCACCGTGCGGCACGCCCGAAGCCCCTCCTGCGGGCGCGAATCGGCGGGCCCCAGCATGCTGTTGAAGACGTACGGGAGTGCGGCGGAGGACGTCCAGCCCCGGCGGGCGGCCAGTTCGCGGGTGATCCGCACGCCGGTGACGTCGCCGTGCTCCAGATCCCGCCAGAGCTGCTTCTGCAGGCGGCCGGCGCGGGCCCAGAAGTCGTCGTCGGCCGCGAGGTCCACCTCCAACGGCAGGGTCGCGCTGAACTGGCCGACCACACCGGCCGCCTCGGGGTGCCCGGTGGCCCAGTTCTGGTGCAGTACGTTCAGGCAGAACCGCGGGTTCGCGGCCCAGCCGCCCAGCACCTCNGCGTACACGTGCAGCAGCGCGGTGGTCGGAAGCACCCGGTGGGCCCGGAAGTTGGCGCGCAGGCGCTTCCACTGCGCGCCGTCCAGGGTGAACGAGCGGCGGGTCAGGTGGACGGGCGAGAGCGCGGCCGGGCGCGCGGCCTGCGGGAGCCGGGGAGCCTGCGGCAGGGTGTCCAGCCGGGCCTGCCAGTAGGCCAGGTGGGCCTGGAAGGCCTCGGTGTGCTCGTGCTCGGCCATCGCGAGCAGGCACTCCCGGAACGTCCCCGGTACGGGCGGGAGTTCGGCTTCGGGGTCGCGGTAGAGCTGCCACCACTCGTCCTGCAGGCGGCGGGTGCTGCCGGAGTCCAGCAGCAGCAGGCTCATCGCCAGGTGCAGCCTGGTCCGGTGCGGGCGCAGCCGCAGCGCCGTGATCTCGAACAGCGGCCAGCCGGCCGGGTCGGGGCCCTGGTCGCGCATCCGCTCCCGGGTGCGCTCCAGCGCGGCCCGCTGCTGCTCCGGTGCGGCGCCGGTCAGATCCACCACGCGCAGCCGGAAGGGCGTGAGTTCGTCGTCCCGCAGGACGCGCTGTTCGCCGCCGGCGAGCATCAAAGTGCGCAGGTGCTCGTGCCGGTCGACCAGCCGGCGCAGGGCCTGCTCGGCGCGCCNCGGGTCGAAGTCGACCAGGTCGAGCTCGTAGTAGAGGTTCGGCCGGAAACCGCCGAGCTCCATGAGCGGACTGGCACCGACCAGGTAGGCGGCCTGCAGGTCGGTCATCGGGAACGGCTGGGTGCTCGTCGCGGTGGTGTCGGTCACCAGGTCCTCCGGCCGGGGGCGGTGTGGGGCAGGAGGGCGGCGGTGAGCGCGGAGATCACCGGGGCGCGGTCCTGGTGGAGGTAGAAGTGGTCGCCGGCGAACATCCGTACCGAGCAGTCGGCGGTGGTGTGGTGCTGCCAGGCCAGCAGCTCCGCCGGGTCGGCGACCGGGTCGGCGGTGCCGCCGAGCACCGACACCGGGCAGCCGAGCGGCGGTGCGGGCCGCCAGCGGTATGTCTCGGAGACGGCGAAGTCGGCCCGGAGCATCGGCAGCAGGGCGTTGAACGCTCCGGGGAGGGCGAGGAGTTCGGTCGGCGTTCCGTTCAACTCCGCCAGATGGGCCAGAAGTTCCTCGGTCGGTGCGGCGTGCACGGGGAGCGTNCGGGCCGGCAGGTGCGGGGCCCGGCGGCCCGACACCAGCAGCCGGACGGGCTGCGGCAGGGCGCGCCGGCGCAGCTCGCGGCAGACCTCGTACGCGAGCAGCGCGCCCATGCTGTGGCCGAACCAGGCGTGCGGCAGGCCGAGGTGCGGGGTGATCGCGTCGACCAGGGCGGGTACCAGCTCGTCGAGACGGTCGTGCGGGCGCTCCCGGAAGCGGGTCTCCCGGCCGGGCAGCCGGATCGACACCAGCTCGATCCCCGGGCCGACCTCGGCCGCCCACTGCCGGTACAGGCCGGCGCCGCCGCCGGTGTGCGGGAGGCAGAACAGCCTCAGTGTGGCGTCCGGGGCGGGCCGCCAGCGCACCGCCCAGTCCTGGTGAACCTTGGTGGCTATCGCATCCATCCGGCTGCCCTCTCGGCGATCATGACGGAACTGAGGTTGGTCGGGGCACTGGGGACGGACGGCAGCACGGAGGCGTCCACCACCCGCAGGCCGTCCACGCCGTGGACGTTCAGCTGCTGGTCGACCACCGCGCCCGGGTCGTCGGCCGGTCCCATCCGGGCCGTGCCGCAGGGGTGCCAGGCCGGCGAGACGAACCGGGTGACGGCCCGCCGCAGCATGGCGTCCTCCTGGACCATCCGATCGGTCCAGACCAGCACCCGGTCGAGGTGCGCGGCGAGTTCGCTCTGCCGGACGAGCTCCCAGACCTGCCGCATCCCGGCCATCAGCCGCTCCACGTCGTCCGGTTCGGAGGCCAGCCGCAGGGCGATCACCGGCTCGCCGTCCCGGCCCAGGGTGACGGTGCCGCGCGAGGCGGGGCTGAGCAGGGTCGCGTGCAGCGACATCGCCGGGCGCCCGCGCAGGACTTCGGCGATGCCCGGGACGGCGAGGCCGGCCAGCGTGTTGACGAGCGTCAGGTTGAGGTCCGGGGCGGGCTCGCCCCGGCTGGAGATCCGGGCCAGCACCTGGTGCATCGGATCGTCGGCCCCGGTGACGCCCGGCCGGGTCAGCGCCCAGAGCGCGATGATCGCGTGCTCGGCGAGGTTCTCGCCGACGCCCGGCAGGTCGGCCACCGGCCGGATGCCGAGCGCGGTCAGCGCGTCGGCCCGCCCGATGCCCGAACGCAGCAGCAGGGCAGCGGTGTTGACGCTCCCGGCCGACAGCGCCAGCTGCCCGGCGCGGACGGTACGGGGCAGCCCGTCGCGAAGGACGGTCACCCCGGTGGCCCGCCCGCCCTCGGTCAGCACGCGCAGCGCCCGGCAGTTCTGCCAGACCGTGAGGTTGGGGCGGTGCAGGGCCGGTGTCAGGTAGGCGTCGGCGGTCGACACCCGGCGCCGGCCGACGGTGTTCAGCGGGATCGGCCCGGCGCCGAGCAGGCCCGCCGGGCTGTTGAGGTCCGCGACGGCGGGCAGGCCCAGTGCCCGGCAGGCGCGCAGGAACCCGGCCGCCAGCGGGGTGAGTTCGGCGGCGGCGGGCCGCCGCAGCGGCAGCGGCCCGTCCGATCCGTGGCACGCGTGTCCAGGGTCGTCGTCCTTGAAGTCGGCGTCGGCCTCCAGTCGGACGAAGTGCGGCAGCACGTGCCGCCAGGCCCACCGGTCGTGGCCGGCCGCCGCCCAGCCGTCGAAGTCGGCGGGCAGCCCGCGCAGGGCCAGCCCCCCGTTGACGGCGGACGAGCCGCCGAGCACCCTGCCCACCGGGTACGGGTACAGCCGGCCGTCCGGACCGGCGTCGCCGACGTACGCGGAGAAGTCCCAGTTGGAGCCGGCGAGCACCGGGCTGTCGCCGCCGCCCGACGGCGCGGTGCCGGCCTCCAGCAGCAGGACGCGCCGGTCGGGCTGCTCGGACAGCCGGGCGGCCAGCACGGCGCCCGAGGAGCCCGCGCCGACCACCACGTCGTCCCAGCCACCCCGGGGTTCATCGGGATCGGTGGCCACGGTCAGTGTCCGATCCGGTCGGCCAGGGTGCCGGCCAGCTCGGCGATGGTGGGGTGGTCGAAGAGCATCTCCAGGTCCTCCTCGGCGTCCTGTTCGATGCCCAGCTCGGAACGGATCCGGGTGAGGATGCGCACCGCGTGCAGCGAGTCGCCGCCGAGCTCGAAGAAGTTGTCGTGGACGCCGAAGTCCTGGTGGCCCAGGGCCTCCGCCCACATCGTGAGCAGCTGGCCCTCCAACTCGTCCCGGGGGGCCGTGTGCTGCTCGGGCTCGGCGTCCTGCCACGGGGTGGGCAGCGCCGAGCGGTCGACCTTGCCGTTGGCGCTCAGCGGGAGCCGCTCGATGAACATCACGTGCTGCGGCACCATGTAGCCCGGCAGCAGCTTCTCCGCCGCGGTCCGCACCTGCGCCGCGTCCTCGGCGGTGCCGGGGGTGCGCACCACGTGGGCCACCAACTGGCGGCGGCCGGTACGGGGGTTGGTCTCCACCGAGGCGAGCGCCTCGGCGACGGCGGGCTGGGTGCGCAGCACCGCCTCGATCTCGCCGAGCTCGATGCGGTAGCCGTTCAGCTTGACCTGGAAGTCCATCCGGCCGAGGAAGTCGATGTCCCCGCCGGGCAGGTAGCGGCCCAGATCCCCCGTGCGGTACAGCAGTTCACCGGTCTCCGGGTGGGTGACGAACCGCTCGGCGGTGCGCTGCGGATCCGCCCAGTAGCCCTTGGCGACACCGATGCCGCCGATCAGGATCTCGCCCGGCGTCCACACCGGACAGGGCCCGAAGCCCCGGTGGAGCACGTGCAGGCTCTGGTTGGCGAGCGGCTTGCCGTACGGGATCCGGGTCCAGTCGCCGGGCACCTCGCCGATCGGGTGGTGCACCGACCAGATGGACGCCTCGGTGGCGCCGCCGAGGCTGACCACCAGCGCGCCGGGGTGGCCGGCCCGGATCGCGTCCGGCAGGGCGACCGGGATCCAGTCGCCGCTGAGCAGCACCAGGCGCAGCTCGGAGCCGGCCTCGGCCGGCGTGTTCTCCGTCCAGACCTGCATCAGGGCGGGNACCGAGTTCCACACCGTGACGCGGTGCCGGCGCACCAGGTCCGTCCAGTGCGCGGGGTCGGTGAGGCGGGTCGGCGAGGGGAGGACGACGGCGCCGCCGGCCGCCAGGATGCCGAACACGTCGTAGACCGAGAGGTCGAAGCTGAGCGCGGACAGCGCCAGGACGCGGTCGCCGGGGCCCACCGAGAAGCGGGAGTTGACGTCCTGCACGGTGTTGGCCGCGCCCCGGTGGTCGGTCATCACGCCCTTGGGCTGCCCGGTCGAGCCGGAGGTGAAGATGACGTACGCCAGGTCCTCGGGGGCGGGGCCGTCGCCGAGCGGCCCCGGGTCGGCCTGCCGGACCTCGTCGTCGGCCAGGGTGACCGTGCGGATCCCGGCCGGCAGCGGCGACGCCTCGGCCAGGTGCGGGGCGGTGACCACGAGCCGGACCCTGCCCTGCTCCAGCAACTGGTCGCGGCGGGCCTGCGGCCAGCCGGGGTCGATCGGCAGGTAGGCGGCGCCGGAGGCGGCCACCCCGAGGACGGCGGCGACCTGCTCGAAGCCCTTCTCCAGCACCACGCCGACCAGGGTGTTCGGCTCGGCGCCGAGCGCGCGCAGCACCCGGGCCAGGCGGTGCGCCTCGTCGAGCACCTCGCGGTAGCTGTACTCGCCGAGTTCGGTGATCACCGCGACGGCGTCCGGGGTCTGCCGGGCGCGCTCCGCGACCAGCCCGTAGAGCGTCCCGGCCGGGATGTCGGCGGCGGTGTCGTTGGCGCGGCGGCGCTCCTCGGCCTGCCACGGCGGCAGCTCGGCGAGCGCGGCGGCGTCCCAGGCGGCGGGCTCGTCGGCGAGGCGCTCCAGCACCCGGCCGAACGCGGCGAACATGTCGTCCAGCAGCCCGGCGGGGAACAACTCCTCGACGGCGTCCCAGTTGTAGACGAGGTCGCCGCGCTCCTCGGTCACCTGGTGGTCCAGCCAGACCTGCGGGGTCTGGCTGATCTGGTGGACCAGGGCGCCGAAGAAGTCCATCCCGGCGGACGGGTCCTCGCCGCCGTCGCCGTTCAGGATCATCGCGGTGAAGACCACGGGCATGCTCGCGCCCGGGCCGCCGCCCTCGCGGCGGGAGCGCTCGCGCATCACCCGTACGCCGTTGAACTCCGGGTGCTCCAGATCGCGCAGCAGCTGCTCCTGGAGCCGGGCGACCCGCGCGGCGAACGCCTCGCCGGGGCGGTCCGGGTCGGCCAGCAGGGTGACCGAGGTGAAGTCGCCGATCAGCGAGTCGATCTGACGGTGCGTGGGCGGCCGGTTGAGCAGCGTCAGGTTGACGGTGAAGTCCGGCTGCTGCGACCACATCCGCAGCACCTCGGCGTAGCCGGTCATCAGCACCGAGGACGGCGTGAGTCCCCGCTCCCGGGCCACCGCCTTGACCTGCTGCCAGCGCGAGCGCTCCAGCCGGCCGCTGCGGTGGGTGAAGGCGGGGCGGCCCAGCCGGCTCGGCGAGGTGGCCAGCGGCAGCGCGGGCGCGGCCGGCAGCTCGTCGAGGCGCGACAGCCAGTACTCCTCGGCCTTCGCGTAGCGGCTGCCCGCGCGGGCCTCCTCCTCGGCCAGCACGTGGTCACGGAAGGAGAGTTCGAGCGGCTCGGGCTGCCAGGCCGGGTCCTCGTAGAACCGCCGCCAGTCCTGGAACAGCACGTACATGCTGAAGCCGTCGACGAGCAGGATGTCCAGGCCGATGTGCAGCCGCACGACGCCGTCGTCCAGCAGCGAGGCCCGGACGTCGAACAGCGGCCAGCGGTCCGCCGGCAGTACCTGGTGGTCCATCGCGGCGCGGGTCGCGGCGAGCCGGGCCCGCTGCTCCTCGGCGGGCAGCGCGCGCAGGTCGTCGACGGCGATCTCGTACGGCGCCACCTCGGGCAGCACCCGCTGGCTGCCGTCCGGCTGGATCACCGCGCGGAGCATGTCGTGGCGCTCGATCACCCGGCGCAGGCTCTGCTCCAGGCGCGGCAGGTCCAGCCCGGCGCGCTCGCGCTCGAAGTAGACGTAGGTGGCCACCCCGCCGAGCTCGACGGCGGGCCGGCGGCCCACCCAGTACGCGTGCTGGATGTCGGTGAGCGGGAACGGCTCGTGCCGCCTGGCCGGTTGCGGCACGAGCGGCGGGCGGGCGGCGCCGGCCTCGACGCCCTGGAGCACGGCGAGCAGGTCGTCCTTGCTGGCCCTGAGTTCGGCGCGCAGCTCCGGGGTCAGNGCGCCGGCCGGCGCGAGGACGTCGAGGCGGCCGTCGACCAGCCGCAGGCGTATTCCGTGCTGGTGGAGTCGGACGAGCAGATCCTGGGTCATCGTGGGACGTCCTCTTCGCTGGGCCGGGCGATCGCGTCGCGGACGGCGGTGACCGTGCGGCCGGTGAGCAGGGTGTGGTGGGTGCCGGNGACGGCGGCGGAGCCGGTGCGGCCGGTGGTCAGCCCGGACCAGCCCCAGGCGGGGTCGGCGGCGTCCGGATGGCCGGCGAACTCGCCGACCTGGCCGTCGGCGGCGCGTACCACCGTGATGTCGGCGGCGATCCGCCCGGCCCGGTAGTGGTTGCACGCTCGTACGACGCCCCGGAACACGGCCAGGGTGGCGGCGAGTTCGGCCGGGTCGAGCCCGCCGGCCGGGCCCGCGGCGCGATGCAGCAGCTCCGGGGTCCGCCCGGCCCGCGCGTCCTCGGGCAGGCCCGCCAGCTCGGTGAGCGCGGCGAGTGCCCCGGGGGTGGCCCGGGCCGGGTCGAAGCCGATGTCCAGGTCCTCCAGGAACCAGTGCAGCAGCTGGAGTTCGCCGATGTCGCGGGAGGCGGTCGGAGCCGGTGCGTCGATCACCACCAGCCGCTCGACGCGCTCGCCGAGCGACTCCAGCAGCTCGGCCATCGCGGCCGCGATCACCGCGCCCGAGGACCAGCCGCCGAGCCGGTACGGGCCGTGCGGCGCGGCCTTGCGCAGCTCCGACACGTACAGCCCGGCCAGCTCCGCCATCGTCTCCAGCGGCGCGCCGCCGCCGGCCGGGCCGGGGGCCTGGAGGGCGAGGAACGGCTCGCCCAGCTGCTCGGCGAGGTCGCGGTAGCAGAGCACGTTGCCGCCGGCCGGGTGGACGAAGAACCAGGGCTGTTCGCCGGCGCCGGCCTCCCGCAGCCGCACCAGTGGCGACCACTCCTGCTCCCGGGCGGCCAGCCAGTCGGCCAGCCGGGCGATCGTCCGCCGCTCCAGCAGGGCGCCCAGCGGCAGGCGCCGGCCGAGCCGGTGGGCGATCTGCCCGATCACCCGCAGGGCGGTGAAGGACTGCCCGCCGAGTTCGAAGAAGTCGTCGTGCACGCCGATCGGGCCGGTCGCCAGCACCGACTCCCAGATCTCCACCAGCGCGCTCTCCACCGGGGTACCGGGCGCGGTGAGGGTGCGCGGGGCGGCCTGCTCGTCCTGGCCGAGCGCCTGCAGTGCCGCGCGGTCCAGCTTGCCGTTGGCGGTGAGCGGGAGGGCGTCGAGCACGGTGAGCCGGCTCGGCATCAGATAGCCGGGCAGCCGCTCGCCGAGCAACGCGCGCAGGCCGGCGGCGTCCGGCGCGGTGGCGCCGTCGGCGGCCGTCACGAAGGCCGCCAGCTGGTTGCCGGAGTCGGTGCGGCGGGCCACCACGGCGGCCTGGCCGATGCCGGGCAGCTCCAGCAGCGCGTGCTCGACCTCGCCGGGTTCCACCCGGAAGCCCTGGATCTTCACCTGGTGGTCGGCGCGGCCGAGGAACTCGATCGACCCGTCCGGCAGGTACCGGCCGAGGTCGCCGGTGCGGTAGAGCCGCTCGCCGGTGACGGGGTGGGCGGTGAACGCGGCCCGGGTCTTCTCCTCGTCGCCGAGGTAGCCCAGCGCCAGGCCGACGCCGCCGATGTACAGCTCGCCCGACACCCAGGTCGGCGCGGACCGCCCGTTCCCGTCCAGGATGTGCCAGCTCTGGTTCGCCATCGGCCTGCCGTACGGGATGCTCACGCGCTGGGCGTCCTCGGGCGCGACCGGGTGGCAGATCGACCAGATGGACGCCTCGGTGGCGCCGCCGAGGCTGATCACCTGGGCGTTCGGTGCGACGGCGCGGATCCGCCCGGGCAGGCCGACCGGGATCCAGTCGCCGCTGAGCAGCACCGTGCGCAGTGAGGGGAACGTCCGGCCGCCGGCCTCCGCCTCCTCCACGAAGAGCTGCATGATGGCGGGCACCGAGTTCCAGACCGTCACCCCGTGGGTGAGCACGGCCTCCACCCAGGCGGGCGGATCGGGCTCGCCCGGCGCGGGCAGCACGAGGGTCGCGCCCGCGCGGACGGCGCCGAAGATGTCGTACACCGAGAGGTCGAAGCAGAGTGAGGAGATGCCGAACAGCACGTCCTCGGCGGTGACATGGAAGCGCCGGTTGATCTCGTCGATGGTGTTGAGCGGCCCCTGGTGGTCCAGCATCGCGCCCTTGGGCCGGCCGGTGGAGCCGGAGGTGAAGATGACGTATGCGAGATCCTGCGGGCCGCGCTCCGGGGAGTCGGCGGTGACGCCGGCCCGGGGCTCGGCCGGGCCGTCCACGGCGGTGACCGGGGCGTCCGTCAGCTTGGCGATCCGGTCCTGCCCGGCCAGGTCGGTCAGCACGACCGAGGCCGTGGTGTCGGCGAGCACGGCCCGCAGCCGTTCGTCCGGCCAGGCCGGGTCGAGCGGGGCGTACGCCGCGCCGGCCGTGAGCACGCCCAGCACCGCCGCGACCTGCTCCCAGCCCTTGGGCAGCGCGACCGCGACCAGGTCGCCGGGGCGGGCGCCCTGGGCGCGCAGCAGGGCGGCGATCCGCTCGGC
>FJVZ01000342.1_pt1 | contig 11954 bp, 6 predicted proteins | sample 1011841 | NCBI WGS metagenome assembly FJVZ01 (sample SAMEA3912450, study PRJEB9761) | metagenome | biome: forest; material: soil | place: USA | collected 2011-06-22 | depth 0.1 m
CTGGTGATGGGCGTGGCCGGCGCCACCACCTCGCAGGCCGCCCTGCTGACCGCCGGCCTGGCCGGGCTGCTGGCGGGCTCACTGTCGATGGCGGTCGGCGAGTACGTCTCCGTCAGCAGCCAGCGGGACTCCGAACGTGCCGCGCTGCGCCTGGAGCAGCGCGAGCTGACCGACGACCCGGAGGCCGAACTCGACGAACTGGCGGGCCTGTACGAGGCCAAGGGCCTGCCGCCCGGGCTGGCCCGCGAGGTCGCCGAGGCGCTGACCGCGCACGACCCGCTCGCCGCCCACGCGGACGCCGAGCTGAAGATCGACCCCGACGAACTGACCAGTGCCTGGCAGGCCGCCGGGGCGAGCTTCGTGTCCTTCACGGCCGGCGCGCTGTTCCCGCTGCTGGCCGTGCTGCTGCTGCCGGCGTCGGCCCGGGCGCCGGGTACGGCGTTCACCGTCCTGTGCGTGCTGCTGTTCACCGGCGCGATGAGCGCCCGCCTCGGCGGAGCGCCGCCGGGGCGGGCCGTGCTGCGCAACGTGCTGGGCGGCGGGCTGGCGATGGCGGTCACCTACGCGGTGGGGACCGCCCTGGGCGCGGCGGGCGTCTGAGCGCCGCGCCGCAGGAGCCGTCCGAGGGCCAGGCTGCCGGGGCCGGTCACGGCGATCGCGAGGAAGATCCAGCAGAACAGGACGGGCAGTTCGCCGCCGTTCTGGATCGGCCACAGCGCCCGCTCCTGGTGCACGGTGAAGTACGCGTACGCCATCGAGCCGGAGCAGAGCAGCGCGGCGCTCCGGGTGCCGACACCCACCAGCACCAGGGCCCCGCCCACCAGTTGGATCAGCGCGGCCCACCACCCGGGCCACTGGCCGGTGGCGATGCCCGCGCCGTGCGCGGCGCCCAGGACGCCGAAGAGGGTCTTCGCGCCGTGGCAGACGAACAGCAGCGCGGTGACGATCCGGAACAGGCCCAGCGTGTGCGGCCGGGCGAGTTCGGCGGCATCGCGCAGATCAAGGCTGCGGGGGACAGAGGTCATGGGGGGACTCCTCGGTGGGCGGCGGACACGACGGTGTCGTACGGGCGCGTCGGCGTCGGTACGGGATCGTGCGGCGCGGCGCCGGCCCCACTCCGGCACTGCTGAGAACCCGGTCGGCGGGCACGGCGGCTTCCGTCGACCGGTGACGTGGCGTCGTCAATTCTGGCGCATCGTCAGACCCCGCGTCATCCCCCCGGTCACCGGAATTCCGGCCGGAGCCGGGTGGCGGCCGGGGCGGGGCCGGGTAGGGGCCCCGTTCGCGGCCCTGGGCCGTTGGTCCCTTACGGGCGGAGCCCGCGGCGGGAACCCTTGTGGAGGTACGCACAACACCGTGGTGAAAGGTTGCCCCCGTGCGAGGAACCGTCCGGCCCACCTCGCTGAGGGGGGTCCTCTTCTGCTTCGNCGTACTCGCGATCGTGGTGATCGGGGGCGGATCGGCGGCCCAGTACCTGCTGTACGCGCAGGAGGACCGGGCCGCCGTCGCCGCCAGGCACCTGGCCGACCCGGCCGACGACGCGGTCGGCACGCTGGCCGTGGCCGGCAGCCGGATGGCCTCGGCGCAGGCGTACTACCTCACCACCGGCGAATCCCGCTTCCTCGACTCCTGGCACAGCGCCCGGGAGGAGGGCGACCGCCAGCTCACCCGGCTCTCGGAGCACCTGGGGGAGGTCCCCGAGCTGAAGGCCCGGCTGGACGGCGTGGCGGGCACCTACGGCGAGTGGATCAGCCAGGCCGAGAGCGCGCGGACCGAAACCCGGAACGGCGCCGGTGCGGCGCTGGCCGGCACGCTCCGCTCCGAGGCGCTCACCGGACAGCTCCTGGCCGGCACCCACGACCTCGCCCGCGCGCTGGACGTCCACCGGGGCTCGGTCTACGACGCCGCCGACGAGGCGGGGCGCAGGGCGGCGCTGGCCGCCTGGGCCTCCTGGGGCGCACTGGCCGTCCTGCTCGCGCTCGGCACGGCGGCCTGCCGCAGCCGGATCACGCCGTCCCTGGAGCGGGTCACGGAACAGCTCGGCCGGCTCGCCGCCGGTGACCTCGACGGCCGCCGCGCCTGCCGCTGCCCCCGGATGTTCGGCCGGCTCGCGGTCAACGTCGAGGACGTCCGGATGCGGCTGAAGGAGCAGCGCTGGTGGGCCCAGCGCGACCGCGAGGCCCTGGAACAGGAGGGCGAGGCCGTCATCGGCCTGCGCCGCCTGCTGGTCGCCACCGGCACCTGCGCGCGCGGCACGGCCGTGCACGGCGACCTGATCGCCGCCGAAGGGCTGCTGGCCGGCGACTTCTACGACACCCTCACCCTGCCCGACGGCAGCACCGCGCTGCTGCTCGGCGACGTAGCGGGCCACGGCGTCACCCCCGGGCTGCTCGCCGCCCAGATCAAGTGCGCCATGCTGTCCGCCCTGCGGCTGGGCGCCGCCCCCGCCGACGCCGTGCAGTGCGCCTGGGCGGCGCTCGCCCACGAGGAGGAGCGGTTCGCGACCCTCACGATCGCCGTCATGGACCCGGCCGCCGAGACGCTCACCTGGGTGAACGCGGGCCACGAGCCGCCGCTGCTGCGCCGCGCCGACGGCACCGTCGAGGAGCTCGCGGTCACCGGCCCGCTGGTCAGCTCGCTGATCGACGACCCCCGTACGGCCTGGGAGACGCAGCACAGCCGGATCCGCCCCGGTGACCTCCTGGTCCTGCACACCGACGGGCTGAACGAGGCCCGCAGCGGCCAGGGCGTCCAGCTCGGCGGGGACGCCGTCCGGGCGGTCCTGCGCGACCTGCCCTCGCCGGCCCCGAAGGCCGCCGTCCGCGCCCTGTACGTCGCCGCCGAACAGCACGGGACGGACTGGGCCCGGGACGACATCACCATCCTCGCGGCGGCGCTGGACGGCGGTGTCCGGGCCCCGGTGCTGTCCGGCGGCTGATCACCTGCCGTCGGAGACCCCGAGGGCCTGGAAGTCGATCTGGCCGAAGGCCTCGTTGACGAAGACGTTGGTGAGCCGCGGGTTGCGGTAGTTCAGGGCCCTCTCCGCGACCATCGGCAGGTAGTACGCCCCGTCGACGACCTTGTGGTTGATCTGCTTGTACAGTTCGGCGGCCTTGGCCGGGTCCCGCTCGGCAGCGGCCCTGTCGAACAGCCCGTTGATCTCCGGTTCGTCGACCTCCGCGTAGTTGTAGTTGCCGTTGGGGACGATGAGGCGGCCGTCGACCAGGGGCTGCAGGAAGGCCGAGCCGGCCGGATAGTCGGCGCTCCAGCCCATGACGACCAGGCCGTAGCCCTTGCTGCGGACGACGCTCGGCGCACCGACCTCGGAGGCGATCACCCCGCTGTCGTACTTGTCCAGGGTGGCGTCGACACCGATGGCCTTCAGCGCGGCCTGCAAAACGACCGCGGAGTCGACGTCCTTCTCCCTGTTGCTGCGGACCGCGATGTTGGTCCTGAAGCCGTCCGGCTTGCCGCAGAGCCTGAGCTCCTCCTTGGCCTTCGCCACGTCGGGCTTGCCCTTGGTGAGGCCGAACGGGTCGTAGTCGTCCGAGCCGGGGATGTTCGGGGGCAGCATCGAGCCGTAGGTGGAGCCGGCCGTCGAGCCGCCGCGGGCGCTCTGCAGCGTGGTGGTGTCCGCCGCGTACAGGACGGCCTTGCGGCAGTGGATGTTGTCGAACGGCGCGACCTTCTGGACCACCGCGACGTAGCGGATGACGCCGGTGTACGGGTCGTCGGTGTTGGCCTTGAGGCCGGCGTCGGCCAGGACCTTGGCCTGGTTGGGCCGGGACAGACCGGCCTGGCTCAGGTCCAGGTCGGCCGAGCCGTCCAGCAGGCGGGCGTCCAACTCGTCGGCGTTGGCGGTGATGGTCAGCTTGACGACGTCCGGCAGGGCCTTGCGGAACGGGTCGGTGGCGGGGTCCCAGTTCTCGTTGCGGACCAGCTCGTAGCCCTTGCCCGGCTCGGCTGTCCTGAACTTGTACGGGCCGGTGGAGACCGGCTTCTCACCGTACTTGGCGCCGGTGTCCAGCTTCTGCGGGACGGGCGAGGCCGAGCCCATGGCCAGCAGGTACGGGAAGTCCGAGTTGGGCTTCGCCAGGCCGAACACGATGGTGTTGTCGTCCGGGGTGGTGACCGACTTGAGGCCCTGCCTGTTCGGGTCGGTGTCGGTGTAGGGGCCCTTGTAGTTCTGGCCCTGGTCCAGCTCGTTGGTCAGGTAGTTCGGGCCGCCGGAGACGACGTCCTGCGCGAAGCCGCGCTCGATGCCGTACTTGACGTCCTTCGAGGTGATGACCGAGCCGTCCTCGAACTTGAGCCCCGGCCTGAGCCTGAAGGTGTAGGTCCTGCCGTCGGCGGAGATCTCCGGCTGGGCGGCCGCGAGGTCGGGGACGAGCTTCGGACCGTCCCTGCCCGGCTGGGCGTCGTAGGACATCAGGGTGCGGGCGTAGAAGCGCTCGAAGTTCCACGAGAAGGCGTAGTAGGCGCGGGCCGGGTCGAGCGAGTCGAGGTCGTTGCTCGACCGGAGATTGAGGGTGCCGCCCTTCTTGTCGGACGCGTTCACCACCTTGCCCACGGCCGCGTCGAACGTGGGTGCGGTCCCGGAACCGGCCGATGACGCGTCGGAGGGCCGGGGCGACTGCCCGCCGCCTCCACCGGTGCGGTCCGGCAGATTGGAGAGGGCGATCACCGTGGGGACGACGCCGGCGGCGAGCAGGCCCAGGGTGCTGAGCAGCATCGCCCGCCGCCGCGAGGCCTTGCGGGCGGGCCCGGCGGGCCGGCCCGGGGAGGGCGGGCCGTGGAGGGCCAGGTGGTCCACCGGCGCCGTGGGGGCGGGCCCGGCCGGTGCCGGAACCCTTGCCGCCGGGACGTGAAGGGGCGCCGGCGGGGCGGCGGCGACCGGCACCCGGTAGGTCGGCACCCGGTCTTCCGGCACTCGGTGGCCGGGCACCCGGTCCTCCGGCACCCGGTCGGCCGGCGGCGCGTGGACGGTCGGGGCGGGGAGAAGCGTGGCCAGGGCGTGGGCGGTCTGCTCCGCGGTGGCGCGCTGTGCGGGATCCTTTTCGAGCAGGCCGGTCAACGCCTGCTCCAGCCGCCCGGCGTACCGGGCCGGGCGGGGATCGCGGGTCAGGATCGCGACGTAGAGCGCGGTGAGCGTCGGCGCGGTGAACGGCGCCTCGCCCTCCACCGCCGTGTAGAGGGTGGCGCCGAGGGCCCACAGGTCACTCGCCGCGTCGGCCCGCTTGCCCTCCAGCTGCTCCGGCGCCATGTAGGCCGGGGTGCCCAGGATCGTTCCGGTGGTGGTGAGCGCCGTCGTGGCGTCGGCCATGCTGGCGATGCCGAAGTCGGTGAGGATGACCCGGCTGCCGCTGAGCAGGATGTTGTCCGGCTTCAGGTCGCGGTGGACGACACCGGCGGAGTGCGCCACGGCCAGGGCGTCCAGGATGGCCGTGCCGATCCGGGCGACCCGCTCCACCGGGAGCCTGCCCTGCTCCCGCACGGTCGCGGCCAGGGAAGCCCCGACCACGAACTCCATGACGATGACCGGNGCACCGTTGTGCTCCGCCACGTCGTGGACGGTGACGATCCCCGGATGGTTCAGCCCGGCCGCCGAACGCGCCTCCCGCATCACCCGCTGGAGCAGCAACTCGCGCTGCCCGTCGTCCAGTCCGGGCGGAAACAGGATCTCCTTGACGGCCACGTCACGGTGCAGCGTCTCGTCCCGTCCCCGCCAGACCCGCCCCATTCCCCCCTGCCCGACCGGTTCGACCAGCCGGTACCGCCCACCGATCAACTCGCCACGTGCCTCAGTCACGACCGCCACGATAGGGAGTCGCGAAGCCGCCTGACGACAGATGATGACTATCTGCGATGGGCGTTACCAGACGGTGACGTGATCGCCCGGGCGGGGCCTCGGACGGTACGGCTCTTCCCGGAGCGCGTGCGCGAACAGNTCGAGGGCGCCTCCGCACCGGGAGCCGGCCGTCCGGCCCTGGTACCGGCGCTGCCGCTGCGGGGCTGCCGGCCCGGCGGGTCAAGCCTGCTGCTGGTGCGGCGGACCAGGGACGGCCGGCGCCGGCGGCGCGTTCGATTCCATCGCGCGGCAGCCGATCGCCTCCCACGTGGTCGGCCCGATGATCCACCACAGGCCCTTCCGAACCCGCCGCTGAAGTGCCTCGGAGCACTGCGGGACGAAGTTCTTCAGCTGGTCGTACGACTCATGGCAGAAGCCGACATAGGTGACCGATGCGAGCAGCCACAGGGTGATGGAGATGGTGAGCGAGGACGGTGCGCGGCTTCCCGCCGTGAACTGGCAGAGCCCGAGCACGAGTGCTCCCGACATGACGGCGAGTACCTGGATCCTGAACGGCATCCACAGGGTCAGGAACGCTGCGGCGAGCCCGGAGAGTGCGGCGAGGGCGCACGGAAGGAGGTCCGGTCGGTGGTTCGCGAGAGCGAAACCGGTGGAGCCGGCCAGGGCGCCCGAGGCGAGGAACGCGATGCGCCAGGGGGCGGCCTGATCCACCACGTGGTCGGGCGAGCCGTCGAGGATCGGCTCCTTGTCGCATCGGAGTTCGCTCAATCGCACGGCGCCGGTCGGCGGCTCGATATGGACCTTTGGTCTGTGCAGGTACGGGAGCAGGAGCATGATGTGCCCCTTCCGGTACAGGGCGTCGTCCACCACCTGCCACTCCTCGTCCTCCCTTCCTCGGCAGAAGGTCGTCGCCTCCAGCACCCAGGTGAGCAGGACGAACATCACGCCGAAGGCGAAGGCGTAGGCGGTGCCCAGGACTGCCAGGACCGTACTGGGCGGGTCGCCGGCGGCGTGGAACCCGACCAGGAACCGGATCCCGTAGCCGCAACCGATGATCAGCCAGAGCGCCTGGGGCCGTGTGCGGCCGCCTCGCTGCTGCTGGCACCGTAGACGGTTCCTCGCCTGCGCCTCCTCCGCCGCCTCACGGCTGCGCAGTACCTCATAGAGGGTCGCCACGGCGAAGGTCAGGAGTGCCAGGGCCGGTACCAGGACCGAGTCCTCCCCGCCGATCGCGCCGCCGATCGCGAAGGCGGCCAGCAGCCGCACCAGGGCAGTCACGAGGCTGGCCGCCACGATGAACCGGGCGTGGCCCGGGGAGCTGACGGCGGGCAGCCGCATCCGTGCGCGGCTCTGCGGGTGGTTGCCGTCGTCGCTGAGGCCGCGGATGTCGTTCCACTGGTACCGGGCCGAATAGACGAGATACTCCGTGACCAGCAGCCAGACGACCATCCTGCCCCAGTGCCAGTCGGCCCCCTGCCCCCAGGTGACCAGCAGAAACGTCAGCGGGATGAACAGCCACTTGATCCAGTCCTCGGGGCGGGGGATCACCAGGTAGGANACCAGTCCGCGTCCGTCGGATCGAGTCCGGGCGTCGTGGAAGGGTGACAGGCCCACGCGAGCGGCGAACTTGCGGCCGACTCTGATGAACGTGCTCCGGGCCCCGAGCGTGACGGACACGACGTTGGCGACGAGAATCCCGAAGGCCGAGCCGTAGACCACGTACATCAGGATCCGGTAGGTCCCTCCCAGGCCGTTGGCGATGTACACCGTCAGGCCACCGAACATGGCGAGTGTGATCACCATGATCATGATTGCGAGGATCCGGTAGCTGCCACGGCCCCGCCGGAGCGAGGTCGCCTCGGCGAGAAGGCCGCCGTAGGACGCGGGGCCGATCGGCGCGACGGTGGACAGCTCGGCCATGGGGGCCTGGGCGTACGTACGCAGTTCGGTTTCGAGGGCCCGCATGTAGTACGTCCGGATGGCGGCCGGGATTCCGAGGATCTGCAGCAGTGCCAGCGCGGCGAGCGGGACGCACGGCGCCGCTGCCAGCAGGATGTCGGGCCGGCTCTTGCAGCCGACGCCGTGGTTCACCTGGCAGGTCTCGCCGACGAGCGCGGCTGCCGCGCCCAGCAGGGCCACGGCGATGCCGGCGATCGTGACCTGGATGGTGGAGAAGGTCCGGTCGTCCTCGCGAGCCATGGAGTAGTCGAGCGTGAGGACCTCGAACCGGCGGTCGTGGTGCGGCGGCTGAACTGGATCGCCGGCCATGGATGGCTCCTTGCGGGATCTGTGAGCTGACGCCCTCATGATCCCAGCGGCGGTAATGGCCGTTCGTGTGCAACGCGCGGTCGTGGTGACGCGCTTGGGCCGGAGCNCCGGCGCCGACCGGGCGGCCCGTCGAGGTCCCGCCTCCGTCACCGTCCCGCCCCGGCCCGGGCGACGGTGCCACGGCGGGGTTCACCGACCGTCCGCACCTCACGCGGCGCTTCCGGGAGCGGTACGGGTGCACGCCGAGCGCGTTCCGTGCCGCTCCCGCGGGCTGAGCGCGGCGGGTGGCTTAAAGTGCCGCGAGGCTGTCCGCCAGGTCGTCCAGGCCGAGCGAGCCCTGGGAGAGGGCCTTCATGTGCCAGGCCTTGAGGTCGAAGCCGGAGCCGTGCCGCAGCCGGGCGGCCTCGCGCCCCTCCAGCCAGACGCGCTCGCCCAGCTTGTAGCCGATCGCCTGGCCGGGCCAGCCGAGGTAGCGGTCGATCTCGCTGGCCCGGGCGAGGGGCGGGGTGCCGTTGTACGTGGCCATGAACTCCGTTGCCAGCGCCGGGGTCCAGCGCTCGCCCGGGTGGAAGCCGGAGTCGGCGGGGACGGTCAGGCCCAGGTGCATGCCGATGTCGATGATCACCCGGATGGTGCGCAGCATCTGCTCGTCCAGGAAGCCCAGCCGGTGGGCGGGTTCGGCGAAGAAGCCGAGGTCGTCCATGAAGCGCTCGGCGTACAGCGCCCAGCCCTCCAGGTTGGCGCTGACCTTGCCGAGGGTGACCTGGTAGCGGCTGAGCCGGTCGGCGACCGCCACCCACTGGGCGAGTTGGAGGTGGTGGCCGGGTACGCCCTCGTGGTACCAGGTGCTGACGAGCTGCCAGGTCGGGAAGGACTCCCGGCCGAGGGTGGGCAGGTAGGTGCGGCCGGGGCGGCTGAAGTCCAGGCTGGGCGCGGAGTAGTAGGCGGCGGCGGAGCTGCCCGGGGGCGCGATCCTGGACTCGACCCGGCGGACGGGCCCGGAGATGTCGAAGTGGGTGCCGTCGAGCGCCTCGATCGCGCCGTCCATCAGCTGCTGGAGCCAGTCGCGGATCGCCTCCTCACCCTTGACGGCGTGCCCGTGCTCCTCCAGGTGGTGCATGGCCTGGACGGGCGTGCTGCCGGGCAGGACGCGGGCGGCCTCGGCCCGCATCTCGGCGTGCAGCCGGTGGAACTCGCTCCAGGCCCAGGCGTACGCCTCGTCCACGTCGAGGTCGGCGCCCGCGCAGAAGCGGACGGAGCGCAGGTAGCGCTCGCGGCCGACGGCGTCGGGGGTGTCGGCGGCGGCGGGGGCGTAGGTGTCGCGCAGCCAGTCGCGGAAGCCGGCGACGGCTTCGGTGGCCCGGGCGGCGGCGGTGTCGAGTTCGGGGCGCAGCCGCTCGGGGCCGTCGGCGGCGAAGTCGGCGAACCAGCCCGCGCCGCCGCTCTCCCGGCCCGTCCAGGCGGTGAGCTGGTCGATGACGGCCGCTGCCTGCCGGGGTGCGGAGAGCAGGCCCCGGGAGATGCCTTCGGCGAGGGTGGCCCGGTAGCCGTCGAGGGCGCCGGGTACGTTGCGCAGCCGGCCGGCCGTGGCCGCCCAGTCCTCGTCGCTCTCGGCGGGCCGCAGGCTGAAGATCTCCCGTACCTGGTGGACGGGCGCGGCGACATTGCGCAGTTGGCGGAAACTGTCGCCCGCGTCGTGCACGGCGAGCGCGGCGGTGAGGCGTTCCCGCAGCAGCCGGGCGCAGGCCTCCTCGGCCGGGTCGGGGCCGCCGGGCCGTGCCGGGGCGGNGTCGAGTTCGGCGAGGGCGCGTCGGTGGAGGGCGGCGGTGGCCTCGAAGCCTTCGGGTGAGAGGTCGGGTTGCCGCTGGTCGTCGGGGTTGAGGCCGAGCCAGGCCGCGATGATCGGATCATGGGTGGCGATCCGGTCGACGTGGGCGTCGGCGATGCGGCGAGCGGTGATCGTGTCGTCTGCCATCCGGTCATCCTGGCGCACCGTCCGAGAACGCGAACATCGGTTTTCGGACGGATCGGAGTGCCGTTCCGACGGCCCGTCGGCGGTGGGGTGGTGACGCATGGTCTCCCGGAATGTAAGGTAAGCCTTACCTAATTCTCTGGCCCGGCTGGAGTCGCCGCCGGTGCCGGAGTTCTGACATGGGGGGATTGTGAGCACTCTTCCGGCCCGGCCCAGGAGCGGCGCCCCGCGCCGGCCCGCACACGGCCCGCCGGCGGTGCCGTCGTCGCTGGAGCGTCTGCGCGGCCGGATCGTCGTCATCAAGTTCGGCGGCAACGCCATGGTCGACGAGGATCTCAAGGCGGCCTTCGCCCGGGACGTGGTGGCGCTGCGCGAGGCCGGCCTGCACCCGGTCGTGGTGCACGGCGGCGGCCCGCAGATCAGTGCCCAGCTGGAGAAGCTGGGCCTGGAGTCCTCGTTCACCAACGGCCTGCGGGTGACCACGCCCGAGGTCATGGACGTGGTGCGGATGGTGCTGGCCGGTCAGGTGCAGCGCGAGCTGGTGGGGTTGCTCAACGAGCACGGCCCGTTCGCGGTCGGCCTGACCGGCGAGGACGCCCACACCATGACGGCGGTCAAGCGCTACGCGGTGGTGGACGGCGAGCGGGTGGACATCGGCCGGGTCGGCGACATCGTCGGCACCGAGGCGGGCCTGGTCCGCACGCTGATCGCGGACGGCCGCATCCCGGTCGTCTCCGGCATCGCGCGGGGGCTGGACGGCCACGTCTACAACATCAACGCCGACACCGCCGCCGCCGCCCTCGCGGTGGCGCTCGGGGCGCGGCTGCTCGTGGTCCTGACGGACGTCGCGGGGCTGTACGCGGACTGGCCCGCCTCGGACGAGGTGATCGGCCGGATCGGCGCCTCGGAGCTGGCCGCCGTGCTGCCGGGCCTGGCCGGCGGGATGCTCCCCAAGATGGAGGCCTGCCTGCGCGCCGTCCGGGAGGGGGTCGGCGCCGCNCGGGTGCTGGACGGGCGGGTGCCGCACGGGCTGCTGCGGGTGTTCGCCGCGCCCGGCCAGGGCGCTCCGGTGGGGACGGAGGTCGTCCCGGACGATCCGCGCACCGGGGCGGAGCCGGCCACCAGGGTCGGCGCCGGAGCGGCCTGAGCCGCTGTCAGGCCGAGCACCGCCGGCGGGTGGCCGAAACCGTATGTACAGGGAGGGGATTTGACTCCCTGGTGACCATGATAGAACTTAGGTAAGCCTTACCTTGCTAATGATGGTCCGGGGCCCGGCACGGGACGCCCGGCCGCCGCTCCGCGAGGCCCGACCAGTAAGCAGTCAACGGAAGGACGAGCATGTCGCGATCGCGCGAGAACAGCGCAGCGGACCGGGGCGACAGTGCCGACGACCTGATCGGCATAGGCTTCGGCCCCGCCAACCTGGCCCTGGCCATAGCGATCGACGAGCACAACCGGCGGGCCCCGGACGAGGCCCTGAAGGTCGGCTTCGTGGAACAGCAGGAACGCTTCGGCTGGCACCGCGGCATGCTGCTGGAGGGGGCCACCATGCAGGTGTCCTTCCTCAAGGACCTGGTCACCATGCGCGACCCGCGCAGCCGCTTCACCTTCCTGACGTACCTCCAGGAGCACGGCAGGCTCGCGGACTTCATCAACCTGAAGACCTTCTACCCGACCCGGGTCGAGTTCCACGACTACTTCGAGTGGTGCGCCGCCGAGTTCGCCGACACGGTCGGCTACGGGCGGCGGGCCGTCGAGATCCGGCCGGTCGAGGCCGACGGCCGGATCGGGGCGGTCGACGTGGTCACCGAGGCGGCGGCCGGCGGCGACCGGCTCGTCCGGCGGGCCCGCAACATCGTGGTCGGCACCGGCCTCAGGCCCCGGCTGCCCGAGGGCGTCACCGCC
>FJVZ01000190.1_pt1 | contig 11936 bp, 11 predicted proteins | sample 1011841 | NCBI WGS metagenome assembly FJVZ01 (sample SAMEA3912450, study PRJEB9761) | metagenome | biome: forest; material: soil | place: USA | collected 2011-06-22 | depth 0.1 m
GGCCGGCCAGGNTCNGGCCGGTCAGGGTCAGGCCGGGCGGGAGAGGTACTGCGGCGCCACCGCGTCGGTCAGCCAGACCCCGTTCGCGCTGAGCCGGAACTCGTGGCCGGCGGCCGCCATCGCGGCGGCGTCGACGGTCAGCACCGCCGGACGGCCGTGCCGGGAACCCACCCGCACGGCCGTCCCGGTGTCCGCGGACAGGTGGACGTCCTGGCGGGACATCGGCAGCAGGCCGTCCCGGAAGATGGCGTCCAGGCTGCGGACGGCNGTGCCGTGGTACAGCACCGGGGGCGGCACGGTGGCGGTCAGACCGAGGTCGACCGCCACCGAGTGCCCCTGGCTGGCCCGGATCGACAGGCCGTCGTCGGAGAAGGCGAAGCGGCGCTTGTTGTTGGTCTCGACCACGGTCTCCAGTGCGGCGCGGCTCAGGCCGCCCCCGTGCCGGGCCAGGGCGGCGAGCAGGACCTCCACCCGGACCCAGCCCGCCTCGTCCAGCGTTATCCCGACCGAGGCCGGGTCGTGCCGCAGGATGCGCGACAGCCTCTTCGAGGTCTTGACCATGCGCTTCTCGTCCACTCTTCGATCATTCCTGTCAGTTCCGGCTCCTACGAGGCCTGGCTCACGGAGCTCATGTTGAAGTCCGCCACCCGGACGGGCGGCATCGCGGCGCGGGTGAACCAGTCGCCCCACTCGCGGGGCAGGCAGCGCTCGGTACGGCCCACCTCGGTGATCCGGCCGAGCAGGTCCACCGGTGACTCGTTGAAACGGAAGTTGTTCACGGCGCCGACCACCTCGCCGTTCTCCACCAGGTACACGCCGTCCCGGGTGAGGCCGGTGAGCAGCAGCGTCGCCGGGTCGACCTCGCGGATGTACCAGAGGCAGGTGACCAGCAGCCCGCGCTCGGTGCGGGCGATCATCTCCTCAAGCGTCGGCGCGGCGCTCTGGTCGCCGCTCTCCAGCACCAGGTTGTCGACCGGCGGGGTGAGCGGCAGGCCGGTCAGCGCGGCGGAGTGCCGGGTGGCCAGCAGGTTGGCCAGCTCGCCGTCGCGGATCCAGTCGGTCGCGGCCAGCGGCAGGCCGTTGTCGAAGACCGAGGAGTCGCTGCCGGTGGAGTGCGTGAGCACGAACGGCGCGGCCTCCAGGCCCGGCTCGGCCGGGTCGGAGCGCAGGGTCAGCGGCAGCTTGGCCAGCCGGTCGCCGATCCGGGTGCCGCCGCCCGGCCTGGAGAAGACCGTCCGGCCCTCGGCCGCGTCCCGGCCGCCGGCCGACCAGCTCAGGTAGACCATCAGGTCGGCGACGGCGGAGGGCGGCAGCAGCGTCTCGTACCGGCCGGCCGGCAGGTCGATCCGCCGCTCGCCCCAGGCGAGGCGCCGGGTGAGGGTCTCGTGCAGGGCGGTGACGTCCACGTCCAGGAAGTCCCGGGTGGCGGCGCCGGCCCAGGCGGAGCCGCTGAGGTCGGCCGTCTTGGCGTTCAGCTCCACGGTGCCGGTCGGCTGGTCGTGGCGCAGCCGCAGGCCGGTGGACGTGCCGAGGTAGCTGGACGTCACCTCGTGCCGGGCGAAGCCGTACAGCAGCTCNCCCTGCGCGGCGGCCCGGGCGAAGGCCGCGCCGAGGGCCGGCGCGAAGTCGGCGAACACCTCGACGGAGGTCTCGGCCGGGGGAGCGGTGAAGTCGGCGGAGGACGGCCGGCCGGCGACCAGCGGCTGCGCGTCCTCGGCCGGGCCGGCGTCCCGGGCGGCCGCCTCGGAGGCGCGGACCAGGCTCTCGACCTCGTCGAGCGTCACGGCCTCGCGGGCGACCACACCGGACGCGGTGCCCTCGCCGCCGGCCACCGTGGAGATCACGGTGAGCCGCCGGCCACGGGTGACGCCGTTGGTGGTGAGCGAGTTGCCCGCCCAGCGCAGGTTGGCCGTCGACTCCTCGTCGGCGATCACCACGCAGCCGTCCGCGCGGGAGAGCCCGAGGGCGTGCTCGACCAGTTCGTGGGGGTGGACGATGGCCATCAGTGACCCGCCTCCTGCTGCGTGTTGAGCACGTTGACGTTGCGGAACAGCGCGGACGGGCAGCCGTGGCTGACCGCCGCGACCTGGCCCGGCTGCGCCTTGCCGCAGTTGAAGGCGCCGCCCAGCACGTACGTCTGCGGGCCGCCGACGGCGGACATCGAGCCCCAGAAGTCGGTGGTGGTGGCCTGGTACGCGAAGTCCTTCACCTGGCCGGCCAGCCGGCCGTTGCGGATCGCGTACGCGCGCTGCCCGGTGAACTGGAAGTTGTACCTCTGCATGTCGATCGACCAGGAGCGGTCGCCGACGATGTACAGGCCCTTCTCGACGCCCTCGAACAGGCCCTCGGTGTCGGGGCCGCCCGCGACCGGCTGGAGCGAGACGTTGGCCATCCGCTGCACCGGCACGTGGGCGGGGGAGTCAGCGAAGGCGCAGCCGTTGGAGCGGCCCAGGCCCTTGAGGGCGGCCATGCCCCGGTCGAGCTGGTAGCCGGTCAGGACGCCGTCCTTCACCAGGTCCCAGGACTGGGTGGCGACGCCCTCGTCGTCGTAGCCGATGGTGGACAGGCCGTGCTCGGCCGTGCGGTCACCGGTGACGTGCATCAGCTCCGAGCCGTACTTCAGGCTGCCGAGCTTGTCGAAGGTCGCGAAGGAGGTGCCCGCGTACGCGGCCTCGTAGCCGAGCGCGCGGTCCAGCTCGGTGGCGTGGCCGATCGACTCGTGGATGGTCAGCCAGAGGTTTGACGGGTCGACCACCAGGTCGTAGCTGCCCGCCTCGACGCTCGGCGCCTTCATCTTCTCGGCCAGCAGGGTCGGGAGTTCGGCCAGCTCGGCGTCCCAGTCCCAGCCGGTGCCGCGCAGGTACTCGAAGCCCCGCCCGGCCGGCGGCGCGAGGGTGCGCATCGAGTCGAAGGCGCCCGTCCGCTCGTCGACCGAGGTGGCCTCCAGCGCCGGGTGCAGCCGGATCCGCTGCTGGGTGGTGACGGTGCCGGCGGTGTCGGCGTAGAACTTGTTCTCCTGCACCGTCAGCAGCGTCGCCTGGACGTGCGAGACGCCGTCCGCCGCCAGCAGCCGGCTGCTCCAGTCCGCCAGCAGCGCCGTCTTCTCCGCGTCAGACACCTCGAACGGGTTCACCTCGTACGCGGACACCCAGGTGGCGTCCGGGTACACCGGCTCGGCGGCCAGCTCGACCACGTCGTTCGCCCCCGCCGCCCGGCTGATCCCGCCGGAGAGCCGGGCCACCGCGACCGCCTGCTCGGCGACCCGGGCCGCCGCGTCGGTGGTCAGGTCGACCCCGGCTGCGAAGCCCCACGCGCCGTCCAGCAGGACGCGGACGGCGAAGCCCAGTTGCACGGTGTCGGAGGTGCCGGCCGGCCGCGCGTCGCGCAGCCGCCAGGACGCGCTGCGGACCCGCTCCAGGCGGAAGTCGGCGTGCGAGACGCCGAGTTCGCGAGCGCGGCCGAGCGCGGCATCGGCCAGCGCGCGCAACGGGTAGGCGAGGAACAGTGGATCGACGGCGCGGCCGTGCGGGGCGCCGGCGCTGGACGTGGGGGGCATCGGGCTCCCTGGGTCGGGGACGATTCGGAGGGTCAGGCCCCCGCGCAGGGGCGCCCGTACCGAATCATCACCCGCCCAGGGGCTTTCGGCCAGCAGATTTCACGGCGCGGCAGGTGCGCGATCCGCCGCGCCCGTCGAGCTGCGGCCGGTCAGGCCACGCCCTCCCACCAGCCGTCCAGCTCCGGCGGGTTGTCCACGTCGACCCGCTCGCCCGGGCGCGGCACGGCCAGCGGCACGGCCTGCGCCTTCGCCTCCGCGAGCAGCCGCTCGACCGGCTCCGACCACGGGTGCAGGCCCAGGTTGAAGGTGCACCAGTGCACCGGTACGAGCAGCCCGGCCCGCAGGTCCCGGTGGGCGAGGACGGCGTCCTCCGGGGTCATGTGGATGTCCGACCAGGCCTCGTCGTACGCGCCGATCTGCACCAGCGCCGCGTCGAAGGGACCGTGCTCCTCGCCGATCGCCGCGTACCCCTCGAAGTAGCCCGAGTCGCCGGTGTAGAACACCCTGCGGGTGGGCCCGGCGATCACCCAGGAGCCCCAGAGCGTGGTGTTGCGGGTCAGCCCGCGGCCGGAGAAGTGGTGCGCCGAGGTGAGGGTGAGCACCAGGTCGCCCAGGGTGCAGGTGTCGTTCCAGTCCAGCTCGATGATCCGGTGCTCCGGCACGCCCCAGCGGCGCAGGTGCCCGCCGATGCCGAGCGGCACCGCGAACGGCGCGGACTGGCTGCGCACCAGCCGCTTCACGGTGGCCATGTCCAGGTGGTCGTAGTGGTCGTGCGAGATCAGCACCGCGTCGACCTGCGGCAGCTCCTCCAGCTCCACCGGCACCGGGTGCAGCCGCTTCGGGCCGACCTGCGCGGCGGGCGAGCAGCGGTCGCTCCAGATCGGGTCGAGCAGCACCCGGGTGCCCTCGATCTCCACCAGCGCGGAGGCGTGCCCGTACCAGGTGATCTCCACACCCTCGGCGGCCGGGCGCGGCCCGCCCAGCGGACGGATCGTGGGCACCGGCCCGGACGGCGTGCGGCCCTCGCGGTCGAACAGCATCCGGCGGACGGTCGAGCGGTCGATGTCCGGGGTGGCGCTGTCCCGGGCCAGCGCGGAGGGGGCGTTGTGGAAGACGCCGTCCCGGTACTGGGGGGAGGTGCGAACCCGCTCCTCCCGCTCGCCGTCCGGGCGCCGGCCGAAGGCCGCCGGCAGGTCGCGCAGCGACCAGGCGGCCGCCCCCGCTCCCGCTGCCAGGGCGGCCAGGGCCAGCAGTCGTCCCCGTCGGCCGGTGGTACCGGGCTGTGCCTCGCTCATCAGGGCTCTGCCTTCACTGGGATTCGTCGGTCGGGATTCGTCGGGCTCGGATCGGGCTGTGACCGGTCGGATCGGGACCGGCCGGGTCGGGCGGGGTCGGGGGCGTCACACACGGGTGCCGACAAGTCGCTGCCGGCGACCCCCGGTTGCCCGCACCGAGAGGGCAACGGGCACGCCCTCCCGAGTTGTTCCCGCAGGGCGCCATCACCCGCGAGACAACGGTGCCACGACGGAGCCGATTGTCGGAACGCGACAGTTCAGCCGGTACGGCGCTGTGGGAGACCGATTCGTCGCATCCTCCGCACGACCGATAGCGTCACACTGTGTGCGCGTTTCGACGTACGCGGACGACCAGGCAGGCAGCACCGGGCACCGCCCGCGCAGTCGCGGCAGGGTCCCACAGTCAACAACGGAGAGAGGTGGATCGTTGAGCCGCTCGGTTCTCGTCACCGGAGGCAACCGGGGCATCGGCCTCGCGATCGCCCAGGCATTCGCCGAGGCGGGCGACAAGGTCGCCATCACCAGCCGCTCTGGTGAGGTGCCCGAGGCGCTGGTGAAGTACGACGTGCTCGCGGTCCGCTGCGACATCAACGACTCGGCGCAGGTCGACGCCGCCTTCGGCGAGGTCGAGGCGAAGCAGGGCGCGGTCGAGGTGCTGGTCGCCAACGCCGGCATCACCAAGGACACNCTGCTGCTCCGGATGACGGAGGAGGACTTCACCTCCGTCGTCGACACCAACCTCACCGGCGCGTTCCGGGTGGTCAAGCGCGCCTCGAAGCTCATGATGCGGGCCCGGAAGGGCCGCGTCGTGCTGATCTCCTCGGTGGTCGGGCTCAGCGGTTCGCCGGGCCAGGCGAACTACGCCGCCTCCAAGGCCGGNCTGGTCGGCTTCGCCCGCTCGCTCGCCCGTGAGCTCGGGCCCCGCAACATCACCGTCAACGTGGTCTCGCCCGGCTTCGTGGACACCGACATGACCGCAGTGCTCAGCGACGACCGTCGCAAGGAGATCGTCGCCGGAGTGCCGCTCGGCCGGTACGCCGCGCCCTCCGAGATCGCCTCCACCGTGCGGTTCCTCGCCTCCGACGAGGCCGCGTACATCACCGGAGCCGTCATTCCTGTCGACGGCGGATTGGGCATGGGGAACTGATCACATGAGTGGAATTCTTGAGGGCAAGCGGATCCTGATCACGGGTGTGCTGATGGAGTCCTCCATCGCGTTCCACACGGCGAAGCTGGCCCAGGAGCAGGGGGCGGAGATCATCCTCACCGCCTTCCCGCGTCCNAGCCTCACCGAGCGGATCGCCCGCAAGCTGCCGAACCCGGTGAAGGTCCTGGAGCTCGACGTCTCCAGCGACGAGCAGCTGGCCGGCATCGCCGACCAGGTCCGCGAGCACCTGCCGACGCTGGACGGCATCGTCCACTCGATCGGCTTCGCCCCGCAGGACGCGCTCGGCGGCAACTTCCTGAACACCCCGTGGGAGTCCGTCGCCACGGCCATGCAGGTCTCCGCGTTCTCGCTGAAGTCGCTGACCACGGCGCTGCTCCCGCTGATGCAGGACGGCGGTTCGGTGGTCGGCCTGACCTTCGACGCGCAGTTCGCCTGGCCGCAGTACGACTGGATGGGCCCGGCCAAGGCCGCGCTGGAGGCCACCTCCCGCTACATGGCCCGTGACCTGGGCCCGCGCAACATCCGCTGCAACCTGGTCTCGGCCGGCCCGATCGGCTCGATGGCCGCCAAGTCCATCCCCGGTTTCGGGGAGCTGGCCTCCGTCTGGGACGCCCGCTCGCCGCTGAAGTGGGACCTCTCGGACCCGGAGCCGGCCGGCCGCGGCGTCGTCGCGCTGCTCTCGGACTGGTTCCCGAAGACCACCGGCGAGATCATCCACGTCGACGGCGGCCTGCACGCCATCGGCGCCTGACCTCAGGCCCACCGCACTGCCCGGTACCGGCTCTCACGAGCGGGTGCCGGGCAGCGCTGTTTCCCGGCCCGGCCGAGGCCCGACCGCACCGGGCGGGTGTCAGGCCTCGGCCGGGCGGCAGGAGCCGATGGCGAGGCCGGCCTCGACCGAGGCCCGGGCGGCGTCGCCGGCCCGGATCGCGGTGATGATGCCGTCGTGGCCGACGTACCGCTCGGCGATCAGCTCGGGCCCGACGTCGTGCCGCAGGTGCGCCCGCATGACCTCGCCGAGGTCCGCGTACACGGCGGCCAGCACGTCGTTGTGGGCGGCGGCCACGACCGCCTGGTGGAACGCGGCGTCGGCCTGGACGAAGTCCTCCGCGTCGCCCGAGGACCAGGCGCTCTCGCGGCGCGCCAGCGTGCTCTCCAGCAGGTCGAGGTCGCGCTCGGTGCGGCGTCCGGCGGCGAGCCCGGCGGCGGACGTCTCCAGGGTGGAGCGCAGCTCGGCGACCTGGGTCTGGTCGGCGTCGGCGAACCGCCGGTGCATCACCCCGGCCAGCTCGCTGGTGGCCAGGACGTAGGTGCCCGAGCCCTGGCGGATGTCCAGCAGCCCGTTGTGCGCGAGGGCCCGGACGGCCTCCCGGACGGTGTTGCGGGCGACCCCGAGCTGTTCGACCAGCGCGGTCTCGGTCGGGATGCGGGAGCCCACGGGCCACTCGCCGGAGGTGATCTGGGTGCGCAGCTGCGCGATCACCTGGTCGGACAAGGGGGTGCGCCTCGGAGAGGTCAGCGCCACGGGGGACTCCTCGCGGGTAGATCGGATCGGGTCATCATGCCAACAACCGGGCCGGCGCCGTGCCGCTCCCGGGCCGGAAGCAGGGGCTGGTGCGGGCCGGCACCCGGGGTGGGAGCAGGCCGGCACCCGGGGGTGCGCTAATTCATCCCATCATTCTATGATGTCGTTCATGCCCACCGCAGACACCCCCGCCGACACCCGGACCACCCCCCGGGCGGACGCGCCCGCCGAGCCCCGCACCGGGCACCGCGCGCAGGCCCGCGCCACGTACCTCTCCGCGCTGTTCGCCGTCGCCATCGCGGTGGCCGCGTTCAACCTCCGGCCGGTCGTCACCAGCCTCGGCCCGCTGCTCGACCGCGTCCGCGAGGACCTCGGCATGAGCGCCACCGTCGCGGGCCTGCTCACCGCCGTCCCCTCGCTCTGCTTCGCGGCCTTCGGCTTCGCCGCGCCGGTGCTGGCCCGCCGGATCGGCCCGATCGCGGTGGTCACGGCCGGTATGGGCGCGATCACCCTCGGCCTGCTGGCCCGCTCCTTCGCCGGCGGGACGGCGGTGTTCCTGCTGCTCACCGCGCTCTCGCTGGCCGGGGTGGCGGTCGCCAACGTGCTGATCCCGGTGGTGATCAAGCGGTACTTCCCGGACCGGGTCGGCCCGATGATCGGCCTCTACTCGATGGCCCTCTCGGCCGGCACCGCGCTCGCCGCGGCCGTCACCGTGCCGCTGACCTCGGCGCTCGGCGGCAGCTGGCGCCTCGGGCTGGGCATCTGGGCGGTGGCCGGCGTGATCGCCCTGGTGCTCTGGCTGGCCACCCTGCTGACCCACCGCGACCGGGCGGGCGTGGGCTCCCGCTCCGCCGAGCGGCTGCCGATCACGCGCAGCCGTACCGCCTGGGCGCTGGCCGCCTTCTTCGGCCTCCAGGCCACCGGCGCGTACGTGACGATGGGCTGGATGCCGCAGATCTTCCAGGACGCCGGGATCTCCGCGGGCACCTCGGGGGTGCTGCTCGCGGTGACCATGGTGGTCGGCGTGCCGGTCTCCTTCGTCCTGCCGAACTGGGCCGCCCGCCGGGGCGACCAGCGGATCTTCGTGGTGGTGCTGGCCGCCTGCGGGATCGTCGGCTACAGCGGCCTCGCGTTGGCGCCGGCCGGGGCGCCCTGGCTGTGGGCCGCGCTGATGGGCCTGTCGAACTGCGCGTTCCCGCTGGTGCTGACCATGATCGGGCTGCGCGCCCGGACCCCGGGCGGCGTCGCCCAGCTGTCCGCGTTCGCACAGGGCGTCGGCTACCTGATCTCCATCCCCGGCCCGATCCTGATCGGCAGCCTCTACCAGGCGACCGGCGAGTGGTACCTCCCGCTCGGCTTCCTGGCCGTGCTGCTGGTGCCGCAGATGGCCCTCGGGCTGCGGGCGGCGCTGCCCCGGACCATCGAGGACGAGGTCGGCCGCCGGACCGCGCCCGCCGCGCGCTGACCGACCGGCCGCCCGCCGTGCGTGAATGACCGCCCGCCGCGCGCTGAACGACCGGCCATCGGCTCGCGGGGGCCGGTCCCGGGCCTGCCGGGGCCGGATGGGAGACTCGGGGCATGCCCGTACTCGAACCGAACCCCACCGACGGCCACAAGAAGCTGGCCCAGATCGCCGCNGCGATCGCCGGCATCGTCGTCCTGCTGGCCGTGGTCGCGATCATCGCGACGAACGCCGGCTGAGACCGACGGCCCGGGCGTCGCGACGCCGCCCCCCGATCGCCGGCCGGTCCGAGCCGCTCCGCCGTACCGGACTGCTCCACCACAGTGTTCCCGGCCCACTCCTGAGAGTGGTGCTGCCCGGAGCGCCGCGCCCGGTGGCCGGTTTTCTGCCAAGCTTGCTGGGTATGAGCGCCGACACGCCCCGCAGGATCATCGTCCTCCGCCACGCCAAGGCCGACTGGCCGAACCAGGTCGACGACCACGAGCGACCGCTGGCCGACCGAGGCCGCCATCAGGCACCGGACGCCGGCCGCTGGCTGGCCGACTCCGGCATCAACCCCGACTACGTGCTCTGCTCGACCGCCCTGCGCACCCGGGAGACCTGGAAGCTCGCCGTGCACGAGCTGCCCCACCGGCCGGCGAAGATCGTGTACGAGGACCGGGTCTACGACGCCAGCCCCGGCGAGATCATCAAGGTGCTCCAGGAGACCCCGGACGAGTACGCCGACCTGGTGCTGGTGGGCCACAACCCGGGTGTGCTCGGCCTCACCCAGGTGCTCGCGGGCGACGAGGGCGACCGGGAGGCGCTGGAGCGGCTGCGCCTCGGCGGCTTCCCGACGGCGGCCATCGCGGTGCTGGCGTTCGCCGGCCCGTGGAAGGCCGTGGAGCCCGGGGTCGCGGAGCTGGTGTCGTACCACACGCCGCAGGACTGAACGCAGCACNCGGCACCTGGCCGCAGGCCTGAACGGCATGCGGAAGGGGCGCGAGGACTGATCCTCGCGCCCCTTCCGTTCTGCTCACTCCAACCCGTCCGCCGTCACTCGGTCGGGGTGCCGTCCAGGGCGTCGGCCGCCTCGACCTCTTCGCGGGTGATCCCCAGCAGGTAGAGCACGGTGTCCAGGAACGGCACGTTGACCGAGGTGTCGGCGGCCTCGCGGACCACCGGCTTGGCGTTGAAGGCCACCCCNAGGCCGGCCGCGTTCAGCATGTCCAGGTCGTTGGCGCCGTCGCCGATCGCCACCGTCTGCTCCAGCGGCACCTTCGCCTGCTCGGCGAAGCGGGCCAGCCAGCGGGCCTTGCCGGCCCGGTCGACGATCTCGCCCGTCACCCGGCCGGTGAACTTCCCGTCCACCACCTCCAGGGTGTTGGCCGCCGCGAAGTCCAGCCCCAGCAGCTCCACCAGGTGGTCGGTGACCTGGGTGAAGCCGCCCGAGACGATCGCCACCTGGAAGCCGAGGCGCTGCAGCGTACGGATCAGCGTGCGGGCGCCCGGCGTCAGCCGGACCTCCGAGCGCACCTTGTCCGTGACGCTGGCGTCGAGCCCGGCCAGCAGCGCGACCCGCGCGCGCAGCGACTCCTCGAAGTCCAGCTCGCCGGCCATCGCGGCGGCGGTCACCTTGGCGACCTCCTCCTCGCAGCCCGCGTGCGCGGCGAAGAGCTCGATCACCTCGTCCTGGATCAGCGTGGAGTCGACGTCCATCACGACCAGCCGCTTGGCCCGGCGCTGGAGCCCGGCCTGGACGACCGCGATGTCGAGGCGCTGGGTCGCGGCCTCCTGCGCCAGCTCGGCCCGCAGCACGTCGGTGGCCACGCCGGACACGGCCAGCTCCACCGCCGTCACCGGGTACTTGGCGAGCCGGAACACCCGGTCGATGTTGCCGCCGGCCGCGGTGATCCGGGAGGTGAGCCCGGAGACGGCGGAGGCGGTCAGCGGGTGGCCGAGCACGGTGACGTGCGAGCGGCCCTCACGCCGGGGGCGGTTGTCGCCCGTGCCGGAGATGATCTCGGCCTGGAGCTTGAGCTCCTCGGCCCAGCGGTGCACGGTGACGCGCAGCGATCCCTCGACGCCCGGCGAGCCGCCGGCCGGGGGAGTGATCAGGGCGCAGAGAGTTATCCGGCCCCGGGTCACCATCTGTTCGATGTCGATCACGTCGACGCCGAAGTCGCCGAGTGTGGCGAACAGACCGGCGGTGATACCGGGACGGTCCTTGCCGAACACCTTGACGAGCAGGGTTCGCCCGTCCTCGGTCCGGGGCTGCGGGCTGGGGACGGGCTCAGCGGCCGGGGGCGATGCGTTCATGGTGGCTCCCACGCTACCCGGCAGCCGCCCCGGCCACGGTACCGGTCCGGCCCGTGGACGCGGCCGGTCGCGCGGTGTCCGCGATTCGTTGCCACCTGGTCACAGTCGGCGGGGTCGGCTTTCACCGACGGGCGCCGGACTGGAATGATGCCCCGCGTCGTATCACGCACATCACACCCCCGCAGGGGGCCGAATCGGGGGACCGAGAGAGCGGGGCAGGCGCGCAGTGCCGCAACTCGTCATTGACATCAACGGGCAGCAGCGGACCCTGGAGCCGGGACGGGCCTACACCATCGGGCGCAACCCGCAGGCGGACTTCCAGTTCGAGGACGCCCGGGTCTCCTGGCAGCACGCCACCATCTCGTTCAACGGGGCGGGTTGGGTGCTGGAGGACCACGGCAGCACCAACGGCACGTACGTCGGGGGCGGGCGCACGCTCCAGGCGCAGCTCTACCCCGGCGCCGTCGTCAACCTCGGCAACGGCGAGAACGGCCCCCGGCTGAGCTTCTCCGCACCCGTGCCCGCGCAGGCCCCGCCCGCCCAGGCCGCCGCCCCCGCGCCGGCCTGGCACGACGCGGTCACCGGTCGCAGCCCCGGTGGCCCGGCCGCCCAGCCCTGGGCACCGCAGGCCC
>FJVZ01000584.1_pt1 | contig 11621 bp, 8 predicted proteins | sample 1011841 | NCBI WGS metagenome assembly FJVZ01 (sample SAMEA3912450, study PRJEB9761) | metagenome | biome: forest; material: soil | place: USA | collected 2011-06-22 | depth 0.1 m
AGCGCGGCCGCGGTCGCCCAGAAGCGGGCCACCGCCGAGGACCACGCCGCGGTGATCGCGGCCAAGGAGCAGCTGGCCGCAGAGCGCGCCGCGAAGAAGCGCGCGGCCGAGGAGGAGAGCCGATGAGCACCACCCGGGTCGCCGCGATCGACTGTGGCACCAACTCGATCCGTCTGCTGGTCGCCGACCTCGACCCGGAGACGGGCGCGATCACCGACCTCGACCGGCGGATGGTCATCAACCGGCTCGGCCAGGGCGTCGACCGCACCGGCCGGCTCGCGCCGGAGGCCCTGGAGCGGACGTTCGCGGCCTGCCGCGAGTACGCCGGGGTGATCGCCGAGCACAAGGTCGCCCCCGACCGGATCCGCTTCGTGGCCACCAGCGCCTCGCGGGACGCCGAGAACAGCGACGAGTACACCGAGGGCGTCCGGGGCATCCTGGGCGTCGCCCCCGAGGTGGTCAGCGGGGAGGAGGAGGCACGGCTCTCCTTCGTCGGCGCGACCAAGGAGCTCACCGGCGGTCAGTTCCCCGCCCCCTACCTGGTGTTCGACCTGGGCGGCGGCTCCACCGAGTTCGTGCTGGGCACGGACGACGTGCAGGCGGCCCGGTCGGTGGACATCGGCTGCGTGCGGCTGACCGAGCGGCACTTCGCCGGGGCGGAGCTGCCCACGCTGGGGCAGATCTCCGCCGCCAAGGCGCACATCAGGGGCGAGCTGGACAAGGCCGCGGAGGTGGTGCCGCTGACCGGCGCCGCCACCCTGGTCGGCCTGGCGGGCACCGTCACCACGGTGTCCGCGATCGCGCTGGAGCTGCCCGAGTACGACTCGGAGCGGATCCACCACTCGCGGATCTCCCGGGACGATGTCGCGGAGATCGCCGGGCGGCTGCTGGCCTCGACCCACGCGGAGCGGGCGGCGATCCCGGCGATGCACCCGGGCCGGGTCGACGTGATCGCGGCCGGGGCCCTGGAGCTGCTGGAGATCATGACGCGGACGGGCGCCGCCGAGGTCGTCGTCAGCGAGCACGACATCCTGGACGGCATTGCCTGGAGCATTGCCTGACCGCTCGGCGCGGGTCGCGGTGCGGCCTTGTGCGGTCCGTGACTTGTCGGGGGTGCCCCTGCCCTGCAGGTCTTACGTTTTCGGCCCCGGAGTGCCTGTCGGGCACCCGGGGCCGCGGCGCGCGCGGGGCACCGCGAGAAACTTCGTGAATTTCTTCACATGGCGATCGGGGCTTTCGCCGCCCTTTTGGCACACTCCGTGGCATGCCGTGTCCGATATCTGGGACCGAAGGTCGTCCGTCGGCGTCGCCCGCTGGATCGCAGGTCGGGTTCGCCGTCCGGCGATGGAATCGAAACGGGGGTCGGGAACCCGGCTGCCGCAACGATCGTTGCTGCTCACGAGGGTCGCCCGAACGCATGTGCTCACGGCGGAGCGGGGCCGACGGTGAGCAGTCGCCCCGAAGGTNCCCCGGCCCGGCGCAAGCGGCCGCGAAGTGTAGCACAGGGTGTCCAGACCCCTGTGACGGGCCTCACGAAGAGCAGTCCGAACGGTGCTGGATACTTTCGGATATGAGCACCACGGAGCGTCCTCGCATCCTCATTGTCGGCGGTGGTTACGTCGGCCTGTATGCCGCGATGCGCATCCTCAAGAAGATGCGCTACGGGGAGGCGACCGTCACGGTCGTCGACCCGCGGTCGTACATGACGTACCTGCCCTTCCTCCCCGAGGCGGCCGGCGGCAACGTCGCGCCTCGCAACCTCGTTGCCCCGCTGCGCAGCGCCCTCAAGAACGCGGAGGTGCTCACCGGTCACGTGACCGGCGTGGACCACGCGCGCAAGGTCGCCACCATCGCGCCCGCGGCCGGCGAGTCCTACGAGCTGCCCTTCGACTACCTCGTCGTGGCCACCGGCTCGGTCTCCCGCACCTTCCCGATCCCCGGCCTGGCCGAGCACGGCATCGGCATGAAGACGGTCGAGGAGGCGATCAGCCTCCGCAACCACGTCATGGCGCAGCTGGACAAGGCCGAGTCCACCACGGACGAGGCGATCCGGCGCAAGGCCCTCACCTTCGTGGTCATCGGCGGCGGCTTCGCCGGCGTCGAGACCATCGCCGAGGTCGAGGACATGGCGCGGGACGCGGCGAAGATCTACAAGACCGTCAGCCGCGACGACATGCGCTTCATCCTGGTGGAGGCGGCCAACCGCATCCTCCCGGAGATGGGCCCGGACCTCGGTCTGTGGACCAAGGAGAAGCTCGAAGAGCGCAACATCGAGATCTACATCGAGACCTCGATGGACTCCTGCGTCGACCAGCACGTCGTGCTGAAGAACGGCGTCGAGGCCGACGCCTCCACGATCGTGTGGACGGCCGGCGTCAAGCCCAACCCGGTGCTGGCCAACTTCGGCCTGCCGCTGGGCCCGCGCGGCCACGTGGACACCGCGCCGACCCTCCAGGTCAAGGGCTTCGACAACGTCTGGTCGGCCGGCGACAACGCCCAGGTGCCGGACCTCGCCGTCGGCGAGGGCGCCTGGTGCCCGCCGAACGCCCAGCACGCCGTCCGTCAGGCGATCGTCCTCGGGGACAACGTCATCTCGGGCATGCGGGGCTTCCCGCAGGCCGAGTACAAGCACAAGAACCTCGGTGCGGTGGCCGGTCTCGGCCTGCACAAGGGCGTGGCGATCCTCTTCGGCAAGTACAAGCTGAAGGGCCGTCCGGCCTGGTGGTTCCACCGCCTGTACCACGGCAGCCGGGTGCCGACCATGAACCGCAAGGTCCGGGTCTTCACCGACTGGACGCTCGCGATGTTCCTCAAGCGCGAGACCGTCGGCCTGGCCGAGATGGAGAAGCCGTTCGGCGCCTTCCAGGACGCGGCCGCCCCGGCTCCCAAGCCGGTCGAGGCCAAGGCCCCCGAGAAGGAGCTCGCCAGCAGCAAGTAACGACCCGGCCCGGACGCGGAAGCGTCCGGGTATGAGTCGGAGGCCCTCCGCCCGGCAGCGTCGCCGGACCACGACCTCCGTGGTGCTCAGCCGGCCGTGCGACCGGGCGGAGTACAGCAGTAGCGAGAACAGCGAACAGCCGGACAGACAGGAAGGACCCCGCCGTCCCCCTCCCTCAGGGGGATCGGCGGGGTCCTTCCCGTTGTGCCGTCGGCTGCGGGTCAGTCGGTCTTGATGCTCTCCAGGATGTCCAGCTTCGACGCCCGGCGGGCGGGCCAGATCGCGGCCACCAGGCCGACCAGGCCGGCCAGCGCCAGGAAGAGCGTCAGCTTGCCGACCGGCAGGACGGTGGTGAGGCCGCCGATGCTGGACTTCAGGGTGCCGTTCACCGCCCAGGCCAGGAAGCAGCCGAGCAGCACGCCGATGACGGCGCCGAAGAGCGAGATCACCACGGACTCCAGACGGACCATCCGCTTGATGCCCCGGCGGTCCAGCCCGATCGCCCGCAGCATCCCGATCTCGCGCTTGCGCTCGAAGACCGACATGGCCAGCGTGTTGACGACGCCGAGGACCGCGACGATCACGGACATCCCGAGCAGGCCGTACATCATGTTCAGCGCGAAGGTGATGATCTGGCTGAACTGGTCCCGGACGTCCTGCTTGGTCTTCACCTCGATCGCCGGGTTGGCACCGGTGGCGTCCTTGAGGGCCTGCTTGAGCGAGACGCTCGCGCCGTCGGCGCCCTTCACCAGCACGTCGCTGATGTACGGGTCCTGCTCGTGCTTCGCGATCTCGCCGTTGGCCAGGACGACCGGGCTGAGCATCTCGTTCTTCTCGAACACGCCGCCCACCGTGAAGGTGCCCGTGCTGTCGTCCGGGAAGGTCACCGCGAGCGGGCTGCCGGGCGCCAGGTTGTTGCTCCTGGCGACGTCGGTGTTCACCAGGATCTCGCCCTTGGCGAGGCCGGCGGCCGAGCCGCCGGTGAAGTCCAGCGAGAGGAGCCGGCCGGCACTGTTGGCGTCGATGCCGGTGATCGCCCTGGTGTGGCCGCCGAGATCCCAGTAGACGCTGGTCAGCGCGGAGGAGGCGGCGACCCCGGGGGTCTTCGCGATCTCCGCCGGGACCTGCGGGGACAGGCCCATGCCGTTGGCCATCGAGACCGTGTAGTCGGCCTTCATCGCGCTGGTGACGGCCTTGTCGATCGCGCCGCCCAGCGAGGCGCCGAGCACGGTCAGGGCGCTGACCAGGGTCAGGCCGATGGTGAGGGCGGCCGCGGTGGCGGCGGTGCGGCGCGGGTTGCGCACCGCGTTCTTCCGGGCCAGCCTGCCGGGCGTACCGAACAGCCGGCCGATCAGCGGGCCCACCAGTGCGATCACCGGGCGGGACAGCAGCGGCAGCAGGACGAACACGCCGATCAGGGCGAGGACCGCGCCGACCCCGACCGGCATCCGGCCCGAGTCGTTGCCGGTGGAGGCGCCGAAGGCCACCAGGGCCAGGCCGCCGGCCGCCAGGACCGAGCCGATCGAGTTGCGGATCACCATGCCCTTCTGGGTGGCGGGCTGCTCACCGCTGCTCATCGCGGCCACCGGGGCGATCCGCGAGGCCCGCACGGCCGGCAGCAGGGCCGACAGNACGGTGACCGTGGTGCCGACCAGCAGGGCGACCGCGATCGTCAGCGGCGCGATCACCAGCGGGCCGGAGGGCATGCCCGTGCCGAGCGCGCCGATCAGCGCCTGCATGCCGGCGCCGATCCCGACACCGGCGAGCAGGCCGGCCACCGAGGAGCCGGCGCCGATCACCAGCGCCTCGATCAGCACCGAGCGGGTGACCTGCTTGCGGCTGGCGCCGACGGCGCGCAGCAGCGCCAGCTCCTTGGTGCGCTGGGCGACCAGCATGGTGAAGGTGTTGGCGATGATGAAGATGCCGACGAAGAGCGAGATGGCGGCGAAGACGAGCAGCATCGTCTTCATGCTGCTGGTGCCGCTGGCGATCTCCTTGGCCTGCTCGTCCTTCAGCTCCTGGCCGGTCTCCGTCCTGAACTGGTCCTCCGCCGGGACCTTCGGCTTCACCTGGGCCAGCAGCGCGCTCTCGTCGGTGCCCGGCCTGGCCTGCACCGCGATGCTGCTGTACTGGCCCGGGGCCAGCAGCAGCTGCTGCGCCGTGGCACGGTCGAAGAGGGTGAGCGTGCCGCCGGAGGAGACCCCGGGGTCGTCGGTGGTGAAGACGCCGGTCAGGGTCGCGTCGACGACCGGGCCGTTCGAGGCGACGCGGACGGTGTCGCCGACCTTGTAGCCGCCCTTGTCGGCGGTCGCGCGGTCGAGGGCGATCTCCTTGGGCGCCTTCGGACCCCGGCCCTCGGCCATCGGGTAGCGGGCGTCCCGGCCGTCGGCGGCGGGCGCGAAGTTGGTGCCGCGGGCCCGCCACGCCTCGCCGATCAGGGTGCCCTTCTTGTCGGCGACGCCGGTGAAGCCGCCGACCACGCCTCGGGCGTTCGCCGCGCCGGGCAGGGCGCCGAGCTGCTGGACGGTGGCGTCGGTGAGCGAGGCGGAGCTCCGCTCGCTCTTGTCCCGGGCGCTGGCACCCGAGCCCGCCGCGGTGTCGGTGACCTGTACGGACACGTCGGAGTAGCTCTTGGCGGAGCTGTTGGCCATGGCCTTGCCGAAGGTGTCGGAGAAGATCATGGTGCCGGCCACGAAGGCCGTGCCGAGCATGACGGCGAGCGCCGTCATCAGCAGGCGGCCCTTGTGGGCCAGCACGTTGCGCAGTGCGGTGCGATACATGGATGCGTCCAGGGTGAAGGGGTCGGTACGAACCGGGCGGGGGAGCGGCGGGGCCGCCGGCCCGTCAGCTCGTACGGCCCTTGGCGTCGAACCGGCGCATCCGGTCCAGCACGCTGTCGGCGGTCGGGGACATCAGCTCGTCGACGATCCGGCCGTCGGCGAGGAACACCACGCGGTCGGCGTAGGCGGCGGCGACCGGGTCGTGAGTGACCATCACGACGGTCTGGCCGAGCTCGCGCACCGAGTTGCGCAGGAAGGAGAGGATCTCCGCGCCGGAGCGGGAGTCGAGGTTGCCGGTGGGCTCGTCCGCGAAGATGATGTCCGGCTTGCTCGCCAGGGCGCGGGCGCAGGCGACGCGCTGCTGCTGGCCGCCGGAGAGCTGGGACGGGCGGTGCGAGAGGCGGCCGGAGAGGCCGACGGTGTCCACCACGCGGTCCAGCCACTCCTTGTCGGCCTTGCGGCCGGCGATGTCCATCGGGAGCGTGATGTTCTCCAGCGCGGTGAGCGTGGGCAGCAGGTTGAAGGCCTGGAAGATGAAGCCGATGTGGTCCCGGCGGAGCTGGGTCAGCTGCTTGTCCTTCAGCCCGACCAGCTCGGTGTCGCCGATCATCGAGGAGCCGGAGGAGACGGTGTCCAGCCCGGCCATGCAGTGCATCAGGGTCGACTTGCCGGAGCCCGACGGGCCCATGATCGCGGTGTACTCCCCCTGCGGGAAGACGACGCTGACGTTGTCGAGCGCGACCACCCGGGTCTCGCCCTCCCCGTAGACCTTGTTCAGGCCGGTGGCGCGGGCGGCCGCCTGGCCGGTACGGACGGCAGTTGCGGTCGTCGTGGTCACGGGGGGCTCCTTGTGATGAGGGGGTGTCGGGCACGGCGGGCATCGGCCCTGGCGTACTTCGATCCTCCGCCACGTGAGCACGGTTTCTCGTCGCTCCGGCGAACGGTTGGCCCACCGCCGCTGGGCGTACGTCCTGGTGGCCGCCTCATCCTGCGGTATGACACCGACCCTGACGGAGGACCGCTGGCCGGATCACGTACCTGCCGTGGCCGGATCGCGGACTGTTCGTCAGATGGCAAGGAAACATGACATGTTCCCTGGCCGGGAACATGCGAAAGAGGGAGCCGGGCGACTAGGCTCAGGGCGTGGCCCACACCGCGCGGAGCAGCTCCCGTCCGCGGTCGGGTCACACCGCTGTACGCCCGGATGGTGGAACGCAGACACGGGCAGCTTAAAACTGCTTGGCCGCGAGGCCGTGCCGGTTCGAGTCCGGCTCCGGGCACCACACTCGGATCGCGGGGACGTCCGGCCGGGCGGCCCCGCCCGACGGCCCCCGGCGGAATCCTCCTCGCGGCGTACTGGGCATCCTTTGCCAAGCCATTACCCTGGACGGGTGGGCAGCGCCGTGCCGCCCCGGAGGGAATGAGCATGAGAAGCAGCAATCCGGTCTTCTCGCGGGAGGGGTCCTTCACCCGCGACTCCGGCTACGCGGGTTTCGGCACCACCCAGCAGGCACCGCCGGCCGGCGGCCCGCACGCCAACAACCCTTACGCCGACAACCCGTACGGCAACAACCCGTACGCCCAGCAGGCCCCGGGCCAGGCGCCGCTGAGTGACGAGCAGCTCGTCGAGATGTACCGCGCCCCGTCGGCCGGCCCGGCCGCGACCGGCCGGATGACGCTGGACGACGTGGTCGCCCGGACGGCCATGACGCTGCTGACCCTCGTCGCGGCCGGCGCCGTGGCCTGGTTCGCCCTGCCGGACGCCAACTACGGCGTCGCGATCGTCGCGGCGTTCGCGGCGTTCGTCGTCGGCATGGTCGTCTCCTTCAAGCGGAGCGTCAGCCCGCCGCTGATCCTGGCCTACGCGGCGCTGGAGGGCTTCTTCCTCGGCGCGGTCACCAGGGTCTTCAACGAGATCTGGCCGGGCATCGCCATCCAGGCGGTGCTGGGCACGGCGGCGGTCTTCGGCGCGATGCTGATCGCCTACAAGAGCGGCCGGATCCGGGTCACCCCCCGCTACACGCGGATCGGGCTCGCCATCGCGATGGGCTTCCTGGGCCTGCTGCTGATCAACGTGATCGCCTCGATGTTCGGCGCCGACATGGGCCTGCGCTCCGGGCCGCTCGGCATCGCCGTCGGCCTGGTCGGCATCGCGCTGGGCGCGTTCTTCCTCTCGCTGGACTTCGCCGCCATCGAGGAGGCCATCCGCCTCGGCGCGCCGCAGAAGGAGGCCTGGCGGGCCGCCTTCGGGCTCACCCTCTCGCTGGTCTGGATCTACATCGAGATGCTGCGCCTGATCGCGATCCTGCGCGGCGACGACTAGGCCCTGGGCGAGCGGCCTGTCGCGGGCCGCACGACCCGGTCGGACCCCGGAGCCCCGCTCCGGGGTCCGTCGGCGTTCAGGCGGCGTCCAGGGGCCTGCGCAGGGCCCGTTAGGGTCGCGGTATGCCCGAACCGAAAGCCCTCGCCGAAGCCGTCGACCGCCTGGCGGACCGCTTCCGCGCGATGCCGCAGACCCGGCTGCTGGCAGCCGTGCCCGGCCACCCCTCCCGCGCGGCCGCCGCGCTCGCGCTGGCCCGGCGGCTGGCGGCCGTCGCCCTGGCCGTGGAGGGCGCCGCGCCCCGGGACTTCCCCGACGCGGGGGCCTTCGCGGCCGGCGACCAGCTGGCGGTCGCCGGGCACGACCTGGTGGCGGCTCTGGCCGCCCACGCGGCCCGGGCCGGAGGCGGCGCCCCGGTGACCCTGCCGGTCGCCCTCGGCGACCTCCCGGCAGGCGGTACGGGCGGCGCCGAAGCCCTGCTGGCCGAGGCGCTCACGGCGGTGGCGGCCACGGCGGACGCCTGCGCCTGAGGAGCCCGCGCCCGCGTGCACGTGGTCCACGGCACACGGCACACGGCACACGGCACACGGCACACGAAGAGGCCGGCCGAGTCATAACCCCGTGGCCCGGCCGGCCTCTTCGTACCGCTCTCTTCGTACTGGCTACTTCGTACCGGCTACGGACGGTGCGACAGGCCGCACGTCGCGGGTGCGGCTCAGATGCTGGCCACGACCCGGTCGGCGAGCACGTACACCGTCTCCTCGTCGGTCGAGAAGGTCAGCGAGTACGAGCCGGAGAAGCGGGAGCCGCCGAGCAGCCGGACGTCCTCGCCGGCCCGGACGGCGTCGATCAGCCGGTAGGCCGCCTCGCGGTCGCCGGGGGCGACGCAGAGGGTGGTGCCGTCGGCGAAGGCGTAGACGTCGAGCGTGCCGAGCGGGCCGGGGCGGACGTCGGTGAGGGCGATGCCCTCCTCGGCGAGCGCGGTCAGCCGGGTGTCGGTCCACTCGCGGGACGGGGCCTGGCTGGGCACGAAGTCCGGGTGGGACGGGTGCCGGCGCGGGTCGGGCGCGGCCACCGGCTCGGCCTCGACGGCCGGTTCGGTGTCGAGCAGCCCGGCCTCCAGGCCGGTGGCGAGCAGGTCGGCCTCGCGGCGGGCCTTGGCGTCGCCGCCGCCCTCGCCGGCCGCCATCGCGGCCGGGTGGCCGCCCGGGTGACCACTGGGGTGGCCGGGGCGCATCGGGGCGCCGCCGGACCGGTCGGCGTCGGCAGCCGGTTCGCCGCCGCCCTCGTTGATGAGGTCCTCCAGCGCGGAGCGCAGGGCCTCGCCGAACTCGGGGTCCATGGTGCCGGCGTTGTCCGCGGCCTCCAGCGGCCCGGTCGGGCGGGGGAAGAACAGCGGCCACTCGGCGGCCACGCCGATGACGCTGCCGCCCGCGGGATTGTCGAACAGTGGCTCGTCCTCGGCCGCGCGGGCCTCCTGCTCGGCCCAGAACGCCCGGGCCTCGGTGATCTCCCGTTCGCGGTCGGCGGCGAGCGCCTCGGTGACGGCCCTGCGTATCGCGGTCTCGTCGACCGGGGCGGAGGTGGTGGCGGTGGGCCGTGCGGCCAGGCGACGGGAGATGCCGCGGAGCTGGAGCAGCACGGAGGTCGACACGACGATGAGGATCAGCAGCAGGATGGTGTAGACGGCGCTCACGGAACGTACTCCTAGCGAGGAGCGGAACGGGGTTACGTCTCCACACTGCCGCATGGGGGCGAGTTACTGCAGAGGCAGATGTCCGATATGTCCGTGACTTTCGTACTTGTCCTCAAATTGTTAGTTAACGCCGCTCTACGCAGTGGAGTTGATCCACTTCGGAGTGTCGACTTTCGGGGTTGACCGGATGAAATCGAGGGCCGGATCACCGTTGGAATGTGATCCGGCCCTCAATTACTCTGCGTCACGCCGAACGGGTGGTGCTCAGCTGAGGCGCTCGATGACCATCGCCATGCCCTGGCCGCCGCCGACGCACATCGTCTCCAGGCCGAACTGCTTGTCGTGCCACTGGAGGGAGTTGATCAGCGTGGTGGTGAGCCGGGCACCGGTCATGCCGAACGGGTGGCCGACCGCGATGGCGCCACCGTTGACGTTCAGGCGGTCGATGTCGATGCCGAGGTCGCGGTAGGAGGGGATGACCTGGGCGGCGAAGGCCTCGTTGATCTCGACGAGGTCGATGTCGTCGATGGTCAGGCCGGCCCGCTTCAGTGCCTGGCGGGAGGCCTCGACCGGGCCGTAGCCCATGATCTCGGGGGAGAGGCCGCTGACGCCGGTGGAGACGACCCGGGCGAGCGGGGTGATGCCCAGCTCGCGGGCCTTGGTGTCGGACATGATGACCAGCGCGGCGGCGCCGTCGTTCAGCGGGCAGCAGTTACCGGCGGTAACGGTCCCGTCGGGGCGGAAGACCGGCTTGAGGCCGGAGACGGCCTCCAGGGTGACGCCGGCCCGGGGGCCGTCGTCGGCGCTGACGACGGTGCCGTCGGGGGTCGTGACGGGGGTGATCTCGCGCGCCCAGAAGCCGGACCTGATGGCCGCCTCGGCGAGGTTCTGCGAGCGGACGCCGAACTCGTCCTGGTCGGCGCGGGTGACGCCCTTGAGCGCCGCGAGGTTCTCGGCGGTCTGGCCCATCGCGATGTAGGCGTCCGGGACGAGACCGTCGGCGCGCGGGTCGTGCCACTCCCCGCCGCCCTCCTCGGCGCGCTTCGCGGTCCGGGCGAGGGCGTCGTCGAAGAACGGGTTCTGGGTGCCGGGCAGGCCGTCCGAGGAGCCGTTGACGCTGCGCGAGACGGTCTCGACGCCGGCCGAGATGAAGACGTCGCCCTCGCCCGCCTTGATCGCGTGCAGTGCCATCCGGGTGGTCTGCAGCGAGGACGAGCAGTACCGGGTGATGGTGGCGCCGGGGAGGTAGTCCATGCCCATCTGCACGGCGACGATGCGGGCCAGGTTGTGGCCCTGCTCGCCGCCGGGCAGGCCGCAGCCGAGCATCAGGTCGTCGATGTCGCGCGGGTCCAGCTGCGGCACCTTGGCGAGGGCGGTGGCGATGATGTGGGCGGTCAGGTCGTCCGGGCGGACGTCCTTGAGCGAGCCCTTGAACGCCCGGCCGATCGGCGAACGGGCGGCGCTGACGATGACGGCTTCGGGCATGACGGCTCCTCGTTGAGTGACCTTCGGCCGGCCGGCTGGCCTGGCATTCGGGTGGCCGGCCTGGCCGGCTTGGCCGGACGGACGCCCGGGAGGAAAGTTACCGCTTAGTAGCTCAGGCGTCACCTGCCCCCGCATGTGAGTTGGCCGACGCCGTACCGGCCGGCCGGGCCCCCTGCGCCGGCTCGTCCGCCGGCCCGTTCACCGGCCCNTTCACCGGCCCCTTCACCGGGTCTTCCGCCGGGTCCTCGGACGGTTCCTCCGGCGGCTCCTCCGACGGCCCCGGGCCCGGATCCGGGAGGCCGAGCCGCAGCCGGTGGCGGATCAGCGCCCAGCGTCGGGCGCCGCCGTCCGGCCCGACGGCCTCCACCTCGGAGCCGGAGTACCCGGCCGCCGCCGCGGCGG
>FJVZ01000640.1_pt1 | contig 11603 bp, 10 predicted proteins | sample 1011841 | NCBI WGS metagenome assembly FJVZ01 (sample SAMEA3912450, study PRJEB9761) | metagenome | biome: forest; material: soil | place: USA | collected 2011-06-22 | depth 0.1 m
CAGGACAGGACAGGACAGGACAGGACAGGACAGGACAGGACAGGGCCGGGCCCGGAAGCGGGGCGTGCGAGCGGCCCGCGCGCGGTGCAGAGTCGGATGAAAAGCCGGGGCGCCTGCACCGCACGCGCCCCGGCCCACTGCCGAGGAGTGTCCTGTGACCGCTGGGTTGTCCTTCAGACCGTCCACCCTGCCGCCCTGGCCGGTACGCCTGCCACGTCAGCCCGACCCGCGCGGGGAGGCCGGCCGGTGAGCACCGGTGCGTCGTCGGCCCTCCGCCGGCCGGCCCGGCCGAATCCGTGAGCACGGGAGCCGACGGAGAGCCGCACCGGCGGTCGGTCGCTCAGGCGTTCACCCGGATGGCGGCCTGCGGGGACCTGGATCTGCCGCCGCGCTGACCGTCGGCGCGGACCGGACCCTGATCGCCGCCCTGGGCGCCGCCGGCCACCGGGTCGAACGCAGCACCTCCGGCAAACCCGTCCCGGGTACGCCGTCCGGCTCAGCCCGCGCCGCGCACCTACGGCTCAGCGGGCAGCGTGGGCTCCATGGGAAATCTCATCGCGCGCATCACCGCCTCGGCCGGCCAGGACAGCATCGGTAACCGCGTCCTCAAGGCGCTCGACGCGGTGGCGGACGCCGACGAACTCGACGCGCTCACCGAGCCGCTGAAGCGCGTCATCCAGGGCCTGCCGCTGGGACGGCTGCGCGGGGTGCTGCACGGCAGGCCCCTGGGCCACCCGCTGCACCCGGCCCTTGTGCAACTGCCGGTCGGGGCCTGGTTGTCCGCAGCCGTCCTCGACGTCGTGCCCGGCTCGGAGCGCGCCGCACACGTACTGGTCGCGGTGGGCGTCGTGACCGCTGCCCCGGCGGCCTGGACGGGCTGGGTCGACTGGGCGGAGCTGCACGAGCAGCAAATGCGTACCGGCCTGCTGCACGCGGCGTCGATGGTGGCCGCGGTGGGACTCTACGGTGCGTCGTGGGCGGCCCGCTCGCGCGGCCGCCACCGGCTGGGGCGCGCGCTGGGCTTCGCCGGACTGGCGGCGGCCGGCGGCGGGGCGGCCGTGGGCGGCCATCTCGCCTACCGGCAGGCCGCCGGTGCGAACAAGGCGGAGCCCGTCCTGCACCTGGTCCGGCCCGGCTGGCACACGCTCGGGCGCACCGACGAGTTCACCGTCGGCGAGGCGACCCGGCGGATGGTCGGCGAGGTCCCCGTGCTGGTGGTGTGGGAGACCGACGAGGTGTTCCACGTCCTGGCCGACCGGTGCAGCCACTCCTCCGGCCCCCTTTCCGAGGGCAAGGTCGCGGACGGCTGCGTGACGTGCCCCTGGTGCGGCAGCGCCTTCCGCCTCTCCGACGGCTGGAACGTCGACGGGCCCGCCACCGCCCCGCAGCCGCGCTTCGCCACTCGCACGGACGGCGACGGCAACCTTCGAGTGAGCCTGTCCGACGTCGGCTGAGCGCCGTCGACACAGGAAGGAAGGCAGTCCATGAACTCAGGAGAGCAGCCCATGAAGGAGTTCGACCGCGAGGTCGCCCACCGGAAGTCCAAGGACTTGTCACACCTCAAGGACGAGGTGGACGAGAAGAACGCCGAACACATCGACCAGGCGCGCGGCAGTTCGGACGAGTCGGCCGACGGCACCGGGGACGAGGACGAACCGTCGGGGGACCGGACTTCGTGACCGGACCGGAAGCCGTCGGGTCNNCTCACGAGCACAACGGCGGCTGCGGTCGGGCCGCGTCGGGCAGTGCCTCGGGTCGGAAGTCGTGGCGGTCGGATTCACGCCGGGTGGCCGGCGTCGATGTCCGTGACNTCACGGATGGACAGGGCGGTGGTGTCCGTGGGCGCGTGGCCGGTGACCGGTTCGAGGAGGAAGCCGACATGGTCGCCCCAGTCGGCTCGGCCGATCACGCGGCCGACGAACCAGGCCTCCGCGTCCGCCAGTACGGGGACCCCGGAGGGGCCCGGCGCCCAGGCTAGGCCCGCGAACTTGTCGACACTGTCGCCACTGCGTCCGCCGAAGAGTTCGGCCAGATCATGGCGGGTCCGGGGGATCAGGTGGACGGCAAGGGCGTCACTGCGTGCCGCGACACCGTACGTGTGGTTCGCCTTGGAGATCCACACGACGAACCGCGGCGGTTCGATCGAGCACTGCCCCGCGAAGCCCGCCAGGCACCCGGCGAACTCCGGACCGACGGCTGCGGTGACCACGTAGACCGGATAGTCCAACAGGGCGGTGAAGGTGCCGAACTGGCTTTCCACGGTGCCTCCAGGAGTGCGAGCGCGCCGGCCCGGTGGCTCGGCCTGGCGCGCCGGTCGGACCGAGGCTGAGAACGACGGACTGCCGCCCCCGGTCGGCCGGCCCGGGGGCGTACGGCGACGGGTTGCGGCAGTGGGCACGCTCATTTCTCGGGCGGATGCGGTGCGCCCTCGCTGCGAGCGGCGCCCTTGCTGCGACCCGCCTTCTCGGGGTCGGCCTTCTGCTCGGCGACCGGGGTGCCGGCGCGGACGGTTTTCACTCCCTGCTCCGGCTCGTGCGTGTCCGGCCGGTCGTCCGTGTCGCTGTCGCCCGGGTCGGGCACGCCGCCGGACCCGCCCTGCGGGATGTCATCCATGGCTCCTCCTCCTGACGCGGTTGGCGTCTGCCCGGGCCTGCGGAGGCGAAACGGGCGGACGCCCCGGCGAGGGCCGGTCCGGCTGGGGCTCGGGTGCCGGTTTCGGCCCCCGGGGGTCGGCCGGGAAGGGGTGGGTGGGTGGAGCGGGGAACGGTTCCGGTGCCGCGGGATCCGGTGGGAAGGGGTGGGTCGGCGGGCCGGTTTCCATGGACGGGACGGCCATCATGTCTCCCAACAGGGGTTCGGGGAGTGGCGCCGGCGATGTCACGCTCCCGCGCCGGCCGGGCGCTGGTGCCGGATGCGGACGGCCTCTTCCTCGGCCGAGAGGCCGGCGTCGTCGCCCGGGGCGTCGGCGCGGAAGTCGCTGTGCGGATCGGTCAGCGTGAGGCGCCCCGCGGCCTCGTCCGGCGGACCTGCCACCGCCGTCCGCTCGTCGACCTCCGGTTCCTCCTGAGCGAGGCGGTCGGCCAGGGACTCGCCCTGGGCCTGTTCGGCACCGGTGGTGCCGAAGGACTCCGCGGCCACCGGTACGTCACCGGGGACGGCCTGCCGCTGCGGGTCCTCGGACCACTCCCGCTCCGGGGAGTCGTCCTGAAGGTCGGGGATGCCCTCGTCCTCCGGGGCTGCACCGGGGTCATGGCCGGTCCGCTGAGGATCCGGTTGCTGCTCCAGCGGCTCTTCGGGATCGAAGTGCCTCGCCAGGGGCGACAGTTCGCCGGCGTGCTGCCACCGGCGGACGGCGTCCGTGTCACCGGCCGCATCCCGCGGCACGGCGGTGCCGGTCGGCGGATCCATGGCGATCGGCGGCCGGTGGCCGGGCCGGGCGTACTGCTCGCCGGGCTGCACCCCGGGCACGGGGCCCTCGGCGATCTCCGGTTGCTGCTCGGCGCTGCCCGCCACGTTGGGCGTGCCGCCCTTGCCGATCGGGGACGGCCTGCGCTCGGGCCCGTCCCCCTCGTTCGGAGGCTTGTGCCCGGCCGAGNCCCCCGGGCCTGTCGCTCCGCCCATGTCGTGCAGCGGACGGTCCTGCGGTTTCTGCTTCATGGCGATCCTCCGGCTCGTGCTCCGCCGGCTTCGGGGGTGGCCCGGGCACCCGCCGGTACCCGGTCGCTCGGTCAGATGCTCGCCGACGCACCTGGCGCCTACCCGGCACCCTCCGGTCGAACCCGCCTGGCGGTTCTGCGCCGGTGCGCGATGGCGCGCCGCTCCACCCGGAGCCGGCGCGTCGCGTCGGCCGACCGGGAACGAGGCCCGCAGCGTCCGCCCACGAACGGCTGCCGTGTTTGGGATGGCCGGGACGGGTGAGACGACTGTGCGGGAGCACCCCAGTTCCTCGCCCTCCGGTGGGCCGGACTGTGAACGGAGTTCATGCAGATGAAGGTCTCGGACTACATCCTGGAACGCCTGCGGCAGTGGGACGTCGAGCAGGTGTTCGGCTACCCCGGTGACGGCATCAACGGTTTGCTCGCGGCCTGGGGCCGGGCGGACAACAAACCGCAGTTCGTGCAGGCACGGCACGAGGAGATGGCCGCGTTCGAGGCCGTCGGCCATGCCAAGTTCTCCGGCCGCACGGGCGTGTGCGTCGCCACTTCCGGCCCGGGCGCGATCCATCTGCTGAACGGTCTCTACGACGCCAAGCTCGACCACGTGCCGGTGGTGGCGATCGTGGGGCAGACCGACCGCAGCGCCATGGGCGGCTCCTACCAGCAGGAGGTCGACCTCCTCTCGCTGTACAAGGACGTCGCCTCGGCGTACTGCGAGATGGTCACCGTTCCCGAACAACTGCCCAACGTGCTGGACCGCGCGATGCGGATCGCGGCGACGAGCCGCACCGTCACCGCGGTCATCGTCCCGGCCGACGTCCAGGAGCTCGACTACGAACCGCCGGCGCACGCCTTCAAGATGGTGCCCTCCAGCCTCGGCGTGGGCCAGTACGCGCCGGTGCCCTCCGACCAGGACCTCGCGCGGTGCGCCGAGATCCTCGACGCGGGGGAGAAGGTGGCCGTCCTCGTCGGCCAGGGCGCACGGCACGCCCGCCCCGAGGTCGAGCAGCTGGCCGACATCCTGGGGGCCGGTGTGGCGAAGGCCCTCCTGGGCAAGGACGTGCTGCCCGACACCCTCCCGTACGTCACCGGCTCGATCGGCCTGCTGGGCACCCGGCCGTCCTACGAGCTGATGCGTGACTGCGACACCCTGCTGGTGATCGGCTCCAGCTTCCCGTACACCCAGTTCCTGCCCGAGTTCGGCAAGGCCAGGGCGGTGCAGATCGACGTCGACCCGTCGATGGTCGGGCTGCGCTACCCGTTCGAGCTGAACATGGTCGGGGACTCCGCGGAGACCCTCAAGCGGCTGCTGCCGCTGCTGGAACGCAAGGAGAACCGGGCCTGGCGGGAGACCGTCGAGGACAACACCGCCCGGTGGTGGGAGGTGATGCAGCGCCGCGCCGCCGTCCCCGCCGACCCGCTCAACCCCGAGCAGGTGGTCCACGCCCTCGACGCCCTGCTGCCCGAGAACGCCATGATCGCCGCGGACTCCGGGTCCGCCGCGAACTGGTACGCCCGGCATCTGCGGATGCGCGGGACGATGCGTGGCTCGCTGTCGGGCACCCTCGCCACCATGGGCCCCGGCGTCCCGTACATGATCGGGGCGAAGTTCGCCCACCCGGACCGCCCGGCCATCGCGATCGTCGGGGACGGCGCGATGCAGATGAACGGCCTGGCCGAGCTGATCACCGTGGCCAAGTACTACCAGCAGTGGTCCGACCCACGCCTGATCGTCGCCGTCCTCAACAACCAGGACCTCAACCAGGTCACCTGGGAGATGCGCGCGATGCAGGGCGCCCCGCAGTTCGAGCCCTCCCAGCACCTCCCGGACGTCCGCTACGCCGACTTCGCCGTTGGCCTCGGCCTCTACGGCGTCCGGGTGGAGGACCCGCAGGAGGTGGAGCAGGTGTGGCGTCAGGCCCTCGCGTCGGACCGGCCGTACGTCATCGACTTCCGNACCGACCCGGCCGTGCCCCCGATTCCTCCGCACGCCTCGCTCGACCAGATCACCGCCGCCGCCTCGGCTGTCCTCCACGGCGACAGCGACCGCGGGTCCATGGTCAAGCAGGGCATCAAGGCGAAGATCCAGGAGTTCCTGCCGGGAAGCGGCAAAAAGGGGTGAGTGCGATGGGCCTGCCAGGTATGCGCCGGGGTACGACCCGGTCCGCCGCCGGGCTCGTGCCGCGTGCGGTGCACGACGTGCGCCACGGCCGCTTCGAACGGTCCCTGTCGCTGTTGATGTCCGGGGGTGCGCTGGTCACCGCGGCCGAGATCTACCTGGAGCACGACCGGGCGAGCTTCGGCAACCGCGTGATGTGGTGGCCGGTCGTCCTCGGCCCGCTCGCCGCCGGCGCGGGTGTGGCCGGGTTCGCCGACGAGCGTGCCGCGCACACCGTGCTGCCGGTGATGTCGGCAGCGGTCGTGGCCAACGGCCTGCAGGGCACCTACCTGCACGCCCGCGGCATCGCGCGAAAGCCGGGCGGCTGGTCCATGGCGCGCTACAACGTCGAGATGGGCCCGCCCCTGTTCGCGCCCCTGCTGGTGACCATGGTCGGCGGGATGGGCCTGCTCGCCTCCGTCCTGCGCCGGGAGCGGTGACCATGCGCGCACGACGACCGCCCGCCCGCCGGACCGTCCCCTCGGGCGAGGCGGGCCGGCGGTTCCCCGACTTCGACGTGCTCGACCAGACCGAGGCCTGGGATCCGGCGACCAGCGCCACCGTGTGGCAGCGCCTGCAGCTCCAGCCCGACCTGCGCTTCTTCACGCCCGCCGAGGAAGCCTGCGCGAGCGCCCTGTTCGACCTGCTCCTCGCCCAGGACGGCCCGCCGGCGCGCCCGAAGGTGCCGGTCCTCCAGATGGTCGACGCCCGTCTCGCCGAGAACCAGACCGACGGCTGGCGCTACCAGGACATGCCCGAGGACGGCGACGCATGGCGGACCACCCTGCACGCGCTGGACCAGGACGCAGCCGACCGGCACTCCTCGTCCTTCGCGGCGCTCACCCCCGAGCGGCAACGCGTCCTGGTGCAGGCGGTCCAGGACCTCGACGGCAGGAACTGGCACGGTCTGCCCGCGAGCCACGTCTGGAGCCTGTGGACGAGATACGCCTGCACCGCCTTCTACGCCCACCCGTGGGCCTGGAACGAGATCGGCTTCGGCGGGCCGGCCTATCCGCGCGGCTACGCCCGGCTCGGAGTCGGCCTGCGCGAACGCTGGGAGCACCCGGACGCGTCGCCCGACGACCCCGCTGCGACCGAGCCCGCTGCGAGCGNCCCCATCCCCGCCGGGGCCGGACATTCCAGGGCGGGACCGTCCGGGGCCGGACCTTCCGACGAGGAGGACGGGACGTGAGCCGCCGCCCGGGCCCGGCCCGGTCCACACTGGCTCTCACCAGCGGCTCGCAGAGGTCCGTCCGGGAACGCAACGCCTCCGCCTGGCTGCTGCCCGACGACGGCAGCCGCTTCGACCACGGGCTCATCGAGAACATGCGCCGCTTCGACGACTCGGACGAGGTGGACCTGGTCATCGTCGGCTGCGGCGCCGGCGGCGCCACCCTCGCCCAGCGGATGGCGCACGCCGGCTGGTCGGTGGTGTGCCTCGAAGCCGGCCCGTTCTGGGATCCCGACACCGAGTGGGTCAGCGACGAGGCCGGCTCCCACCACCTCTACTGGACGGAGCCGCGGGTCATCTCCGGCCAGGACCCTGTGCCGATGGGATCCAACAACTCCGGTCGGGGAGTGGGTGGTTCGACTGTGCACTTCGCCGGATTCGTACCCCGCCTCCATCCCTCGGACTTCTCCACGCACACCGACGACGGTGTCGGCGCCGACTGGCCGATCCGCTACGAGGACCTCCGCCCCTCCTACGAGCGGATCGAGCAGGAACTCCCCGTCGCCGGGCAGTACTGGCCCTGGGGAGACCCGCACGCCTACCCCCACGCCCCGCACCCGGTGAGCGGCAACGGGGAGATCTTCCTGCGCGGCGCGGCCGCCGCGGGGATCGAGGCGAGGGTGGGCCCGGTGGCCATCACCAACGGCCGGTTCGGCAACCGGCCGCACTGCGTCTACCGCGGCTTCTGCCTCCAGGGCTGCAAGGTCAACGCCAAGGCGTCCACCCTCATCACGCACGTCCCCGACGCCCTCGCGCACGGCGCCGAGATCCGTACCGACGCCATGGCCACCGCCGTCGAGACCGACGCCGCCGGCAGTTACGCCACCGGGGTCCGCTACCTGCGCCAAGGGCGCGAACACCTTCAGCGGGCCCGGACGGTGGCCGTCGCGGGCTACGCGATCGAAACCCCGAGACTCCTGCTGAACTCCGCGAACCGGCGCTTCCCCGACGGGTTGTGCAACGACCACGACCTGGTGGGCCGGTACGTCCTGGTGCAGGGCGCACCGCAGACCGCGGGCCGGTTCGCCGAGGAGATCCGGGCCTACAAGGCCCCACCGCCCGAGGTCTCCTCCGAGGCCTTCTACGAGACCGACCCTGCCAGGCCGTACAAGCGCGGCTTCTCCGTCCAGACCGTCTCCCCGCTGCCGATCACCTGGGCCGAACACGTCGCCGCCCAGGGGCACTGGGGGCACGACCTGCGCCGCTACATGCAGGACTACATCCACTGGGCCACCCTCGGAGCCCTGTGCGAGCTTCTTCCGCAGGCGGACAACCGCGTCACCCTCGCCACCGAGAAGGACCGCCACGGCCTGCCGGTCGCCGACTTCTCCTACACCCGGTGCGACAACGACCGGGCCCTGGTCCGAGCCGCTCGCTCGGTCATGGAGGACATCCTCCGGGCGGCCGGCGCCACCGAGGTCATCACCATCGAACGCTACGCCCACCTCGTCGGCGGCTGCCGGATGGCGCGGGACGCCGAGCACGGTGTCGTCGACGCGGACCTGCGGAGCTTCGCCGTCCCCAATCTCCTGATCACCGACGGCAGCGTGCTGCCCACCCAGGGCTCCGCCAACCCGGCTCTGACCATCATGGCCCTCGTCGACCGCGCCGCCGGGCGCCTGGCCGGCGGANCCCGGTCGGGGCTGCGCACGCCCGCCGCACCCGCCAGGAGGAGTTCGCGATGACCGGCACCGACGGGCCCACGCTGGAGCGGATCGACGTCCAGGTGCTGACCGTGCCCACCGACGAGCCGGAGGGCGACGGCACCCTCGCCTGGGACTCCACCACCATGGTTCTCGTGAGCACCCGGGCCGCCGGCACGACCGGGACGGGCTGGACGTACGGCGCTCCCGCCACGGCCCAGGCCGTCGAGGACCAACTGGCCGGCGTGGTCATCGGCCGCCCGGTGTTCGACATCCCCGCCCTCAACGAGGCGATGACCCGAACGGTGCGCAACGCCGGCCGCCCGGGCCTGGTCGCCGGGGCCGTCTCCGCCGTGGACATCGCCCTGTGGGACCTGAAGGCGCGGCTGCTCGGCCTGCCGCTCGTCCGCCTGCTCGGCGCCGCCCGTACGGAGGTGCCGGTGTACGGCAGCGGCGGCTTCACCACCTACGACCGCGGGCAGCTGCACCGCCAGCTGCGGCACTGGTCGCAGGAGCAGGCCATTCCCCGCCTGAAGATCAAGATCGGCGAGTCCTGGGGCACCCGGGAGCAGCGCGACCTCCGCCGCGCCGAGCAGGCCCGCGAAGTGATCGGGGACGCGGCCGAGCTCTACGTGGACGCCAACGGCGCCTACACCCGCAAGCAGGCCGTCCGCGTCGGCCGCACCCTCGCGGGACTGGGGGTGAGCTGGTTCGAGGAACCGGTCTCCTCGGACGACCTGCCGGGCCTGGCCCTGGTCCGCGACTCGGTCACGGCGGACGTCGCCGCGGGGGAGTACGGCTACGACCTGTCGTACTTCGCCCGCATGATCCCCGCGGTGGACTGCCTGCAGGCCGACGCCACCCGCTGCGGCGGCCTCACCGTGTGGCTGCGGACCGCCGCCCTCGCCGAGGCCCACGGCCTCCAGCTCTCCGGCCACTGCGCCCCGCACGTGCACGCACACGCCGCCGCGGCGATCTCCAACCTCCGCCACCTGGAATGGTTCCACGACCACGTCCGGATCGAGAACCTGCTGTTCGAGGGCGTCCTCGATCCCCAGGGCGGGGTGCTCCGGCCCGGAACGGACGGCGCCCCCGGCCACGGCCTCACCCTGCGAACGGACCGGGCCGAGCAGTACCGCACCGGCTGAGAACCGACCCGCCACCCCGNCNAAGGAGTGCCCGCCCGTGACCGAGGACCGCCCGCCGCCCCACCCGCTGCGCGACTACGCCCTGCTGGCCGACGGCGAACGCGGCGCCCTGGTGGGCCCCAGCGGCGACCTGGTCTGGATGTGCGCACCGCGCTGGGACAGCGACGCCGTCTTCTCCACGCTGATCGGCGGGCCCGGCTGGTACAGCGTCNCCCCCGCCGCACCGTTCGTCGAGGGCGGCTACTACGAGAGCGGAACCCTCGTCTGGCGCAGCCGCTGGGTGACCACCACCGGCATCGTCGAATGCCGTGAGGCGCTCGCCCACCCCGGTGACCCGCACCGGGCCGTCGTGCTGCGACGGATCCTCGCAGTCGACGGGCCGGCCACCGTGGACGTCACCCTGCAACCCGCAGCCGGCTTCGGCGAGCAGCCCGCCCGCGGCCTGCACCGCGACGAGTCCGGGCACTGGACGGGCCGGGCCGGCGACCTCCACCTGCGGTGGACCGGCGCGCCGACCGCCGAGGTCCGCGACGACGGCCGCCACCCCACCCTACGGACCCGGCTGAGCCTGGAGCCCGGCACCTCGCACGACCTCGTGCTGGAAGTCTCGGACCGGNCGCTCACCCGGTGCGAGAACGCCGACCGGCTGTGGCGATCGACCGGATCCGCCTGGGCGCGGCAGATCCCCGACCTGCCCCACGCGCTCGGCTCCCGCGACGCCCGGCACGCCTACACCGTCCTGCGAGGCCTGACCGGGCCCGACGGCGGCACGGTCGCCGCAGCCACCACCAGCCTGCCCGAACGCGCCGAGCAGGGCCGCAACTACGACTACCGGTACGTCTGGATCCGGGACCAGAGCTACATCGGCCAGGCCGTTGCCGCCGCCGGACCCCACCCGCTGCTCGACGACTCCGTCCGCTTCGTCACCGCCCGCCTGCATGAGCACGGCCCCGGCCTCGCCCCCGCGTACACCACCACCGGCGCCGCCGTCCCCGACCGGCGCACCCTGGACCTGCCCGGCTATCCCGGCGGCTTCGACGTCGCCGGCAACCACGTCAACAAGCAGTTCCAACTCGACGCCCTCGGCGAAAGCCTGCTGCTTCTCGCGGCCGCCGCCCGCCACGGCCGCCTGGACACCGACGGTGAACAGGCCGCCCGGATCGCCGCCGACGCCGTCGCCCACCGCCACGGCGAACCCGACGCGGGAATCTGGGAACTCCACGACGACCACTGGACCCACAGCCGCCTCACCGCCGCGGCCGGCCTGCGCGCGGCCGCCACCGCCGGGGCCGCCGACCGCGGCACGGCGGCCCGCTGGGAGGCACTCGCCGACCGGATCACCGCCCGGACCGCCGCCACCTCCGCCCATCCCACCGGACGCTGGCAGCGCACCCCCACCGACCCGGGTGTCGACGCCGCCCTGCTGCTCCCGGCGATCCGTGGGGCCGTCTCCGCGGACGACCCGCGCACCCTGGCGACGCTCGACGCGGTGCGCGCCGACCTCTGCAGGGACCACTACGTCTACCGGTTCCGCCACGACGAGCGCCCGTTGGAGGACGTCGAGGGGGCCTTCCTGCTCTGCGGCTTCGTCATGGCACTCGCCGAGCACCAGCAGGGCCGCGCCGTGGAGGCGGCCCGGTGGTTCGAACGCAACCGCGCCGCCTGCGGACCGCCGGGCCTGTACGCGGAGGAGTTCGACATCGCCCAGCGCCAGCTGCGTGGCAACCTCCCCCAGGCGTTCGTCCACGGGCTGATGCTGGAGGCCGC
>FJVZ01000738.1_pt1 | contig 11594 bp, 4 predicted proteins | sample 1011841 | NCBI WGS metagenome assembly FJVZ01 (sample SAMEA3912450, study PRJEB9761) | metagenome | biome: forest; material: soil | place: USA | collected 2011-06-22 | depth 0.1 m
GTGCCGTCCTCGCCCTGGAGGTGCCAGACGCAGGAGGCGTCGTCGCGCACCAGCTGGCCCGCGTGGCCGGCCAGCGACAGCGACAGCAGGTCCCCGCCCCAGCACTGGTCGCCGGAGTTCGCCACCCCGGCGTCCTTGCAGCCCTTGTAGCCACGGGTGATCGAACCCGGGTGCCACTCCCAGCCGTCACCGATCCACGACGGCTGCGCGTTCGTCGACGCCGTCTTGCCGTCCACCGCCGCCGAGTCGTAGCCCAGCGAGACACTCGGCGCGGAGCCGCCCAGCGCGGACGGCACCTCCACCGTGTACCCGTACGTGAAGTTCGCCGCGTTCGCACCCGCCTGCCACGACGCCGACGGCGTCAACGGCGAGGCAGCGAAGTCACCGGACGAACCCGACGGACCGGCCTCCACCGCCAACGCCACCACCGGAGCGGCCGCCGGAGCAGCGAACGCGCTCACCGAGGAGGAGGACTTCGCGGCGGGGGCCTCGGCAGAGCCGGCCGCAGCGGAGGTGGCCGCCGGGACGTCGACGTCCGCGACCAGGCGCCCCGCGCCGTCGCGGTGCGAGGCGACCGGCGTACGCGTCGTGCAGCCCGCCGCACCCGGCGTCGTCAGCGCGCAGCCCGGGAGCTGCACCACCCGTGCGCGGTCGGACCAGTTGGCGCCGGCCGCGTTCGCCCACGCCGAAGTGTCGAGGCCCACCTGGACCTTGCCCGCCGCGCCGCCCTCGCCGGTGTCCGCCACCGAGAGCAGTGCGCCGTTCACACCGGCCGAGCGGGTCTTCGCCTCGTCCGCGAGCTCCACCCGCAGCTTCGCGTCCCCGCCCTTGCCGGGTGCCGGCGGCGCGGCCTTCGCGGCAGCCGTCGCACCCGGGGCCTGCGCGACCCACACCGGCAACGAACCGACCTGCACCGGCGAGTTGGCCGGCGCGGCGTCCCGGGCGGCGGAGGAGGACGACGCGGCGGCGCCGTCCGACAGCGCCGTCGTCGCGGAGCCCGAGGCCGGTCTCGCGATATCCGGTGGAGACCACTTCTTCCCCGGATCAGCCGGCTGCCCGTCCGCCTTCGCGTCCGCGCCCTTCACCGGCGCCGACTGCGGCAACGGGGTGTTGGGCGGTGTCCANACNTTCGGCGGCTTCACCGCCTTCGCCACCGCCTCCGCGGAGGGGATCGTCACCACCGACATCAGCACCGCGAGCGCCGACACCGCCGCCAACCGAGAACGGCGCGAGCGCACGAAAATTGCAGCACGACGAGACAACTGATTCCCCCGCAGAAATGGCAGTCATGGTCGCCCGGCCCGAAGCCAGGACACACGCACAGTACGAGCAGATGATCAAATTTAGGTAGGGAAAACTTAGACTTTTCTCATGTGAGCAACATCACTCCCCCATCAATGCCTCACGACTCCTTCCAACTCGGACACGCAGTACACGAATTGCCCTTGACATCACCTCAACCTGGCGGCGAGCGTGCGGCCTGACCTCTGGTCACGCGCATCTGCACCTCACACACGACGGGGGACCTCCAATGTCAAGACCGCACCAGATACCCATCAGCCCACCAGGAGCCCGAACTCCGCTGCGCAGCAGGCCCTTTCGCGCGGCCCTGCTGCCGATGGCCGGCGTCGCCGTGCTCTCGCTCGGCGCCGGCCTGCTGGTCGCCCCCAGCGCCGCCGCCGCTNCCCCGGCACCGGTGCCCGCCGCCGCGGACCGCGGGCACGGGCCCGCCGACAACAGCTGGCCCGCGCCCTCGGGCAGGCCGGCCGCGAACGAGCAGACCTCGGCCGTCCGCGCCGCGCAGGCCAGGGCGAAGAGCACCGGCAAGCCCGTGACGGTCGACCTCCTCACCACCGGGANCAGCCGGACCTTCGCCAACCCGGACGGCACGCTCAGCACCGACACCAGTCCGGTGCCGGAGCGCGTGAAGGGTGCGGACGGGAACTGGCGCGGCATCGACGCGACGTTGAAGGCGAACCCGGACGGCACGCTCGCGCCGACGGCCGTGCCCTCGGCCCTGACGTTCTCCGGCGGCGGCAGCGGCCCGATGGCCACCATGACGACCTCCGACGGCAAGAAGCTCGCCGTCAAGGCGCCGTTCGACCTGCCCAGGCCGACCCTGAACGGCGACAGCGCCCTCTACAGGTCCGTCCTGCCGGACGTCGACCTGGAGTTGAGCGCCACCGAACTCGGCGGCTGGCGCCAGGTGTTGATCGTGCGCACCGCGCAGGCCGCCGCCAACCCGAAGATCAAGAAGATCCACCTCGACGTCACCGTCGACGGCCTGACGGTCAAGGCGGACGACGCGGGCAACCTCTCGGCCGTCGACGCCACCGGCGCGCCCCGCTTCACCGCGCCCAGCCCCGTCCTGTGGGACTCCGCCACCGATCCGGCGGTCGCGGGCAAGCCGGCCGGCAAGTCGGCAGCCCAGGCGGCCCCCGCCGACGGCGGCCCCGCCACTGCCGACGCCGCGCCGGACGCCGCCTCGAAGCCGGACTCCAACGCCAAGGGCCCCGGTGACCACGCCAAGGTGGCGCGGATCGCGGCCACCGCGAGCAGCACCGGCATCGACCTCGTGCCGGACGCCTCGACCCTCGGCCAGGGCACCGGCCCCTGGTACGTCGACCCGGGCTGGAACCCGAGCGTCGACAACGGGGCGCAGGCCTGGGCGCAGGTCCAGGAGTACTACCCGGAGACCATGGAGTACAACTCCACCACGGACAACCAGGACAAGCCCGCGGCCGGCTACTGCGGGTACATCAACTCCGCCAACCCGTGCCCGGCCACCGGCCGGACCCGGGCGTACTTCCGGGTCGGCATCAACTCGCAGATCTGGGACGCCACGATCCTCGACGCCCGGCTGAAGGCGCCCGTCGTGGCCTCCTCCAGCCCGTCGACCAGTACCCCGATGGGCCTGTACTGGACCGGCCCGATCAACCAGTGGACCCGCTGGAACGCCCAGCCGTGCGGCACCGGCTCCACCATGCAGGGCTGCACCAAGATCGGCGGCGTCTGGATGGCCGGCACCGGGGAGATCTCGTACGACGTCCTCGGCCAGATGCGCGACGCGGCGGCCCAGCACTGGGGTGACTTCACGTTCGGTTTCGCCCCCGACGACGAGTACAACAAGTACTACCGCCAGCGGTTCTCCAACGCCCCGCACATCGTCGTCACCTACGACATCACCCCGACCGTGTGGTGGCCGCAGACCTTCCCGTCACCCGGTTTCGCCTCGCCCAGGTCCTCCTCGGACTGCTTCACGGCGGGCAGCGTCCACCCGTGGGACAACCCGGGCTGGGTCGGGCTGAACACCGACATCACGCTGAAGACCGAGACCTGGTCGCCGAGCCACGAGCAGCTCAAGACCACGTTCAAGATCTGGGACGACGACAACGGCGGCTCCGCGCAGTACTTCGAGACCCCGTGGAACGGTGAGTACGGCGCCGCGACCGTGAGCGTGGGCCCGCTGATCGACGGCCACCAGTACGGCTGGTTCGCCGCCACCAGCGACGGCACGCTCGGCAGCGGCACCACCGACATGTGCTTCCTGCGCGTGGACCGCACCCCGCCGACCGCGTCCGTCAGCTCGACCGACTTCCCGGCCTCCGGCACGCTCAACGCGGCGCCGAAGAAGTTCGCCGGCGAGGCCGGCAGGTTCACCTTCACCGGCACCGATCCCGTCCCGACCAACGGCGTCCGCTCCTCCGGCATCGCCTGCGGCCGCTGGACCGCCGACCCGGTCCAAGCCTCGGCCACCGGGTGGACGTGCGGCGACACCGACTCGCACATCAAGCCCTTCGTCAACGGGGTCTTCCAGGACGACGTGACCCCGCTGCACTGGGGCACCAACGTCGTCTACCTGCAGACCCAGGACCAGGCCGGGAACATGTCCCAGCCGGTCGCGTACACCTACTACGCGCCGACCGACCCGACCGGCCCGCACCCCGTCTACGGCGACATCGACGGTGACAAGCGGCCCGACATCCTGCTGCCCGACGCCACCGGCAACCTCCGGATGATCGGCGGCGGCAGCGACCCGGGCCCGGCACCGAACGCCCGGCCCGAGTCCGCGCCCGGCGCGGTGGGCTGGGCCAACGTCCAGATCAGCCACCGCGGTTCGCTCGGCGAGCGGACGGTGGACGACCTGGTCGCGCACGTCCCCGGCGCCGCCGACCTGCGGCTGTACGAGAACGACAGCACGGTCGGGCGCCTGGACGGCAAGAGCTCGCGCCAGATCGACAAGCCGACCGCCTGCCAGTCGCCGGACGGCACGGAGATCGACTGCACCGCCTACGGTTTCAGCAGGACCAGCTGGGCCGGCGTCACCCAGGTGATCGCGTTCGGCTCGCCGACCGGTGACACCGGTGTCCAGCGGCCCGGCGGCTGGGCGCTGCCGCGCACCAGCCTGCTGTTCATCGAGAACGGCCGGCTCTGGCTCGGCACCTCCGTCGTCCAGGGCCAGGTCGACAACCCCGCGACACTGCTCTCCGGCGCCGGCACCGGCTGGGGCCCGTACGAGCTGATCGCCCCCGGCCCGGCGGCCGGGAACGACCAGCCCACCGTGTGGTCCAGGTCGCCGCAGGGCGACGTCCGCGCCTACCCGATCACCAACCGCAACTTCCCCGACTACACCGCCCTGGCCGACCCGGCCGCTCCGGCGAAGCTCGTCACGGGCATCACACCGGCGGTGTACCCGCTGATCGGCAGCGCCGGGGACATCGACGCCGACACCATCCCGGACCTCTGGGGCGTCGACCTCAACGGGCAGCTCAACTCGTGGAGCGGAACCGGCAGCAAGGCCGACGCCGCGACGCCGTTCAGCGGCCCCACCGTCACCAAGCTGGCGACCACGCCCACCGTCCTCGGGAACATCGGTGCGCTGAACACCGAGCAGACCCGGGCCGCCGGCGCCGGCGGAGCGTTCGGCAGGCCGACCGCCGTCACCCCGGTGCCCGGCAGCACCGCCACCTCGGCGGCCGGCATGCCCGGCACCGGTGACACCGCGTACGTCAGCCTGGCCGGCGGGCGCGAGTACATCCAGTGGCACTACCGGGCCACCGACACCTGGAGCGCCGTCGCGGAGATCGACCTGACCAGCACGGCCGGTCAGAAGTTCACCAACGCCACGGCCGTGGCCGCCACCTTCGACGGCACCGGCCGGCTCCAGATCGCCTCGATCGCCGGCGGCACCCTGCACCACCAGACCTGGACGCAGGCCGGCGGCTGGACCCGTTTCGACGCTCCGCCGGGCGACTCCAGCGGCGCGAGCGCCGTCGCGGCGGCCGGGCTGAACAACGGCGAGGCCCAGTTCATGATCATCCGTGGCGGGGTCGACTACCACCAGGTCCGCTTCGCGAACAACACCTGGTCGACCCTGAACAAGCTCGGCAACCAGGGCATCTCCGCCGTGGCCGCCACCGCCACCCCCGACGGCAGCACCCAGTTCCTGTCGATCGTCAACGGGGTCGAGTACCACCAGGCCCGCTATTCCAACGGGACGTGGAGCGCCTTCGGGCGCCGCAGCGGCTCCGGCGTCACCGCCGTCTGGGCCGCCGCCAACGGCGACGGCAGCACCCAGTTCCTCACCCAGAGCGGCACCACGACGTACTGGGAGCAGCGGAACACCGACGGCAGCTGGACGGCCCAGAGCCCGCTGTTCCTGAACAGCCGGGGTGCGGCGATCGCCGGGTTCCCGGCGGACACCGGCAAGTCCTGGTACGGCACGACCCGGGCGCTCGCGGTCCGCAGCGGCTGACCGNCTGACCGACTGACCGACCGGACCGACCGGACCGGGATGCGACGGGCAGGGCCCGCAGTGCGCAGGTCGGCACTGCGGGCCCCGCCCGTTCTGCTGCTGCTACCCCTACGGCAGCGGGTACGAGCCCTCCGGGACGTCGCTGGTGGTGGCGTTGCCGCCGACGGCCGCCTGGAGGGTGATCTCCCAGGTCGTGTAGGTCGAGGTGGTCTCGAACGTCATGGTGTCGTCGAACTTGGAGAAGTCGCAGTTCTGCGTGAAGGCCTTGGTGGTGCTGTCCCAGTCGGTGCCGCCGGCGAAGTAGATGTCGTAGGTACCGTCCTCGATGCCCTTGACCTTCGCGGTCTTGCCCTTGGCGATGTAGACCGAGTGCACGGACTTGCCGCCCTTGGAGAGCGAGACCACCGCGTCCCCGCCGCCGCCGTTGTCGATGGTCAGCTCGCCCTCGCCGTCTCGGCTGCCCTCGCGGACGAGGGTGCCGTTGTCGAGGGAGCGCTGCTGGAGCTCGCCCGTCTTCGGGACGGTGAGGGTCGCCGGGTAGCCGGCGGTGGCGAGCGCCTGGAGGGCGGCCGGCAGGGTCGTCAGGGCCTCCGCCTGGCCGAAGCGGGCCAGGGCGGCGCTGCTCGCGCAGATACTGCGGTGGCTGATCTCACCCTGGACCTTGGTGACGTGCTCGGCCAACGCGTCGAGGGCGACGAGCAGTTGGCGGTGCGTGGTGGAGACGGCGGCCGGCTCCTGCGCGCGCTCCAGCTCCAGGCTGCCCGAGGTGGCCCTGGCGCGGACGTCCTCCAGGGCGGCGCCGAAGGCGGTCAGGTCACCGGTCTCCGGGAGCCTGGCGAGCGCCGCGTCGAGCGGGGCGATCGCCTTCGCCAGGATCGGCCCGTACGGGGGCGTCGTCGGTGTCGGGACGGGAAGCGGACTCGGGCTCTCCGAGGGCGTGACGAAGACCGTGCGGGCGGGCGGCCCGGCGCTCCCTCCGCTGCTGCTGCACGCGGCGAGCAGCAGGACGGCGCAGGCCAGCAGGCCCGCCGTTACGGCGGGCCGCGACACGGCCCCGGTCGCTGTCCTCGGCATGCCGGCCGACGTCGTCCTGCGGGCTGTGGCCAAGACATTCCCCCCGTTTGCGCGTGCGTCGCGTACCCCCGGGCCATCGTCCCGGCCGTCCGGTACCCGGTCAACGGAATTCGCGGCAGCAGTCGGGGCGCGCGGGGGCAGCAGGGGGCGCACGAGGGGCGCGAAAAGGGGCGCGGAGGTGCGTCCACTACGATCGGCAGGTGCTCAGGCTCACCGGACTTCCACTGCAGATCATCGCCGCCCTCGCGGCGGTCGCCGTGTTCGCCGCCACCATGTGGCTCTGGCCGAGATTCGGCGGGCGGGGCTGGCGGGCCTGGCTGGGCCGGATCGGCGCGTTCCTCGCCACCCAGCTCGCCGTACTGGTCGCGATGGGCCTGATCGCCAACGGCTACTTCGGTTTCTACAGCTCCTGGAGCGACCTGCTCGGCTCNGACGGCAAGCCCGGCACCGTCGTCGACCACCAGCCGAACGGCGCCGTCGCGGTGATGGGCGAGCAGAAGGTCTACTCGGCGCAGGGCTCGGCCCGCGAACGCTCCGGCCTGATCCAGCGGGTCGACGTCAACGGGAAGGGCAGCGGCCTGAGCAGCGAGGCGTACGTCTACCTGCCGCCGCAGTACTTCCAGCCCGAGTACGCGAAGCACGCGTTCCCGATGGCGCTCGTGCTGGCCGGCTACCCCGGTTCGGCGGAGAAGCTGATCTCGCTGATGCAGTACCCGGCGTCGACGCTCCAGGCCATCGAGGAGAAGAAGCTGCCGCCGACCGTCCTGGTGCTGATGCGCCCGACCATCGCCGGCAACCGGGACACCGAGTGCGTCGACGTGCCGGGCGGGCCGCAGGTGGAGACGTTCTTCACCTCGGACCTGCCGAAGGCGCTGGCCGGCACCTACCGGCTCGCCGACGACCCCGGCTCGCGGGCCGTGATCGGCAACTCCACCGGCGGCTACTGCGCGCTGAAGTTCGCACTGCGCAAGCCCGAGGCGTACCGCTCCGCGATCTCCCTCTCCGGCTACTACACCGCGCCGATCGACCAGACCACCGGCGACCTGTTCGCCGGCAACGCGCAGCTGAAGCAGGAGAACGACCTGGTCTGGCGGCTGAAGAACAAGCCGGCCGCCCCGGTCTCGCTGCTGCTGGCCACCAGCTACGACGAGAACAACTACCAGGAGACCCAGGCCATGGTCGGCGCGTTCAAGGCGCCGACCCGGCTCTCCACCATCACGCTGGACACCGGCGGCCACAACTTCCACACCTGGACCCGGGAGATCCCGCCCGCCCTGGAGTGGCTCGGCAAGCACCTGACGGACCCTCAGGCGGCATAGCCGCAGGGCTGATCCGCCGCGCCGGGGCCGGCCGGCGGTCGGCACCCGACAAGATCCGTACAAGATCACACGCCGCTCAAAGCTGTGTCTCATGAAGCTCTCAGGCAGCCCGCCGAGCGTATCTCCCATGACCACGACCAGTTCCTTCCCTCCGACCAGCGAACCGTGGCCCGAGGCTGCGAACTTCCCGCCGCCGGAGCCCCCGGCGCGCGCCACGGTCGACGACCTCTTCCCGCCCGCCGCGCTCCCCGGGGCCGGCCCCAAGGGCCCGGCGTCCTGGGCCGGGCGGCTGCGCACCCTCCCGGGCCGCGCCTGGCGGGGCCGGGCCGACGACCCGCGCTGGGCCCGGCCCGCGCTGCTGGGCCTGCTGCTGGCCACCGCCGTCCTCTACTTCTGGGGCCTGACCGCCTCCGGCTGGGCCAACTCGTTCTACTCCGCCGCCGTGCAGGCCGGCAGCCAGAACTGGAAGGCCTTCTTCTACGGGTCCTCCGACGCGGCCAACTTCATCACCGTCGACAAGCCGCCGATGTCCCTGTGGCCGATGGCGCTGTCCGCCCGGATCTTCGGCCTGAGCTCGTGGTCGGTGCTGGCCCCGCAGGTGCTGATGGCGGTCGCCACGGTCGGCACGGTCTACGCCACGGTGCGCCGGCGCTTCTCCCCGCTCGGCGGCCTGGTGGCCGGCGCCGCACTGGCGCTCACCCCGGTCGCGGCGCTGATGTTCCGCTTCAACAACCCGGACGCGCTGCTGGTGCTGCTGATGACGCTGGCCGCGTACGGCGTGGTGCGGGCCACCGAGACCGCGAGCACCCGGTGGCTGCTGCTCACCGGCGTGATGTTCGGCTTCGGCTTCCTGACCAAGACCCTGCAGGCCTTCCTGATCCTGCCCGCCTTCGCGGTGATCTACCTGGTGGTCGCGCCGACCGGCGTGTGGCGCCGGGTGCGCCAGCTGGCGTACGCCGGGCTGGCGATGGTCGCCTCGGCCGGCTGGTGGGTCGCGATCGTGCAGCTCGTCCCGGCGGCCGACCGGCCGTACATCGGCGGCTCGCAGGACAACAACTTCCTGTCGGTGACCTTCGGCTACAACGGCTTCGGCCGGATCACCGGCAACGAGACCGGCAGCGTCGGCGGCGGTGGCGGCGGCGCGGGCGGCGGTGGCGGCATGTGGGGCAGCACCGGCATCACCCGGCTGTTCGACGGTGACATCGGCGGGCAGATCGCCTGGCTGATGCCGGCCGCGCTGATCCTGCTGGTGTTCGGTCTCTGGGCCACCCGNCGCTACCCGCGCACCGACAGCGCGCGGACGGCGTTCCTGGTCTGGGGCGGCTGGCTGCTCTGCACCGGGCTGACCTTCAGCTTCATGTCCGGGATCTTCCACCAGTACTACACGGTGGCACTCGTCCCGGCGGTCGCCGCCCTGGTCGGNATGGGCGTGGACGGCCTCTGGCGGGTCCGGCACCGGCTCCCGTACGCGGCGGTGCTCGCGGTGACGCTGGCGGTCACGGCGGTCTGGGCGTACGTCCTGCTCGGGCGCAGCGCGAGCTTCCTGCCGTGGCTGCGGTGGGCGGTGCTGATCGGCGGACTCGCGGCGGCGGCCGCACTGCTGCTGGCGGGCCGGCTGTCCGCACGGCTGGCGACGGTGGTCGGCCTGGCGGGCCTGGCGGCCGCGCTGGGCGGGCCGACGGCCTACGCGCTGGACACGGTGTCCACCGGACACTCGGGCTCGATCGTGACGGCCGGGCCGCAGGTGCAGGGCTCGGGCTTCGGACGCGGTGGCGGGCCCGGCGGTGCCGGGCGCGGCGGCGGTTTCGAGATGTTCGTGCCGGGTCAGCTCCCGGGGCAGACGGGCCAGGGCCAGACCGGTCAGGGCCAGCTCCCGGGCCAGACCGGCCAGGGCCAGAACGGCGCCGCGGGCATGCCGCAGGGCGGTTTCGGCGGGCCGGGCGGCACGACCGGCGGCCGGGGCGCGTTCCCGGGCGGCCCGACCGGCCAGGCGGGCGGCACCGCCCGTGGCGGCNCGGGCGGCGGCGGCATGGGCGGCCTGCTCAACGGCGCGCAGGTGAGCAGCGAGCTGGCGGCCCTGCTGAAGCAGGACGCCGGGCAGTACACCTGGGCCGCGGCGGCGGTCGGCTCGCAGAACCAGGCCAGCTACCAGCTGGCCACCGGTGAGCCGGTGATGGCGCTCGGCGGCTTCAACGGCACCGACCCGTCGCTGACGCTCAGCGCCTTCCAGGACTACGTGAGCCAGGGCAAGGTGCACTACTTCATCGGTGGCGGCGGCGGCATGGGTGGCGGCATGGGAGCCGGCACGGCCACGCAGGAGGCGGCGGGCACCGCCGGCGCGGCCGGCACCACGGGTGCGCCGGGCGGCATGGGCGGCTCGTCGGAGTCCAACGAGATCGCCACCTGGGTGGCGTCGCACTTCACCGCCAAGACGGTCGGCAGCGCGACGGTCTACGACCTGACGGCCCCCACCGGCTGACCGGCGGGGCTCTACGAGGGCGACAGGTGGGGCGGGCCGCAGCAGCGGTCCGCCCCACCTGTCGCGCGATACGATCCCTCCGAGCCCGTAGTACCGGTCAGTACCGGTCAGCACCCGATCACGTCAGAGGAACCGCACGCAGTGTCCGAGAACCCCGAGACCGCATCCCCCGCCGAGAGCCGTCCCGATCTGCGGTCCGACTGCTCGAACTGCTTCGGGCTCTGCTGCGTGGCCCTGCCCTTCGCCGCCTCGGCGGACTTCGCGGTCGACAAGGACGCCGGGAAGCCGTGCGGGAACCTCCAGGCGGACTTCCGCTGCGGCATCCACACCCAGCTCCGGCAGAAGGGCTTCCAGGGCTGCACCGTCTACGACTGCTTCGGGGCGGGCCAGCAGGTCTCGCAGATCACCTTCGGCGGGGAGGACTGGCGGCGCTCCCCCGGCGGCGCGCGGCAGATGTTCGCGGTGTTCCCGGTGGTCCGGCAGCTGCACGAGCTGCTCTGGTACCTGACGGAGGCGCTGACGCTGCCGGCCGCCGGCCCGGTGCACGCCGACGTCCGGCGCGCGCTGGACGAGACCGAGCGCCTGGCCGGGCAGAGCGCGGACGCCATCATGAAGGTGGACGTCGCGGCGCACCGGGCGGCCGTCAACGAGGTGCTGCTGCGCACCAGCGAACTCGTCCGCGCCGAGGCCGTGGGCCGGGCCGGTGACGGTGACGGTGCCGGGGGCGGCGCGAAGCCCGGCAGGAACGGCAGGGGTGCGGGCAAGGGCGGTGGCCGGGCTGCGGGCAGGAGCGGTGGCGGCAGGGCCAAGGACCGCCGGGGCGCCGACCTGATCGGCGCCCGGCTGAACGGGGCCGACCTGCACGGGGCCAACCTCCGCGGCGCCTACCTCATCGCGGCCGACCTCACCGGCGCCGACCTGCGCTCGGCCGACCTGATCGGCGCCGACTTCCGGGACGCGAAGCTCG
>FJVZ01000086.1_pt1 | contig 11483 bp, 7 predicted proteins | sample 1011841 | NCBI WGS metagenome assembly FJVZ01 (sample SAMEA3912450, study PRJEB9761) | metagenome | biome: forest; material: soil | place: USA | collected 2011-06-22 | depth 0.1 m
GCGGGGCGCCGGGTCAGCGGGCCCCGAGCTGGAGTTCGGCGGACGCCTCCTCCACGACGGCGACGCCGATCCGGCTCACCCGCACCGAGAACGGTTCGCCCGCCACCCGCAGGCCGGTGAGCTGGAGCTCCCCCAGCGGCGCCGTGCTGGCCGGCCGCACCAGCACCCGGCCTGCCGGGACGTCCGGACGGACGCCCGCCAGGGCCAGGACGGCGTGCACCGCACCCGCGGCGGACACCGCCGCCGGACGGCAGGCGGCGGGGTGCGGCACCGGCGGACAGCCGGCCACCCGCTGCTCCCCCGCGTACATCTCGGGGAGCCGGCCCTCCAGGAACACGGAGGCGCCGAGCAGGCCTTCGAGCAGTACCCCGGCCTCCCGTTCGAAGCCCGCCTCGGCGAGCCCGGCGACCGCGAGCGCAGTCTCGTGCACCCGTACGGCGCCACTGCGGTGGCCGAGCGGGTTGAAGCGGGCGGACTTGGCGCTGAGTGTGCGCAGGCCCCAGCCGCAGTCCAGCTCGGGCGCGGCGAGGCGCTGCGACAGCAGTCTGGTCTGCTCGCGGTCGAGCAGCCCCTCGTGCCGGTCGCCGTCCGAGGCCATGCCGAGGTCGAGCAGGTGGACCAGCGAGGAGGTCACGGCGGGCAGCGGGCGGCCGCCCGGGGCGAGGGCGGCGGCGGGCCGCCCGCCCGAGAGGTCGTCGATCCAGAAGCGCTCGCGGAAGCGTCCGCGGAGGGCGGCCGCCCAGTCACGCCACTCCTGTGCCCCCGGCCGGCCGAAGGCCTCCAGCAGCTCCGCACCGTGCAGCGCGGCACGCAGCGCCTGCGCCTGCACCTCGCTCCGGGCGGCGGGGGCGTTCACCGCGCGCTCCTCCACCGGGCGGCTCAGGTCCGTCACGAAGCCGTCGACCAGGCCGGCGCGCAGTGTGCCGATGGCTCGCTCCGCGGCCGGGAGCAGCTCGGCGACCTCCTGCCGCGGCAGGCCCCAGCGCCAGGCCTCGGCCAGCACGGTGACGAACAGCAGGGTGGCCTCGGTCGCCGTGCAGGACGGCGGAAGCTCGGGCCCGGCATGGCGCAGCGCACCCGGCAGGAGTCCTTCCGGACGCTGGCCGGGGCCGGCCGCCGGCTGCTGACGCCGGGCCAGGGCCCGGAGCGTCCCCGCCGCGAGCCGGGTACCCAGGGGCAGCGTCAGTCTGGCGGCCCAGAGCGCGTCGGCGGCGGCCAGCCCGAACCGCCACGGAGCGCCGGAGGCGGCGTAGAGATCGGTCGGGCGGTCGGGGTCGGCGAGCAGCAGGCTGCCCAGGGCGTCCAGTGAGCGCGGGACGAGGAGCTCGGCGCGGGGGTCGTCGCAGCGCACCTCCGCGTCGGACCACGGCAACGGGACCCCGGTCCCACGACCGCCCGGCGGCCGGGGGCCGGGGGCCGTGCTCTCCAGTGCGGTGTGCAGTTCGACCGACCAGCGCGCTCCGGGCTGGACCTCCAGGTCCCAGCGCAGCACGCCCGCCCCGGCGAGNACGGCGTGCGGGGACGGCTTGGCCGTCACGGTGGCACTGTGCCCGGGGCCGGCCCAGCGCAGGCCGGCGGACTGCACCTGGCTCGGCAGGTCCGGGGAGCGCAGCCCGGCCGCGATCTCGGCGATCGCCCCGAGGTCGGTGCCCATCGCGAGCTCCAGCGGGAGCCGGGCCGGACGGCTTCCGGCGTTGCGGACCGTGACGGTCTCGACGCCGTCGGCGTGCCGCAGCCGTTCGACCGTCAGCGCCGGGTCCGGGTCCGGGTCCCCGGGAAGGCGGATGGCGCCGATGAAGCGGGCCTGGGCGGCCGAGGTGAGGGTGCCCTGGAGGGGCATCGGCTCGATNCCCCCGAGCCGCAGCTCCAGCCTGGCCAGGACGCGGATGCCCGACCGGTAGAAGCCGTGCAGGCCGTGACCCCGAAGCTGTCCGTCCGGCCCGGAGGCCGCCATGGCCGGTGCGTTGACGCAGACGATCGCGTGGTGGGCGGCCGCGGGCTGCGGGCGTGCCGGGGCGCCGGGCCGTTGCTGACTCGGCTGACCCGGCTGGGCCTGGTCGGGCCGTGCCGAGGGTCTCGGTGCGCCGACCACGCTCTCGGCCGGCACGGCCTGGGGTGGCCTCGTGGCGGTCACCGGACTCTCCTCTTCTCGGCGGCCCGTCGGCCGTGGGGGGCCTGCGGACCACGAGCGTGTTCGATCGCGATCTGATGTTTTTGAAGCGGCCGGGCGTACCCCCGTCATACCCGGCCGGGGTCAGCGGCTCGCCGTTGAAGCCGTTGAATTCGTTGAATCCGTTGAATCCGTGCTGCCTGAATCCGCACTGCGTTGAACCCGTACTGCCATGAGCCCGTACTACCTTGGGTGCGCGCTGCTGCGCGCGGCTCCCGTCGGCCGGCGCCCGCGGGCCGACCGCTCCGGCCCCGGGCCCTGCGCCACCGTCCCGGTGACGGCATCCCGCAGGATGAACGTCGCGAACCCTCCACAGGTCACGCCATCGGTTCGCCATGACTGTGCCCCGGTGTGATCCGGTGTGATCCGACAGGCCCGGCGACGCCACGCTGCGTACGCCTATGGCGGCCCGGTCCTGCTGCCCCATGACCGCGTTCCAGCGCCCGGGGCCGATGTGCGGCGACCTCCGAACCGGTGCCCGGCCGCCGTCAGGATACGGTGCGATGGTCATGGCGCCCGCACCGGCGACACCGGGGACGGCCTCCGTGGCGGATGTACCCCGTACGTACCGAGGAGTTGTATGTCCACCGCCAGCCGGCTGCCCGGGATTGTCACGTCCGACCATGTCTTCCGCCTGCCCCTCGACCACGCCGCCCCACAGGGCGAGCACATCGCGGTGTACGCGCGGGAGGTGGTCGCGGCCGGCAGGGAGCACGACGACCTGCCCTGGCTGCTCTTCCTCCAGGGCGGACCCGGTGGCAAGGCCGCCCGCCCGCTCGGCCGGGACGGCTGGCTCGCCCGTGCCCTCGACGACTACCGGGTGCTGCTGCTGGACCAGCGCGGCACCGGGCGGTCCACCCCCGCCACCCGGCAGACCCTCGCTCTGCGCGGCGGGCCGCAGGCCCAGGCCGACTACCTGGCGCACTTCCGGGCGGACTCGATCGTCCGGGACGCCGAACTGATCCGCCGCCGGCTGCTCGGCGACGACCGGCGCTGGAGCCTGCTCGGCCAGAGCTTCGGCGGCTTCTGCACCCTCACCTATCTCTCGCTGGCTCCGGAAGGCCTGCACGAGGCCTTCGTGACCGGCGGTCTGGCCGGGCTGCGCAGCTCCGCCGACGACGTGTACCGCGCCGCCTACCCCCGGGTCGTCCGCAAGAACGAGGCGCACTACGCCCGCCACCCGCAGGACGTGGCGGCCGCCCGGCGGATCGCCACCCATCTGCTCGCCACTCCTGCCGTGCTCCCCGACGGCGGCCTCCTCACCGTGCAGGCCTTCCAGGCACTGGGCATGGTGCTCGGCTCCGGGACGGGCTCGGACATCCTGCACTACCTGCTGGAGGAGGCCTGGGTCGAAGGGCCGTCGGGAGCCGAGCTGTCGGACACCTTCCTCGCCGAGGTCCAGGCCAGGCTGTCGTTCGCGCAGGGCCCCCTGTACGCCGTCCTGCACGAGTCGATCTACGGGCAGGTCTCGGTGACCGCGACGGGCACCGAGTGGGCTGCCGAGCGCGTCCGCAAGGAGTTTCCCGAGTTCGAGGCCGGAGCGGCGCTCGACTCCGGGGTGCCGGTGCTGTTCACCGGCGAGATGATCTACCCCTGGATGTTCGAGACGGACCCCGCCCTGCGTCCGTTGCGGGAGACGGCCGAGCTGCTCGCGGCACGCGACGGGTGGCCCGATCTCTACGACGTGGACCGGTTGGCCGCCAANCAGGTGCCCGTCTTCGCGGCGGTCTACCACGACGACATGTACGTGGACACCGCTGATTCGCTGGAGACCGCGCGGGCCGTGCGCGGCCTTCGGCCGTGGATCACCAACGAGTGGGAGCACGACGGTCTTCGGGCGAGCGGCGGCAAGGTGCTGGACCACCTGATCAGGATGGCGCGCGGGGAGCTGTAGCGGCGCGCCGCTCACCCGGTGCCGCCCACCGGGCCGCAGGGGCAGCCGGAGCAGAGATCGCGGGCGCAGCACGGTCGCGGTTGCCATGTCACTGCCCGACCGAGGCTTCGCCGGACCGCCGGTGCAGCCGGGCCCGACGGGCGGAGGCGCGTCGCGTCGCCTTCGGCGGGCCGGGCACCGGCCGGTCCGCGGCCGCCGTGGCGGCGCCGTCCCGAGCGGCCCCGCCGTCGGTACTCCCGGTGTCGGTACTCCTGGTGTCGCTGGGCCCGGTGTCGCTGGGCCCGCCCGGCGGGGCCAGCGGGTCCGGCACACCCCGCCGGGNACGCGCATCGGAGCCGGAGGNCTGTCGCTGGGCCCGCTCGGCTCGTACGCCCTCCAGCAGCAGGTCGGGCGACAGGCCGCCGTTCAACGACTCGTACAGCAGCTGGGCCAGCAGGTAGTACGGGTCGGCCTTGAGCACGTGCGCCAGCACGATCCGGGCGGTCGCGCTGTCGCCCGCGAGCCAGGACGTCCAGGCGAGCAGCGTCAGCGGGGCCGACGCGTAGCCCTCGTAGGGGACGACGCAGCGCTGTGCGAGGAAGCGCCAGAGGCGCTGGGCGGCGCCGAGCTCGGCGGGCTCGGCGTACTCGGCGGCCCGGTCGCGGAGGAGTTTGTCCTGGAGGCCGGCCAGCAGCAGGGCCGTCCGCTGCTCGTCGATCTCGCGCGCCCCGGCGGCGAACTCGGCCATCACCTGGTCGAGCAGTGCCCCGGCCTGTCCGTGGGGGTGGGGGTGGGAGGGGCCGGCCCGGCCCGGTCTCCCGGCGGCGACCCGTTCGAGAGCCAGGCGCTGGGCCTCCGCGCCCGGCTGTCCGATCGGTGCCAGGCCGGCGACGATCGCCTTCCGGCTGCCACGCGGCGCGAGCCCGGCGAAGGTGGCGGCAGCGACGACCGGGCCCGGGCCCCGGGTGGGGTGGATGACGTTGCCCGAGGGCTCGCAGCAGCCCGGCCGGTGGCACAGGAAGGACCACCACCGGCCGCCGGAGATGCACAACGCCTCCTTGACCCTCACGCCCTGGCGTTCGAAGGCTGCCCGAAGGTCCTCGGCCAGCGGTGCGAGCCCGTCGAGGACCGGCTCGCTCTCCCCCGGATCGGGGTCGCGGCACAGGTAGACCAGCACCTCGGCCGGTTTGTCGTCCCGTTGCTCGGAGAGGCGGACGAGCAGCCCGGCGGTGTCGGTGGCCGCCTGCCGCCACTCCCCCGGGCTCTCGGGGATGTCCAGCCGGATCACCCCGCCCTGCTGCAGATCCGCTCCCTGCAGCCCGACNGCGACGATGCTGTCGTCGGGGAAGAAGCCCAGCAGGTACGGGAGCAGCTCGGCCATGTCGGCGGGGCCGCGCATCGTGACCGGCAGCCGGCCGGGTACCGGATTCGATGACAGTGTGGTGCGTTCCTCGTTCATGGACGGAAGAATGCCGCACCGGAATTCCGCTGCCCGATTTTCCTCTTCTCCTGTGGATAAACCCCGCCTGTGAATATCCACCACCCGGTCGGNCTACGCCAATATCACTCACACGAGCGGGTTTTGATGCTGCCTCAGTTTGAGAAAATAGCCTCCCCCGCCATTGCGGACGGCGTCACCGGGCCGCCCCGTTCGTCGTTTGTCGGCCGGACACTGTTACATGGACGCATGGATCAGCCCGAGACCCACTCCAGCCCGAAGGCCGACACCGCCGACGTCACCAGCACCGACCACGCCTCCGACCGCGCCACTGACGCCGCCGACGCCACCGGCGCCGCACCCGGAACGACCACGCCCGGTGCCACCCCGTCCGAGCGGGCCCAGGTCCGGGCGCGGGCGGAGGCGGTGCTGCGTGAGCTGGCCGGCCCGGCCGCGACGCTGCGTGAGGACCAGTGGCTGGCGATCGAGGCCCTGGTCGTCGACCGGCGCCGCGCGCTGGTGGTCCAGCGCACCGGCTGGGGCAAGTCCGCCGTCTACTTCATCGCGACCGCGCTGCTGCGCGGCCGNGGTGCGGGGCCCACGGTGATCGTCTCGCCGCTGCTCGCCCTGATGCGCAACCAGGTGGAGTCGGCCGCGCGGGCCGGCATCCGCGCCCGCACCATCAACTCGGCGAACACCGAGGAGTGGGACGAGATCCAGGCCGAGGTGGCCGCCGGGGCGGTGGACATCCTGCTGGTCAGCCCCGAGCGGCTGAACAATCCCGACTTCCGCGACCAGGTGCTGCCCAAGCTGGCCGCCTCCACCGGCCTGCTGGTGGTCGACGAGGCGCACTGCATCTCCGACTGGGGCCACGACTTCCGCCCCGACTACCGCCGGCTGCGCACCATGCTCGCCGACCTCTCGCCCGGCGTCCCGGTGCTGGCCACCACTGCCACGGCCAACGCCCGCGTCACNGCCGACGTCGCCGAGCAGCTCGGTACGGGGGGCACCGACGAGCGCGCGCTGGTGCTGCGCGGCCCGCTCGACCGGGAGAGCCTGAGCCTCTCGGTGCTGTCGCTGCCCGATCCGGCGCACCGCCTCGCCTGGCTGGCCGATCATCTGGACGGGCTGCCCGGCTCGGGCATCATCTACACCCTCACGGTGGCGGCCGCCGACGAGGTCACCGCCTTCCTGCGGGAGCGCGGCTTCGCCGTGGCCTCGTACTCGGGGCGCACCGAGGACGCGGAGCGCCGCACCGCCGAGGCCGACCTGCTGGCCAACAAGGTCAAGGCACTGGTCGCCACCTCCGCCCTCGGCATGGGTTTCGACAAGCCCGACCTCGGCTTCGTGGTGCACCTGGGCTCGCCCGGCTCGCCGATCGCGTACTACCAGCAGGTCGGCCGCGCCGGGCGCGGGGTGGACCGGGCGGAGGTGCTGCTGCTCCCGGGGCGCGAGGACGAGGCGATCTGGCGGTACTTCGCCTCGCTCGCCTTCCCGCCGGAGGAGCAGGTGCGCCGGACGATCGACGCGCTCGCCGAGGCCGGGCGCCCGCTGTCCACGGCGGCGCTGGAGCCGCGGGTGGATCTGCGCCGGGCCCGGCTGGAGACGATGCTCAAGGTCCTGGACGTGGACGGCGCGGTGCGGCGGGTGAAGGGCGGCTGGACGGCGACCGGTGAGCCCTGGGCGTACGACACGGCCCGCTACGCCAAGGTCGCGGCGTCACGCGAGGCGGAGCAGCGGGCGATGCGCGAGTACGCGTCCACGTCCGCGTGCCGGATGGAGTTCCTGCGCCGGCAGCTGGACGACGAGGAGGCCGCGCCCTGCGGGCGCTGCGACAACTGCGCGGGGGCCCGGCACACCGCCGACGTCTCCGCCGGGGCGCTGGACACCGCCCGCGCGGCGCTCGGCCGCCCGGGTGTGACGTTCGAGCCGCGGCGGCTCTGGCCGACCGGCATGGACGCGCTCGGGGTGCCGCTCAAGGGGCGGATCCCGGCGGCCGAGCAGGCCGAGACCGGGCGGGCGCTGGGGCGGCTCTCCGACATCGGCTGGGGCAACCGGCTGCGGGCGATGCTGGGTGACCAGAGCCCCGACTCGCCCGTCCCCGACGACGTGCTGAAGGCCCTGGTGTCGGTGCTCAGTGACTGGGCCCGCGGCCCCGGCGGCTGGGCCGGGCCGGAGACGTCCGAGGGCGGGCGGTCGGAGCGGCCGGTCGGCGTGGTCACCATGTCCTCGGCCCGTCGGCCGCAGNTGGTGGGGAGTCTCGGCGCGCAGATCGCGTCGGTCGGCCGGCTGCCGCTGCTCGGCCGGATCGAGTACGCGCCCGGTCACGCGCCGCAGGGCGGGCGGAGCAACAGTGCCCAGCGGTTGCACTCGCTGGCCGGCGCGCTGATCCTGCCGCCCGAGCTGTCGGAGGCGCTCGCCGCCACGCCCGGGCCGGTGTTCCTGATCGACGACCTGGTCGACTCGGGCTGGACGGTCACGGTGGCGGCGCGGCTGTTGCGCCGGGCGGGCGCGAGTGCGGTGCTGCCATTGGTGCTGGCGGTGCAGGGGTGACGCCCAGCGGGCGGTCGACGGGGGCCGCAGCGGGCGGCGGGGTGCGGGCGGGACGCCGTGCCGCGCCCGAGCTCCCCACATCTGCCGCGGCTTCATCCGAATGGCCCCCGCGCCACAGTGGAATATATCCGGCAGAAGGTCGGCTTTCGGGCGGCGTTCATCATTTCATCGTTGCCGCTCCGGGCCATCTGACGTGAGAATTGGACCGTACCCCCACGCCCGGTCCGACGGACCAGGCTTCGGCGTACGCACGCACCCGCACACCCCGTGGGTCGGGGAAGGAGGATCGTGATCAACGGCATCGACCGAGGTCAGCATCCCCTCGCCCGGGACGCCGACCCCAGACGCACCCTCGACGTGGAGAGCTGGGCGGCGGCCGGCATCCCACTGCTCCGCGATCCGCGGGGGTTCGTGACCGAGCTGCACCACCGCCATCTGCCGCAGCCCGGCACCGTCGTCGTGGCCGTCGTCAACGCGCTGCACCGCGTGACGGCCTCCGCGTCCTTCACGCCCAGGCCGCACCAGAGCGACGGCTGGCAGCACCGCAACGCGATCCTCGCGCAGCTCCGCCAGGTGATCCCGCACGACCTGCGGCTCGCCGCGCCCGCCCGCACCGCCGTGCTGCTGCGGTGCCGGGACGGCGCCGCCGGGTGGACGGAGCAGGACGGCGCCTGGATGTGGGCGCTGCGCGACGCGGCGGCCCTGCACGGCCTGCGCTGCGGCTCCTACGTCGCGCTGACCCCGGCCGGCTGGCAGACCCTCGGTGACGGCCGCAGCGGGCGCAGCCCGCACGCCGGCTCCTGGGTGGACGGGCCGGTGCACACCGTCACCGAGCTCCCGCCGCGCTCCGCCCGCGACGCCCAGCCGCGCGCGCTGGCGGACGGGCAGCCGGACGGGCAACCGAGGCGGCGACCGGCAGCACAGGAGCCGGCCCAGCCGCCGTCGGCCCAGTCACCGGAGCGCTCCTGGGCCCCGGTGCGGGCGACGGCGGCGGACCCTCCCAGACGCGCCGCGGCCCGCTGACACCCGCCCGGCCCCGGGGGGTCCGGCAGGTCTCGGCGGGCCGGCGGACCGACTGGCTGACGGGCGCGCGAGTCCGGCGGTGGCCGGAGTACCGCCCCGGTGTTCAGGCCAGGGCGGCCCGGGTTTCCGGGGTGCCCTGTGCGCCGACCGCCCCGGCCGGGCCGCACACCACCAGCAGAGCGCCGGCGTGGCCGAGCGCCTCGCGGACCGCCTGCGCCGCGCGGTCGGCGGAGCCGTCGTTCACGACCAGCACCACCACCTCCCGGCGAACGGGCCGGGACAGCGCCGCGTCGGCGTAGAAGACGTCGTCGCCCTCGGTGAGCTGCGCCCAGTAGCGCTCCTCGCCGAAGGACAGCTCGTGCTGCTGCCAGGGGTGCGGTTCGCCGACCGTCAGGACGAGCACGTCGCCGGGCCNGCGGCCGGACTCCAGCAGCTGGTCGACGGCTTCGTCGGCGCGCTCCAGGGCGTCGCCGGGCGAAGCCGCGAGGTACTGCACGGCCGGCGCCTCGCGGCGGGCCGCAGGTACGGGTACAGCTGCGGGTGCAGGTACCGGTGCCGGCGCGGAGGCGGGTACGGGTGCGGATGCGGGCTTGGGGACGCGGGCAGGCCGGGGCGGCGGCCCGGGCTTGACGGCCCGGGGCGGCGCCGGGCGCGGAGGCGCCGGACGGGGCCCCGGCACGGCGGCCGGGGTGGCGGCCGTGGTGCGGGAGTTGGAAGGGTTGACGACGGGGGACGCGCTGCCGGCGGCAGGCGTACGGAGGGCTTGTGCGTCCGACTCGCGGGGGAAGGGAACGCCGGGGCCCGGGATACTCTCGTGAATCTCCGGCTCCTCGGGGAAGACAGGCATACCCGGATATCTATCAAATGCCGCCCGGTCGTGCACAGGCGCCCCACCCCTTGGGCACCGGGCACCCACCTGCCGTGTCACGGACACCCGCCCGCCGTGCCGCGGACGTATTCCCGCCCGATTCGGACGGTCCGTCAGAATCCGAGGGTGAGCTGCTCGTCCGCCGGCGCCGGTGTCCGCTCCCGCTTGAGGTGGCGCCACTGCGGCAGCGCGTCCAGGTAGGACCAGGAGAGCCGGTGGTGCTCGGTCGGGCCGAACTCCTCCAGCGCGGCGCGGTGCACCGGGGACGGGTAACCCGCGTTCTCGGCGAAGCCGTACGCCAGGTGGGCCTCGCCGATCTCCGCCATCAGGCCGTCGCGGTGGACCTTCGCGAGGACCGAGGCCGCCGACACNCAGATGCACGACTGGTCGCCCTTGATCACCGTACGCACCCGCCACGGGCCGCCCAGGTAGTCGTGCTTCCCGTCCAGGATCACCGCGTCGGGGCGTACCGGCAGCGCCTCCAGCGCGCGTACGGCGGCGAGCCGCAGCGCAGCCGTCATGCCGAGCTCGTCGCACTCCAGCGCGGAGGCGTGGCCCAGCGCGTAGGCGGTGACCCAGTCGGCGAGCAGGGGTGCGAGCGCGTCGCGGCGGCGTTCGGTGAGCAGCTTGGAGTCGGTCAGGCCCTCCGGGGGCTTGCGCAGGCCGGTCACGGCCGCCCCGACCGTGACCGGGCCGGCCCAGGATCCGCGGCCGACCTCGTCGAGGCCGACGACGACCTCGGCGCCGGCCCGGCGGAGCGAGCGCTCGACGGAGTGGGTCGGGGGGACAACAGGCATCGGAGGATCCGTTCGGTCGGGACTTCCTCCAGCCTACGGCGCCCCCGACCGCCCTCGGACACCCCCGGGACACCCCCGGATCCCGGGCCGGCGGCCCTAGCTTGATCTTTGAGCAAGCTAGCAGCGGACCATCGGCAGCAGCACCTCGTCCACGAGTTCGGCGCAGAAGTCCGGGGCGAGGCCGGCGCCGCCGCCGCACACCTTCATCCGGTACATCAGCATCGCGGGGGCGACGTCGGCGGTCATCGAGTTGGCCGCGCCGGGGCGGACGTCGCCCCGGGCCTCGCCGCGTCGCAGGATCTCCAGGGTGGCGGCCTTGGTCGGGTCGACCACGCGGTCGACGACGAAGTCCCGGAAGACCTGGGCCTGGGCCTGGTCGTGGTCCAGCTCGTTCATCAGCGCGTGCATGGCGCTGCCTGCGCGGGACTCCAGAGCAGCGGTGAACCGGTCGATGAGCAGCAGCAACTCGCTGCGGGCGGACCCGAGGTCGGGGATGTCCGTAGGGGGTGGGAGAGTGGCTTCGAGGGCGTCGATGACGAGTTCGACCTTTGACGCCCATCGCCGGTAGAGCGCTGCCTTCCCGGTCCGTGCCGCNGCGGCGACGCCTTCCATCGTCAGTCGTGCGTACCCGCCGGAGGTGAGTTGATCGAGAGTGGCCTCGAAGATCGCCTCCTCCAGCTCCCGCCCGCGCCGGCGCATCGGCCTGGCGAGTGCTCCCGCCACGCTTGCCGCCACACCGCTCGCCAGGCCGGCCGCCAGCA
>FJVZ01001115.1_pt1 | contig 11477 bp, 10 predicted proteins | sample 1011841 | NCBI WGS metagenome assembly FJVZ01 (sample SAMEA3912450, study PRJEB9761) | metagenome | biome: forest; material: soil | place: USA | collected 2011-06-22 | depth 0.1 m
TCGCCGCGACCCGCGCCTCCAGCAACTCGGGCAGCGTGCTCCGGTCCACATCCCGCGCGGTGTCGTTCCAGCGGGTCAGGACGTCGGAGCGCTCGGTCGCGGAGAGGATGTCGACGTCACCGATCGCCTGGGTGGCGTCCGTGGCCATCGCGGTGAGCACGCGGACCAGCCGCGCGGTGATCGTCTCGATCGTCGTCCGGTCGAACAGGTCGGTGGCGAACCGGAGTTCGCCGACGATGCCGGTCGGGGCCCGGTCCGGTCCGTGCCGGGCGTCGANGTTCAGGTGCAGGTCGAACCCGGACGGTCCGCAGCCGTGCACGCGTGCTGCCGCGCGCAGTCCGGGCAGTGGCCACTCGAACTCCTCCGCTTCGGCCGTCACGAGCACCTGGCAGAGCGGGCTCCGGCCCGGGACCCGTGGCGGGTTGACGGCCTTCAGGACCTCATCGAACGGCACGTCCTGGTGGGCGAAGGCGGCGAGGTAGGTCTCGCGGACCCGGCGGAGCAACTCCGTGAGGGTGGGGTTCCCCGAGAGATCGGTGCGCAGCACGACGGTGTTGGTCAGGAACCCGATGACGTCGTCCGGCACTTCGTCGCCGCGCTCCGAGGCGAGGGTGCCGATCGGCAGGTCCGGTTCGCCGGTCAGCCGGCCGAGGAGCACGGCCAGCGCGGTGTGGACGATCATGAGCACCGTCGTCCCGGTGCGGTGCGACAGCTCGGCCAGCCGCGCGTGCTCCTCGGGGGAGACCGTGAACCGGACCGAGTCCTCGTCGCCACTCGGCGCGGTCGGGCGCGGGTGGTCGAAGGGCAGCGCGAGTTCGCCGCCCAGGTCCGACAACGCGGTTCGCCAGAAGGAGAGTTGCCGTGCCGCGAGGCTGTTCGGATCCGACGGGTCGCCGAGGCGCCGCTGCTGCCACAGCAGATGGTCGGCGTACTGCGCGGGCGGCGCCGCCCACTCGGGGGCGCCGCCGCGCCGCCGCGCCGCGTAGGCCTCCGCGAGATCGCGGCCGAGCGGGCCGACCGACGCACCGTCACAGGCCGTGCGGTGCAGCAGAAGCAGCAGGACGTGCTCCTGCGCGGCGGCCTCGAACAAGGTGGCGCGTACGGGAGACTCCGTCGCGGGGTCGAAGGTGTGAGCCGCGGCGACCGCGAGCTCCCGCTCCAGGTCGGACGGTGCGACGGCGCGGGCCTCGAAGGCGGGGCGGGCGTCCGGGAGTACGTGCTGGACGGGAAGCCCGGCCACCTGGTCGATCACCGTGCGCAGGCTCTCGTGGCGCAGGACGACATCGGTCAAGGCGGCCTCGAGCGCGGCCCGGTCCACTTCGCCGTGGAGACGGGCGACGATCGGCACGGTGTGCGTCGACGCGGTGCCCCGCAGCTGCTCGAGGAACCAGAGGCGGAACTGGCCGGGGGAGACCGGCAGCGGGACCGGCCGGCTCACGGGCCGTAACAGGTCCGGCTCGGCCGTCGGCGCGATGTCGTTCAAGACTGCTCCCTTGTCGGTGCGTTCCGGGGCATCGTCAGCGGCTGCGCGCGTCGCTTCCGGACGGATCGGCCACTGGAGGAGGGTGGCACACGATGCCGATCGGTTCGAGGGGCCAACGAAAGATTTCGGTCAGGCGAACACGGCGGGCACACCCCTCGGGTCCGGTGCCGGCGGCTCTGCTCGGGCTCCGGATCGTCCCGGCAGTCACGCCCGCCTTGCTGTCCCACGCGCTCACCACAGTGACTGCTGGTCAGGAACTCGTCAAGGTCGCCTACGCATCGATGTCGCCCGGCCCCGCACCGGCCGGGATTCGTCGGTTGCTGACGGCCGGGCCCCCGGTGCCGCCCCCTGGGCCGCCGCCATGCGGTGTTCTCCGGCCCCCACCCGGCGGAGGAAAGATCGATTGCCCGGACCGGCCTGCTCAACGGCTTCTTCGGCGACCCTCCACCGCACCCCCGCTTCGCCGGGACTCCTCCCCGTAGCGAAAGTCTCAGAATCGCTCCGTCTGCAAACCCGGGCCGTCCGGGCGCTTGTACGCTCCCTGGCTCGGTGCGAGACTGGCGCGGTCACGGAGGTCGCGAATAGGGGGTTTCGTTGAACGTGCAGGAGAGAGTCCTCGCAGAGTACGAGCAACAGGGCTTCAGCATTATCCGCGACGTCATTCCGCCGGATTTGCTGGGGGAGGTGAAGGCCCATGTCGAATGGCTCACCGATCGCTATCCGGACCTCCGGCCGGAGCACCTCCACCACCCGCTGATCCGCAACGACGCCTTCTGGGTCCGTCTCGTCTCCGACCCCCGGTTGGTGGACATCGCCGAACTCTTCCTCGGCCCGGACGTCGCGTGCTTCACGGCGCACTACATCTGCAAGCCGCCCTACGACGGTCAGCCGGTGCTGTGGCACCAGGACGGTTCGTACTGGAACCTCGACCCGATGCGGGCGCTCACCGTGTGGGTCGCCGTCGACCAGTGCACGAGGGAGAACGGCTGTCTGCGGGTGATCCCCGGCAGCCATCGGCTGCCGCTCCACCCGCCCGTTCGCCGGGTGGACTCACCGAACATGTTGTTCTCGGTCTCCGAGGAGGAACTGGTCCGGGAGTGGTCGGAGCGCAACGGTGTCGTCGATATCGAACTCAACCCGGGCGACGTCGAGATCCANCATCCGAACATCCTGCACTGTTCGGACTCGAACACCTCGCCGGGGCGCCGTTGCGGACTGGATATCGGATACATTCCGGCGACCACCCGGATCACCAGCGACGGCCTCTATCTCAATCCCCTCCTGGTGCGCGGCGAGCCCGTCGCCGGAATCAACAGCTACCGGCCATATCCCTCCTATGTCCCGGGAGGAACGATTCCGTTCGCGGGAATGGAGACGTGGGACAAGGAGATCGCGGAGCGCAACGTCCACCACGCCGGTGACGCCCCGGACGCGGAGTCCCCGCTCGACGCCACCTACCGGATGATCGATCGGCTGCAGGAGGGCACCGTCAAGCGCTGAACCGCGCGCACCGAGGGGCGTGCGGGCGCACCGGAAGGAGCCGGCCGCCCACCTGCGGGGTGAACCCGGGTGCGCAGGAGGGCGGCCGGGGAACGGCCGGCATCGCGCCGGCCCGTCCTCAGGCCCGCATGGTGCGGATCTCCCGGTTCAGCAGGGGCAGCAGGCAGACGACGACGTAGGCGACCCCGCAGGCGACGATGACCTCCTGCGCCCCGTACGCGGCGGCGAGCGGCCCCACGGCGAGCTGGGAGAGCGGGATCGCCACGTACGAGAACAACTCGTCGTAGGCCGCGACCCGTGACAACGACTCCTCGGGGACGGCGGCTTGGAGCGTGGTCTCCCAGCCGATGGAGGCCACGGTGAGGCCGAGTCCGCCGACGAAGGCGGCCATGGACACGACCCACACGTTCCCGGTCACCCCGACCGCCAGCAACGGCAGGGCCGACAGGGTCCCCCAAGCCGCGCCGTCACGCAGCGGCCGGCGCAGGACGAGCTTGACGGCGACGATGCTCATCACCAGCAGCCCGATCGCGCGCACGGTCTGTACGGTGCCCCAGCCGAGGGCGCCGTCGTGGTCCAGCACCACCTGTGCGCCGAGCACGTTCCACGGACCGACGTTGGCGGCGTTGACGAGGGCGAATGAGACGGTCATGACGACCACCCAGTGCATCGAGCGGAAGGTGGCCCAGCCGTCGAGCAGGTCGCGCCAGAGCGGCCCGCGCGCCGCGGGCGGCCGGCTCGTTCCGGGGATGCGGGTGAAGGCCGCGGCGGCCAGGAGGTAGGAGGCCGCGTCGGCGGCGAGGGCCCACCCGCCACCGACGGTGGCCACCAGGACGCTGGCGAGCATGGGGCCGAGGATGCGCACGGTGTTCTGGCTGCTGGCCAGGAGCGCGTTGGCGCGCTGGAGGTCCTGCCGCTCGACGAGTTCGGGCACGATCCCGCGCAGCGCGGGCTGCGAGAACGCGTTCACGACGCCGCCGACGAGGGCGAGGCCGACGAACACCGCGAGGTGGTAGCGGGACGAGAGCAGCAGGACGGCCATCGTGGCCATCACGGCGGCGGTGCACAGGTTGGACACGATGAGCACGGTCCGCCGGCTCACCCGGTCGGCCACCGTGCCGCCCAGGAGCAGGAGCGCGAGGGTGGGGATCATGTTGGCGGCCAGGACGATGCCCAGATCGGCCGCTCGGCCGGAGGCCTGGAGCACGGAGAGGGCGAGCGCGACGGTGGTCATCGAGGAGCCGGCCAGGTCGACGGTCCGACCGGCGAAGAACCAGCCGAACCGGCCTTTCAGAAGGTGCTTCGTCGGGGTGGGGGCTGAAATCACGGTATCTGTCACGCAGCCAATATCGAGCCCGCCGCAGGGTCGGGTGAATCCTTGCGACGACGGTCGCAACAACGGCCCGAAGTCCGGCACATGGGGCCCATTGGCGTTCTTGACAGGGTACAGAAGACCATGGACCCTAATCACCGGGGCACTTGAAGGCGTCATCGAACTTCCGGCGAAGGGAATACGTTGAACCCGACCGAGACCAAGCTGGCGGACATCTGGTGCACCGCGCTGAGAACGTCCGACGTGGGGCGCGAGAGTGACTTCTTCGCCATTGGCGGCGATTCCTTGCTGCTGTCCAGGGTCGTCGGCCACATTCGGCGGACCTGGCACATCGAGATCACACTTCGGGACCTCATCGAGCGCCCGGTGCTCTCCGAGCTCGCCCAGTGGATCGACGAANCCCGCAGGGAGACGGAGCACGAACCGAGCCGCGTCGAGCGAAAGGTCCCATGATGAAGTCGGTCGTGTTCGTCGATCTGCCCACGTACGAGAACATGCTTCCGCTCGCCGCAGGCTACATGCAGGCGTACGCGCAACACGACCCGAAGATCAGGGCCTCCTACCGCTTCGAAATCGCCTCGTTCCCGGCCGCCTCGGATCGTGAGCGCATTCTGAAGGAACTGATCTCCAGAGAAGCGGACGTCTACGCGATCGGGTGCTACCTCTGGAACGCGAAGCTGGTGCGGTGGCTGCAACGTGAACTGACGGCACGGCGCCCCGACGCCCACCTCCTGCTCGGCGGCCCGCAGGTGATGAAGAACGCGCGCCGCTATCTGCCCGAACCCGTTGACAACGTCTACATCTGCAACGGGGAAGGCGAGGTGACCGTCCACGGGCTGCTCACCCAGCTGGCGCAGGAGCAGGCCGACCTGAGCCTCGTCCCCGGCCTGTCGTTCTGGGCGGGCGGCGAGCTGGTGACGACGGAGCCGGCTCCCCGGATCAACAGCCTCACCGAGATCCCCTCGCCCTTCCTCACCGGCGTCTTCACCGAGAGCGAGTACAGCTTCGCGATCATGGAGACCAACCGGGGCTGCCCGTTCCGCTGCAGCTTCTGCTACTGGGGCGCCGCCACCAACGACAAGGTGCACAAGTTCGAGGTCGAGCGCATCAAGGCCGAACTCGACTGGATCACCGATCACGGGTTCGCCGGAATCTTCATCGCCGACGCCAACTGGGGCCTCGCCCCCCGGGACGTCGAGCTGAGCGAATACCTGGTGGAACGCAAGAAACTGACTGGATTCCCGATGATGGTGAACATGGCGGCGGCCAAGAACAAGCCGGCCCGCATGGCCGAGATCACGGAGATCTTCGTGCGCGGCGGGCTCATGGCCACCCAGCCGATATCGCTGCAGAGCCTGAACGACGAAACCCTCAGACTGGTCGACCGCAAGAACATCCGGCAGGAGACGTACATCAGTCTGCAGCAGACGCTGCGCAGCAAGGGGATCAGCTCGTACATCGAACTGATCTGGCCGCTTCCGGGGGAATCGTACGCCTCGTTCAAGGAGGGCGTCACGAAACTGTGCCGCTCCGATGCGGACACCCTGATCATCTACCCGCAGCTACTCCTCAACAACACTCCGATGTTCTCCCAGCAGGAGGAATTCGGGCTCCAGGTCGAATCCGCGCCCAGCGAGGTGGCCGAGGCCGACGTGGTGGTGGCCACGAACTGGGTGTCACGTGAGGAATGCCGGGACGGATACTGGCTCTACTACGCGATTCACTGCCTGTACAACATGCGCGGCCTGCTCCTGGTCTCGAAATACCTCGACCAGCAGGGCGTGGTGTCCTACGGGGACCTCTTCGCCTCGTTCGCCGACTACCTCAAGGCGGGCAACGGCGACATCTGCCGCTTCTTCTCCCGGTCGATCGAGAATCTCGCGAACTACGACCTGATGAACACCGGTATCACCGCCCATATGATCCTCAGCTCCCACCGCGAGGAGTTCGACCGACTGCTCTTCGACTTCGTCAGGGAGCAGGAGTGGTGGGCCGATCCGGTCGCCCGCGCGGCGTTCGAGCTGGACCTGCTGGTCCGGCCGTACGTCTACCGGGAGCCGTTCCGCCTGCCCTCCGTCGGATTCCGCGAGGTCGAGCCGGAGGCCGTGGACGACTACGCGGTCGAGCTGGCGCTGCCCCGATACCCCGCGCTCGCCGCGTTGTTCGAGGACCGGGAGGCGCTCGCCGAGGGGGACGATGCGGGCACCGGGCGGACGGTCGTGCGGATCGACCACCGAGGCCGGCAGAAGGTGCCGTACATGGCGCGCCGCAGCCTGGAGCACAACGCGAACTACTGCCAGGGGATCGTCCTGAGGTTCCGTGAGGTGCTTCCGACCCTGAGCCGTACCAGGACCGACCAGAACCTCAGGACGTGACGAGTTGCAGCGACAGGACGGAGCACCCATGCGGAACCCGGCGGAGGACGGCACGGCCGGCGCGGCGAACCCGGCGGAAGTCGAGGAGGCGCTCGTCGACTGGCTGCGGGGCGAACTCAACGACAGCAGGATCACGGCTTCGGACAACTTCCTCGACATCGGCGGCTACTCGCTGCTGTTCTCGAAACTGAACCGATTCCTCGGCGCGACGTACGGCGTGGTCCTCGACATGGAGGCGACCTACACGGAGCCGCTCACCGTGTCCGTGATGAAGATGCAGGCGGCGGAGAAGCAGTAGGCGACGGGGAGGACGGACATGAGAAGCTCCGAGTACACCGAATTCGCGCTGACACCCGATGAGTTGGCGTCGTTCCACCGGAACGGCCATCTCGGGCCGGTGACCGTCTACGACCCGGACGAGATGGACCGGATGTGGAAGACGGTCCAGCGCCAGTCGCTGGACCGGTCGCGGGCCGCGTATCCCGACGCGGGCGCCGGGACGGCGAACATCGTCAACTACGACCGCCACCTCGACATCGAGGTGCTGGCCCAGCACGTGCTGAACCGTAGGATTGTGGACCGGGTGGCCTCCATCCTCGGCCCCGACATCCTGTGCTGGCGCACCGAGTTCTTCCCCAAGTACCCCGGGGACGAGGGCACCGACTGGCACCAGGCCGACACGTTCGCCAACGCCAGCGGCAAGCCGCAACTGCTGTGGCCCGGAGAGTCCGAGACCGAGTTCGGCGCCGGCACGCTCACGGTGTGGACCGCCTTCACGGACGCGACCCTCGACAACGGCTGCCTACAGATCATCCCCGGCACCCAGCACGAGCGGAACTACGATGAGACCCGGCACATGGAGTACGACGCGAAGCGCGTCAACTCCGAGGTCAAGAACGGCGTCCGGCGAGGGTTCTTCGGATACGACTACCGGCAGCTCCAGGCCGACCCGGACTGGCAGCCGAGCGAGGAGGACGCCGTCCCCCTGGTGATGAAGAAGGGGCAGAGCGTCATCTTCTGGTCGACGCTGATGCACGCCTCGCTGCCGAATAGCACCAAGGACAGCTACCGGATGGGCTTCGCCTGCCGGTACGTCCCGACGAAGGTGCGCATCTACCCGGACACGGACCACATCGAGGAGTACGGCGGCGCGATCTCCCTGGAGAAGTGGTCGGCCGTGCTGGTGAGCGGCGAGGACACCTACAAGCACAACAGGATCGCCGAGGTGCCGCGATGACCAGCCCGTTCGACCATGAGGACGAGACCTTCCACGTGCTCGTCAACGGCGAACTGCAGTACTCGCTCTGGCCGNCGTCCGTGAAGGTGCCCGCCGGGTGGTCCGTCGCGCTCGCCGACGCGGACCGGCGGCGCTGCCTCGACTACGTCGACGAGCACTGGACCGACCTGCGGCCCAGGAGCGTACGGGAGGCCTCGGGCCAGGGCGGGTGAGCGGAGGCGGGGGTGCGATCACCGGTTCCGTTGATCGCGGGGGCGTCATAAACTGTGGTCTCGTGACCCTCTTACGCTTCGGGCCGGATGCACTGCAGGCGAGCAGGTTCGCCGTGTCGCCGCTCGCCGAGACGCTGAGCGAGATCACCCTGCTGAGGCAGGCGCTGGAGCGGCGGGTTGTCGGCCCGCGCGTCGAGGCGTTCGGCCGCTGGCTGGGCGCGTCCTCGTTCGTCGGCGGTCTGCTGCGGCTGGTGACGGCCACCAAGTACCTGCCCGACTTCGTGGCCATCCCGCCCCAGGGCGGGCTCACCGGCAGCCTCGCCGACGAACTGGCGGCGATGCGTGCGATCGACGACCCGGCGGCGCGCGCCATGCTCGCCGAGGCGCAGCGGTTCGCCTGGGCCAGCGACGGGATCGCCTGGGCGGAGGCCGACGGGATCACCGAGCGCACCGCCCGCGTATTCGCCGACCTGTGGACGCAGTTCGTGGAGCCGGACTGGCAGCGGCGCCGGGCCGTGATGGAACGTGACATCCGCCACCGCGCGGGCGTGATCGCCGTCAGCGGCTGGCGGCGCGCGCTGGAGGGCATGGCGCCCGGCGTCCAATGGGTCGGTCACGACGCGATCCGGTTCTCCACCCAGAACTACGCCGACCGCCACATCGGGAGCGACGGCCTCGTCTTCGTTCCGCACACCGGGCGGTCCGGACAGTGGACCTGCGAATCGCCCTCACGGATCGCGTTCGTGTACCCGGCCAAGGGTGCCATGGCCGAGGACGCGCAGACGGACGGCGGGGTGGCCCGCCTGCTCGGCCGGGGGCGGGCCAGTATCGTCGCCGAGTTGCGGATGTCGGCGACACCGTCCCAACTGGCGGTCGTGCTCGGTGTCTCGCTCGGTACGGTGTCCGCCCACCTGGCGGCGCTGCGCGACGCCGGCGTCGTGACCACCCGGCGAAGCGGTCGGGCGGTGTACTACGAGCTCACCTCGGTCGGGGACGAACTCGCACGCCTCGTCACGGCCGACGGCAAGGTCGGATAGCCGTTCTCCCTGGCCGGAATGGTGTGGGGCTCGGAAAGTCATCGCCGCTGGTCAAGCTGCGTATCGGTACTCGTTGATGACACCGCCGAGAACGCGGGTTCGCAGGAGTCTGCGGCCCTCGAGGTCGTCCACGGCGGTGGTCTGCTCGTGGGCGTCGGGTGGTAGCTGGTTGCGGGCGCGATGGGGACGGTGCTCGTTGTAGCGCCGCTGGTAGGCGGCCAGGACTTGCCGGGCGTGGGCCTCGGTCATGATGAGGACATGGTCCAAGGCCTCGCACCGGATGCTGCCGATCACCCGTTCGCAGTGGGCGTTCATCCGGGGAACTCGCGGTGCGCTCTTGAGGATCTCCATCTCCTCGGCCTCGAAGACGGCGTCGAAGGTCTGCCCGTGCTTGTCGTCGCGGTCACGCAGCAGGACGCGCAGGGACGCCGTGCGCCTGCCGAGGTCGGCGGCCATGTTCCGGGCCTGTCGCATGGTCCGCAAATCGGTGCACACGGCGACGCCTCGATCCGGACGCGCCCACCTGCAAGCCCGGAGGTGCGCGCGTCCGGGGGCTCAGCGGGCTCGCAGGGGGCGGGTGCTGTGGTCGGGGGCGAAGACCGGCACCAGGGTCGGGTCGTTGAAGGCGGTGATCCGGGCGATGCGGTCCCCGCGAAGGGTCAGGACCTGGATGCCGTAGGGCTCGTACCGGCCGTCGCCCGCGTGGCGCTCGACGACGAACGCGGGCTGGCCGTTGGCGCGGGTGGGCGTCATCCGCCAGAGGTCCGGTCGCAGGACGCGGGCGGACAGGAAGCCGAGGACGGCCGGGCGGCCGGTGAACCAGGTCGGGGTCGGCGGCATCTCCAGCTCGACGTCGGCCCGCAGCAGGTTGACCAGCGCGTCGGGGTCGGCGCGGGTGAAGGCGTCGACGTAGCCGTCGAGGAGGCCGCGCCGGATCCCCTCGGCCGGCTCGGCCAACTCGTCCGCGACCGGCCCGGCCTCGGCCAGCCGGGTCCGGGCGCGGCGGAGCGCGCTGTCCACGGCCGCGGTGGTCGTGTTCAGCATCTCCGCCACCTCGGCCGTCCGGAACCCGAGCACGTCCCGCAGGGTCAGCACGGCGCGCTGGCGGGCGGACAGGTACTGGAGCGCGGCGATGAACGCGAGGCGCACGCCCGTCCGCGCGGCCACCACCGCCGCCGGGTCGCCGGTGCCGGACCGGGCGTCCGGCGCCGGCTGGAGCCAGGCCACCGTCGGCTCGCGGGGAGCCACCGCCACCCGGTGGTCGTCCGAGGGCGCGCCCAACCCCGACGGCAGGGGCCTGCGCCTGCGCGTCTCCAGGGCCGTCAGGCAGGCCATGGTGGCGATCCGGTACAGCCACCGCCGCACCGAGGAGCGCCCCTCGAAGCCGTCGAACCCGCGCCATGCCCGCAGGTAGGTCTCCTGCACCAGGTCCTCGGCGTCGTGGACCGAGCCGAGGATCCGGTAGCAGTGCGCGAGCAGTTCCGGCCGGAACGGCTCGGCCAGGGCGGTGAAATCGGCGTTCGACGGCATCGCGGGTCCTCCTCGGAGTGCGGCGGGGCCACTGTAGGCGGCGGTGGGCGGCGTGGCCGGGTGGCGGCTCAGCCGATCGGGCTCAGACCCTCGCCGCCGAGCCGGTACTCCGCGGCGCCGTCCGGGTCTCCGGCGAGCTCCACGACGGCCTTGCCGACCTGGTCCAGGCGGAGGATCGGCTGCCGCCCCTCGATGAAGGTCTCCCGGTCGACACCCACCCGCGCGGCGTAGCCCGTGACCGCGACCTCGCCCACCCCGCCGACCGGGGTCATGTTCGGCAGCACCGTGACGAACCGGATCCCCAACCCGGCCCGCTCGGACTCCTCGGCGCCGTACTGCCGCAGGTAGCGGATGGCGGCCTTGGCACTGGCGTACCCGCCGCTGAGCGGGGAGCCGCCCAGAGCGGCCCCGCTGGACATCGACAGGACCAGGCTGCCCGGCGCCAGCGGCTCCCGCAGCGCCGCCCCGGTCCACGCGAACACGTGCCGGGTGTCGACCTCCCAGTTGCGGCTGAAGGTCTCCCAGGTCTGCTCCTGCACGGGCGCCATGTGCGGCGTTGCCCCGGCGTTGAGGACGAGCAGGCCCGGGCGGTGCGTGCGGATCACCTCCGCGGCGAGTGTTTCGTCGGTGGCGTCCGCGGCAACGGGCGTGAAGCCCTCGCCGAGTTCGTCGCGTACGGCGAACAGCTCCTGCCCGTCGCGGGCGATGCCGATGACGCGGGTTCCCCTGGCGACGAGCGCGGCGGCGATCGCGCGCCCGAAGCCACGGCC
>FJVZ01000148.1_pt1 | contig 11471 bp, 8 predicted proteins | sample 1011841 | NCBI WGS metagenome assembly FJVZ01 (sample SAMEA3912450, study PRJEB9761) | metagenome | biome: forest; material: soil | place: USA | collected 2011-06-22 | depth 0.1 m
GCCGGTGTTCACCGTGCCGGCCTTCTCCTGGCCGTCCGTGATCGGCCTGGCGCTGCCGCTCACCATCGTCGCGCTGGCCTCGCAGAACGCGCCGGGGCTGGGCGTGCTGCGGGCCTTCGGCTACCGGCCGGACGACCGGCTGCTGCTCGGGGCGACCGGCGGGGTCTCCGTCCTGCTGGCGCCGTTCGGCTCGCCGGGCGTCAACATCGCCGCCATCACGGCCGCGATCTGCGCCGGCCCGGAGAGCCACCCCGACCCGCGCCGGCGCTATGTCGCCGGGATGTCCGCCGGGCTGCTNTACCTGGTGGTGGGCAGTTTCGGCGGGGTGCTGGTCAGCCTGTTCACCGGCCTGCCGAAGGAGCTGGTGGCGGTGATCGCCGGGGTCGCCCTGCTGGCCTCGCTCCAGGGCAGCCTGGCCGCCGCGGTGGCCGAGGAGCAGGGCCGGGACGCGGCGGTGGTGACGTTCCTGGCCACGGCGTCCGGGATGTCGCTGTTCGGCATCGGCTCGGCGTTCTGGGGCCTGCTGCTGGGGGTCGGCACGCACCTGCTGCTGCATGCCGGGGGGCCTCGGCGGGCGGGCTGACGAGGGCGGCCGGCCATTGGTTGGTACCTCTGGGGTGATACGGATCGTTGGGCCAGTCCAGTGATGTTGGAGCGTGTCGGTCTTGGCGGCGCGCCCCCTTGGGGTACGTCTTCGCGACCCCCACCCGAGCGCCGGCCGGGTGACCGGATCACCGAGGACGCCCCCGTATGCCGCCTGGCAACCCTGGCCGGCTCGTCCGGAGTCTGGCCGCTCTCGTGCTGCTGTCGACCGCGGTGCTCCCGGCCGCCCTGGAGCTGGCCGGCCCCTCGCCGTTCGGCTCGATCGGCACCGGCGCCCCGGCTGACCGGGCGGCGCCGCCGCACGGCCTGCCGCGGGCCGACCTGCACGCCGTCGGCGCCGCGCCCACCATCGACATACGACGGACCGGGGACCCGGCCAACCGGATCACCCTCGTCCTGCTCGGCGACGGCTACACCGTCGACCAGCAGGACGTCTTCCGGCAGGAGGCGGACCGGGCCTGGCGGTCGCTGATGGAGATCGAGCCGTTCCGCAGCTACCAGGGCTTCTTCAACATACGCAGGGTCGAAGTGGTCTCCCCGGTCTCCGGCATCTCCGAGAACGAGAGCCACGACCAGAAGGGCGCCACCCCGCTCGGCATGCACTTCTGGTGCGACGGCACCGCCCGCCTGCTCTGCGCGGACGAGGCCGCCGCCGCCCGCTACGCCGGTGACGGCGAGGGCCCGCAGTACCTGATCGCACTGGCGAACTCCACCGAGTACGGCGGCGCCGGCGGCACCGGTGTGACCACCCTGGCGGGCGGCAGCCCGGACGCCGGCCGGATCATCCAGCACGAGATCGGGCACACCGTCGGAGATCTCGGGGACGAGTACGACAGCGCCCCGGACGACTCCGACTACCCGAACCTGGCCACCGACAACGCCGACGAGATGCGCCGCAAGCAGGTCAAGTGGTGGCGCTGGCTGGGTGCCCAGTCGCCGGACGGCGGCGGGACGGTCGGCGCGTACCGCAGTGCGAACGGCATCTACCGGCCGACCCCCGACTCCGTGATGCGCACGCTGGGCGGCACCTACAACCTGCCCTCGCGGGAGGCGATCATCGAGCAGATCTACCGCCGGGTCGGCCCCACCGACAGCCCGTCGCCGCCCACCGGGGAGGTCGCCGGCCGCCCCCGGCTGGAGGTGCGGCCGCTGCCGCTGGCCGGCCCTCGCCAGCTCCAGGTCGAATGGCGGCTCGACGGCGCGCCGGTGGACCCGCAGCCGACGGACCGCGGCGTGCTGGACACCTCGCAGCTGACCGTGGAGCCCGGCCGGAGCGTGACCGTCTCGGCGGTCGTCCGGGACGGCACCGACTGGGTGCGGGACGAGGAGTTCCGGGACCGCTACATGACCCGTACGGTGTCCTGGACTCTCAGGGGCTGAGGTGCTTCGTACCCGACCCCGGGGTTTGGTTCGGATGATGGGATGACTAATCTGGGCCCACTATGCCCGTGGACCCAGCCCGCACCGCCCTGCCCCCCGTACCCGGTCCCCGACTCGCCGAAGACCTCGCCGCCGCTGCCCCCGCGCCCCTCCGCCCGCCCGGCGGCCGCGCCGCCTGGGCCGCCTGGTCGATCGGCGTCAGCGCGTACTTCCTCGCGGTGATCCACCGCACCAGCCTCGGCGTGGCCGGTCTGGACGCCGCCGAGCGCTTCAGCATCGGCGCCTCGGCACTCTCCACCTTCTCCATCCTCCAGGTGCTGGTCTACGCGGCCATGCAGATCCCGGTCGGGCTGCTGGTCGACCGGTACGGGCCCCGCAGGGTGCTGCTGCTGGGCGTCCTGCTGCTCAGCGTCGGACAGCTCGCCTTCGCCTTCAGCTCCTCCTTCACGCCCGCCCTGGCCTCCCGCGCGATCCTCGGCTGCGGCGACGCGATGACCTTCATCAGCGTGCTGCGGATCGCGGCGCGCTGGTTCCCCGCCGCGAAGAACCCGCTGGTCGCCCAGCTGACCGGCCTCGCCGGGATGGGCGGCAACCTGGTCACCACCGTCGTCCTCGCCCAGGCCCTGCACAGCGAGGGCTGGACCCGGACGTTCACCGCCACCGCGCTGCTCGGCATCGGCGTGTTCGCGCTGGTCGCGCTGCTCCTGCGGGAGGCCCCGCCGACCGCCGCCCCGGCCGGCGCCACGGCGGCCGGGCCCGCCGCGCCCCGGCCCGCCGTGCGCGCGCAGATCCGCGACTCCTGGCGGGAGCCCGGCACCCGGCTCGGCCTCTGGGTGCACTTCACCACCCAGTTCCCCGGCAACGCCTTCGGCCTGCTCTGGGGGCTGCCCTACCTGGTCGAGGCGCAGGGCATGAGCCGGGGCCAGGCCGGCGGCCTGCTCACCCTGCTGGTCTTCAGCAACATGGCCTTCGGGCTGTTCTTCGGCAAGCTGATCTCCCGCACCGCCCGGGCCCGGATACCCGTGACCCTCTCGGTGATCGCCGCCACCGCCGTCGGCTGGGCCGTCGCGCTGGCCTGGCCGGGCGCGCACCCGCCGCTCTGGCTGCTGGTCGTGCTCATCCTGGTGATGGGCAGCAACGGCCCGGCCTCGCTGGTCGGTCTGGACTACGCCCGCGCCCACAACCCGCCCGGCCGGCTCGGCACCGCGTCCGGCATCGCCAACATGGGCGGGTTCATCGGGACGATGATCACGCTGTTCGGCATCGGCGTCCTGCTCGACGCCCTCTCCCCGGGCGGCGGCGCCGGCTACTCGGCCGACGCGTACCGCTGGGCGTTCTGCTGGATGTACGTCCCGCTCGCGGTCGGCACCGTGATGATCCTGCGCCTGCGGCGCAAGGTCGCGGCCGCGTAGGGCTCCCGGCCGGCGCGACGGCAGGGAGCTACGGCAGCACGGGGCTACGGCATCACGGCATCACGGGGTCACGGGGTCACGGCGAAGTTGGCGAGGATCCGGGCGGCCAGTTCCTGGTCGCCCTCGGCCTTGACCGGGCCGGGGCGCCCCCGGCCGCAGGCGAGGCGGACGTAGGTCTCCCAGTCGAGGGTGAACTGGACGTCCGGCGCGAGGCTGATCGTCTCGTCCACCGAGCCCCGGCCCTCGGCGTCCACCCGTACGGTGCGCAGGAACTCCACCGGGCCGGTCACGTCGAAGGCGAGGGTCGTCCCGGCGGGGGCGCCGGCCAGCCTGGCGACGGCCTTCGGGAGGGCGGACGTCAGCTGGTCACGGGTGATCAGCGCGGCCGCGGAGGCGAGGTTGCCGGGCTCGTTCAGGGCCCGGCGCAGGTCCTGCTCGTGCACCCACACGTCGACGACCCGGTTGCGGAGCAGCTCGTGGTACGGGACGTCGCGGGTGAGCGGGCCGAGCGGCCAGCGGACGAGGTCGGTGGGCTGGTGCCGGGCGGTGCGCAGCGCGCGGGACCGGCGGATGATCGTGTACTCCAGCTCGCCGGTCATCTCGGGCGAGGTGTGGCAGCGGCGCTTGTCGACGGGCAGCTCCATGTACCGGGTGAACTCGTCGACGACGTGCCGCAGGTCGCCCGGCAGCGAGTGGATCGGCCGGGGGTCGCCGAGCAACTCGGACTCGACCGCGATCACGTGCGAGACGACGTCCCGGACGGACCACCCGGGGCACTCCGTGGCCCGGTTCCAGGCGTCGGCCGGCAGCGGGGCCACCAGTTCCGATATCGCCTCGATGGACTGCGTCCACGCATCGGTGTACGCCTGCACGGTCTGGTTGTCCGTCACGGGAATCTCCGGCCCTCCGTCAGCTGCCCAACGCGCGTGCCCAGGACTGGGGGAGACCGGGAACCGCGGCTTCCGGGCGCACGCGCTAACCGCACGTTACGCTGCCTGGAGAGAGCAGGGCAGCGCTTTCGGGTGACGATCGTAGGACTCTTGCCGTGGACGGTGGTACTGTGCGCGCTTCATTGATCCAACTCGCGGTCTCCGATGCCGAGCCGGCGGAGGAACGGCGGGCCCGTGCGGCCGCCCTGGTGCGGTCCCAGGACGGCGCCGACCTGGTGGTCCTGCCGGAGCTCTGGCCACTCGGGGGCTTCGCCTACGACGCCTGGTCGGCCGGCGCCGAGCCGCTCGACGGGCCGACCTCCGACGCGATGTCGGCCGCCGCCAGAGCCGCCGGGGTGTGGCTGCACGCCGGGTCCATCGTGGAGCGCGACCCGGACGGGCCGGTCTACAACACCTCGCTGCTCTTCGCGCCGGACGGCGAACTCGTCCACACGTACCGCAAGATCCACCGCTTCGGGTTCGACAGCGGTGAGGCGGTCGTCATGGGCGCCGGCCAGGAGATCGTCACCGCGGCCACCGACTTCGGCGTACTCGGCCTCGCCACCTGCTACGACCTGCGCTTCCCCGAGCTGTTCCGGGCACTGCTGGACGCGGGGGCGGAGCTGCTGGTCGTCCCGGCCGCCTGGCCGGAGCGCCGGCGCGAGCACTGGACGCTGCTCGCCCGGGCCCGGGCGGTGGAGGAGCAGGCGTTCGTGCTGGCCTGCAACACCGCCGGGACGCACGGCGGGGTCGAGCAGGCCGGCCACAGCATCGTGGTGGACCCGTGGGGCCGGGTGCTGGCCGAGGCGGGGGCGGGCGAGCAGGTCCTGACCGTCGAGTTCGACCCGGCGGAGGTGGCCAAGGCCCGCGCGGACTTCCCGGTCCTGCGCGACCGGCTGCTCGGGATCCCGGCACCCGTCCAGCGCTGACGGGCGGCGCAAATCCGTTGATTCCGGGTGCCGGGATCCGTGTACGCAGCATGGGCAAGTTTGAGAAGATGAGCGGCCGTCGTGTTCCAGTCGCCCCGGGAGGAGGTCGCACAGTGTCGGACACAGGCGCGGACGACAGCCGCTCCGCCATCCACCGCAACAGCCTGCGGGAGCAGATCTCCGGGGCACTGCGCGAGGAGATGATGGCCGGGCGCCTCGCCGCCGGCCGCAACTTCACCGTCCGGGAGATCGCCGAGATCTACGGGGTCTCCGCGACCCCGGCCCGCGAGGCCCTGGTCGACCTCGCCGCGCAGGGGCTGCTCCGGGCCGAGCACCACCGGGGATTCACCGTGCCCGAGTTCGGCTGGGACGACTTCGTGGAGATCTTCGAGACCCGGATGCTGCTCACCGACAGCGCCGTCCGCCGGCTGGCCTCCCGGGCCGCCGCGCCGGACAGCCGCCGGCTGCCCTCGCTGCGCCGCCGGGCGGACGCGGCGGCCAAGGCCGCCCGGGCCGGGCAGCTGGACGTCATGGTGGGGTGCGACCGCAGGTTCTGGCAGGAGGCGGGCGGGCTGCTCGGCAACCGCCGGATCTCCGACTACCTGGACTGGCTGCGCGTGCAGTCCTGGATGTACGCGGCCCCGTACCTGCGCACGCTGCCGGACCTGGCGGGGGTGTGCTGGGACGGGCACACGGAGTTCGTCGACGCGGTGGAGGCCCTGGACCTGACCCGCGCCCGCCGCTCGCTCCGGGAGTACAACCTCGCCACCGTCCGCCTGCTGGCCAGGCTCTCCGGGAACGATCCGCAGACCCTCGCCGTGCTGCCCCTGCTGGTCGACCCGCTCGATCCGGCGGACCAGCTCGGCCCGGCCGCGCCGCCCGACCGGGCCGACGCGGCAGGCCCGCTCACGACGCCGCCCGCCGAGCCGCCCGTACGGCCGAGGGCGGGGGCGGTTCCCGGTCTCACGGGCGATCTCGGCCTGGGCCTGGTGCCGCAGCCGCGCTCCGTGCCGTTCGGCCGGTTCGGGCGGACGCTGCCCCCGGCGGAGCCGGACTCGCAGCGCACGCCGGGCCGGTAGGGTTGGCGGTCGTCGTACCCGACCGCCCCACCCGTCGCCCGCTGCTGCGCGCGGCTCCGCCGCCCCGAGAGGATGAGCCGGCTGATGGCCTGCGACCTCTGGCTCGTCCCGCTCGTGGACGTCCTGAGCCACAGTCCCGAGAACCCGTTCCGGGACGACCTCGTGGTCTACAACGCCGCACTGGCGGCCCACGGGCTGCCCGAGGTGCCGGTGTACCAGTACGTGCCGGGACTCAGCGGAGCGGTCGAGCCGATAGCCGCCTTCGACTANGACTCGCTGCACTTCCTGCGCCGGGCGTACCTGCTCGGGCTCACCGGGTTCGAGATCACCCCGGTGGACGCCCTCGGCGGTGACTACGAGCAGCTGCTGGAGATGTTCGAGAGCACCGCGGAGCAGTCCCACCTGGTCTGGCACTTCGACCACGCCGGCGCGTACGTGCCGATCGAGTTCGCGGCGCCGCTGGTGGACGACGCGCTGCTCGCCTCGGGAGGCCCGCTGGGCTCCACCCAGGGGCTGCTGCGCGAGCTGCAGGCGGTCGCGCCCGCGCTCGGCATCGACCCGCTCGACCCGCCGGGGCCGACCAGGCCGATCGGCCCGACGGGCCTGGAGCAGCCGTTCGCACCCCCGCTGGACGACGTCCACCCGTACGCGCGCGAACGGCATGCCTGGGCCGGCCTGTACGCGGCGGCGACCCGCAGCCTGACCCAGGGGTCGATGATCGTCTTCGCCTGAGCCGGGCCGCCGCTCTTCCGCGGCTCGGCCCGCCGCCGGGCGCTACCGGCGCGCGCCCCTCTGGCGCCCAGGGCCTAGCGCAGCGGGCCCTCCGGGGGGCGCTGGCGGGGCATCGTCGGGCGGGTGCCCGGCGGGGGCAGGATCCGGACCTGCGCGCCGCTTCCGGACTCGCTCCGGCCGCCCCACGATCCCGCGCCCTGGGTGGGCAGTTGGGTCATCGTGGCGCGGAACTCCAGCATCCACTCCGAGGTCTCGCTGCGGACCATGTCCGACACGTCCTCGCAGAACCGCCGCAGCACGCCGAGACAGCGCTCGGCCGCCTCGCCGGCCGTGCCCTCGGTGGGGCCGAGCACCTCGCGCACGCACTCCGAGGCCCAGTCGAACTGGAAGGCCTCCAGACGCCGTTGCAGGGCCTGGGCGGTGCTGACGTCCCGCATCCAGCCGCTGGTCAGGCCGAAGACCCGGTCGGCGCCGAGGCAGACCGCGGAGAGTGCCAGGCCCACGTAGCCCCAGCCGGCCAGCCGGTCGGTGATGTCGGTCAGGGCCACCAGCGGCAGCGTCACGCCGCCGACCGCGAAGGTCGTGGCGCCGAACCGCAGCAGGCGGGCCCAGCGGCGCTTCCAGATCCGGTCGCGCCGGTACCAGTCGATCGCCTCGACGGCCCGCTCCTCCGACCAGCGGTAGAGCTCCTCCAGCCGCTCGGCGGGCTCGCCCCAGTCGCCCAGCGGGAACTGGCGGGCGCTCAGATCGGTACGGCGGCGGGTGGAGGAGCGTCCCGAGGCGGCGACGGTGGCCGTCGCGGGCGGGTCCTCCTCGCCGACATCCTTGCCCCAGGCACTCTCCTCGGGCTGCATTTCCGGCTGGCTCACCTGTGGGGCTCCCTGTGCGGGCTGACTGCTGGGGTCTGATCGGCTGGGGTCCGGCTGTGCTGGGTCCCGGCTGTGCCGGGGTGGTGCTCGGGTGCTGCCGGGCACTGCTCCGCCGGTGCGGATCCGACCGTGATGCCCGGATCCGCGGGGTCCGTCCCGTATCGAGCCNCTTCCTGACGAAGTGTCTCTTTGATGGAGCGTGAAATCCCGGTGAATGCAGTGGTGCTGCGCTGGACCCGCGAGCCGCCGGGAGGTGTGGGTCACCCGTAGGTTCGCGTACCGGCACGGTGCCGGCGGTTGTCCAACAGCACTTCTTACCGCCAAATGGCTGACCATGGGGCCGCTTCACCAATGATCGTTACCGGAAATGACCTCATGATGCCGAGGTGGGAGGGTTGCGGGGGTCGGCGGGATTTCACCCTTCCGAGCGAGCCGCCGGTGACCCACTGTCCTGACCCGGGCACCCAGCGGCGCGTCCCGGGGCAGCCCCGGCGGGCGCTCCGACCGCCCGGTCCTGGAGGTCTGTCCGATTCCGCGCCGTTCCGGGGGGTTGTCCCCGGAGGTAGCGACGGAGCCGGAGAGCGGCCCGAACGCGCCACCGACTACCCTTGCCAACCGTGAAGGTCCTCGTCATCGGCGGCGGCGCCCGCGAACACGCCCTGTGCCGCTCTCTGTCCCAAGATCCCGCCGTCACCGAGCTGCACTGCGCCCCGGGTAACGCCGGGATCACGCAGGTGGCGACGGTCCACCCGGTCGACCAGCTGGACGGTGCGGCAGTCGCCGCACTCGCCCGGCAGCTCACCGCCGACCTGGTCGTGGTCGGCCCGGAGGCCCCGCTCGTCGCGGGCGTCTCCGACGCCGTGCGCGCGATCGGCATTCCCGTCTTCGGCCCGTCCGGGGAGGCCGCCCAGCTGGAGGGCTCCAAGGCCTTCGCCAAGGACGTGATGGCCGGGGCCGGTGTGCCCACCGCCCGTTCCTACGTCTGCACCACCCCGGAGGAGGCGGCCGAGGCGCTCGACGCCTTCGGCGCCCCGTACGTGGTCAAGGACGACGGCCTGGCCGCCGGCAAGGGCGTGGTGGTCACCTCCGACCGCGCGGAGGCGCTGGCCCACGCCGGCTCCTGCGACCGCGTGGTGATCGAGGAGTTCCTCGACGGCCCCGAGGTCTCGCTCTTCGCGATCACCGACGGCACCACCGTGCTGCCGCTGGTGCCGGCCCAGGACTTCAAGCGCGCCCTGGACGGCGACGAGGGTCCGAACACCGGCGGCATGGGCGCGTACTCGCCGCTGCCGTGGGCCCCCGAGGGCCTGGTCGACGAGGTGCTGGAGACCGTCCTGCAGCCCACCGTGGACGAGCTGCGCCGTCGCGGCACCCCGTTCNCCGGCCTGCTCTACGCGGGCCTCGCGCTGACCTCGCGCGGCACCCGGGTGATCGAGTTCAACGCGCGCTTCGGCGACCCGGAGACCCAGGTCGTGCTGGCCCGGCTGCGGACCCCGCTGGCCGCCGTCCTGCACGCCTCCGCGACCGGCGCGCTCGGCGAGCTGGAGCCGCTGCGCTGGGACGACGGCGCCGCCGTCACCGTGGTGATCGCCTCCGAGGGCTACCCGGCCGACCCCCGCACCGGCGACCCGATCGAGGGCCTGGCCGACGCCGAGGCCGCCGACGGCACCGCGTACGTGCTGCACGCGGGCACCCGGGCGGGCGAGGGCGGCGAGGTGCTCAGCGCCGGCGGTCGCGTCCTGTCCGTCACGGCGACCGGAACGGACCTCGCCGAGGCCCGCGTCCGGGCCTACGACGCGCTCGGGCGGATCAGCCTCAAGGGCGGCCAGCACCGCACCGACATCGCGCTGAAGGCGGCGCGGTAGGGGCCCGCGCCCCGTCCGAGCAGGCTCTTTCGAGGGCGCTGCGTCCGGTGGTCCCGCACGGGACCCCCATGGACGCAGCGCCCTCGGGCGTTTGCGGCCCGGGCGGGCGGCGGCGGGGCCACACGATCGGCGGCCGGATTCCACCTGTTCGAGTGACAGCATCGGCGTCCGGCTGACGCGGTCCGGCCGGCGGCCTTAGGGTGCGCTGGATCGCAGTGCCACGAGCCGTGCCACGGTGATCGCCGCCGGGTGGCGGGGGCCCTGCGGGGGGATGCTGGGGGAGTGCGTGGCCCGGCGTGCCGGTTCCGGTCCGGGTCCGCCACGCACCGGAGCCGGCGGTCGGCGTCCGGAACGCGTGCACCGTCACCGGGACGAGTGGAAAGCCGGGCGATCCGGAACGCCCATCGGCACGCGGGCGTCAGAACTGTCACAAGCGCCACGCAGGATGCACACAGGACGCACAGCCGGGGTCGGATTCCGCCGTTCCCGGTCGGACACTGATCGTTTCGAGTCGGCTCGGGTGCCCCGACCAGGGCGCCGGAGGACTCCGAAGGGGGTGCCGCACCGTATGGCCGCTGTCGAGAGCGCGCGCGCACGGGCCCAGGCGGTACTACGGATCCGGGGCCGGGCGCTGGCCGCCGCCGTGCTGCCCGCCGCCGCCGCGGTGGTGCTGCTCGCCGGGCGCGTCACCGGCCGGCTCGGCGCACCGGGCTCGCCCGACGCCGGAGCCTGGGACGCCGTCCGCTGGGCGGTCTGCGCGGTCGCCGCNGGCACCCTGCTGGTGGCCGGGCTGGTCGTCCGGGCCCACCACCGGGCCACACCGCCGCAGACCCCGGCCGTGCCGCTGGCGCGCGGCGACGCCCCCGAGCTCTACCGGCTGATCGGCGAACTCGCCGACCGCCTGGACGTCCCCGCGCCGTCCGCCATCGCGCTCACCCCGGACTGCGACAGCTGGCTGGAGGACGTACCGGTGCACCGGCCGGGCTCCCGGCGGCGCGGCGGCGCGGGCCGGGAGGAGGAGCCGCCCGCGCCCGTCCTGGTGATCGGCTCGCCGTTCCTGTGGTGGATGCGGGCCGGCGAGCTGCGTGCGCTGCTGGCGCCCGTGGTGGCGGGCACCGCCGCGTCGGCCGACCCGGAGATCGCGGCCGCCCGCCGCTTCATCCGCAGCCTGGACGCGAGCCTGGACTCCGGCGCGGGCCCGGGCGCCGACCTGGGCCCGGAGCCGGAGCGGGCCGCCCGGCCGGCCCGGCGCGGCACCCGGCGGCTCACCGACGCGGTCACCCGCCGGCTGCTCGGCGCCTGCCGGGAGCACTCCGCCGAGCTNGAGCGCTCGGTCGCGGCCTGGGCCTCCGAGCAGGCGAAGGCCGTCGACTACGGGCTGCGGATCTCCGCCCAGGAGCAGGTCGGCCTCGCCTACGCCGGATGGGACCGCCTGCTCACCCGGGTCGCGCTGCCCGCCTGGAAGCTCGGCCGCCACCCCTGTCACCTGAACGCCGGCGTCGTCTCGGCGCTCACCGAGCTGTCCCGCCGCGACCGGCTCGCCGACGGCTACGGGCTCAGGCTCGGCGACCGGCCCGCCTGCGACCTGCTGGAGGAGCCCGGCACCGTCGACGCGGCGGTCTCGCGGCTCGCCGCCGAGCTGTTCTTCGGCCTGCCGCAGCCCGGTGCCGGTG
>FJVZ01000927.1_pt1 | contig 11435 bp, 11 predicted proteins | sample 1011841 | NCBI WGS metagenome assembly FJVZ01 (sample SAMEA3912450, study PRJEB9761) | metagenome | biome: forest; material: soil | place: USA | collected 2011-06-22 | depth 0.1 m
CCGGCAGCTCGACCGCGGCCATGCCCAGGTAGTGCATGGCCGCCACACCCAGGCCGGTGGCCGTGCCGCCGGCCAGCAGCGCGCCGACGGCGTTGTCGCTGTAGCCGACGACCAGGATGCCGAGGCCGACGACCACGATCGCGACGACCAGGCTGAGCACCGTGAGCGGCACGTCGTAGCGGATCCGGGTGCCGCTGACGGCGAAGCCGAGCATGGCGATGAAGTGCATGGACCAGATGCCCGCGCCCAGCGACGTCGAGGCGAACAGCAGCCATTTGCGCTTGGTGCTGCCTTTGGAGAGCAGCGCCCAGCGGGTGGCGCGCAGGGCGACGAACGCGCCCAGGCAGGCGACGAAGTACGAGACTGCCGGCGTCACCCAGCCGTAGACGGCATGGTGGATCTCACCCAAGAGGATCTCCCTGGACGGAATGGGGAGCGTGCTGCCAGGTTCCGGGCGGGTGGGCCGACGGGGAGGGGATCGCCCGGCGGATGCGTCGGGCGTGGTCGAAGGCGCGAGGGGTGCGCGCGAGGGTGCCGCAGGCCGACCCGGGCGGGGAAACCTGGCTGTGGTGCCCCTGACAACGGCGACACTAACCACTACCGGCGGGTCGCACAATGCCCCCATTGTGGAAGAAACGCCTGGTCAGAGGCTTTCTTCACGAGAGGAGCAAGATCTCGGCACCAAGTCCTGACGGCGCCTGCGCAGCGCCCCCGCCCGGGCGGGCGGGGGCGGGCGGCGGGCCGGTGGCGTCGGCGGTCCTCAGCGGTCCAGCGGGGCGAGGCCGAAGGGGTGGCCGGCCGGGTCGATCAGGACCTGGAGCTTGCGGCCGTGCTGGTAGGCGGGCTCGGTGGCGCCCAGGGCGATCGCCCGGGCCGTCGCGTCGGTGAGGTCGTCGACGTAGAAGTCCAGGTGGAAGTGCTTGCTGCCGTCCGGATTGCCCGGCGGCGGGGGCGTGTAGCCCGTCACTCGGCCGAAGGCGAGCGGGGTGCCGCCCTCGGGGTTGTCCAGGATCGCGAAGTGGTCGTCGACGTGCCGGGGCTCCCAGCCGAGCAGCGCGCCGTAGAAGGCGGCCAGCGCGGCCGGGTCGGCGCAGTCGATGGTCACCATGGCGAGGCGGGCGAAGCCGTCGGCGTTCTGCTCGGACGGGAGGTCGGACATGCGATCGGCCCTTCTCTGCTGGTACAGGCGGTACGGGCGGTACGGGTGGCTCTGGTGGGACGGGCTGTCCGACCAGCATCTCGCGCGGTGCGCCGTTCGCCCTCGTCAAACGGCCGTGTCGTGCCGCGTTCGTCGCCGTCCGGCTCATGGCGCGGGCACGGGAGCGGGGAGGGCTGCTCGTCCTCTTGATGCTCCGTGGGCTTGTACTACGATCCGATGATGGATCGCTGCCGGGTTGGCAGCAGGTGCGGGTGCGAGGGGGCTCCGATGGCCATCGAACTTCCGGGCGAAGTGGTGTCGTTCCTTCAGTTCATCGGCGTGAACTGGCCCGAGGTGAACGAGGACAAGGTCCGTGAATTCGGGCAGCACGTAAGGGAGTTCGCGGACAACGTCGACCAGACCCACCGCGAGTGCACCACGACGATCCAACAGATCGGCGAGGCGTACGAGGGCGCGGGTTACGACACCCTGCTCGCCAAGTGGGGGCAGATGTCGGACGGTCACATGAACGAACTCGTCCAGGGCTGCCACGTGGTGGCCACCGCGCTGGATCTCGCCGCCGACGCCATCATCGCCATGAAGCTGGAGGCGATCGCCGAACTCATCGCGATGGCCGTCGCCTTCGTCGCGGACCAGGCGGCGGCCGTGGCCACGTTCGGACTGGCCGAGGCCGCCGTGCTGCTGATCGAGGAAGCCGCCAAGAAGCTCGTCAACTTCCTTGAGCAGCAGCTGGAGCAGTACATCATCGGCCAGGTGATCGAGGCCGCGATGAACCCGCTGATCGAGACCGTGTCCCGGGCCGTCAGCGGCCTGGTGTACGAGGCCGTCGAATCGGCCCTCGGGGTCTCCGGCGGCGGATCGGTGGGCGACGGGTTCCGGATCCACCCCGAAGCGGTGATCGCCCACGCACAGACCATGCACGAACAGGCCGACGCCGTGGCCGGGCACGCCGAGGCGTTCAGGTCCAGGCTCGCGGGGGTGAGCTTCGCATGACCAGTCAGGCGGCCAAGGCCCTGACGCACGGCGCCGAGAAGATGGGCAAGACCCTCGGCGAAGACGTCGGCAACGCGGTCAAGGAGCTCTACAGGACCACCGGGAACCGGCTGAAGCGCTCCGCCGAGAACCACGTCGACCACGACGCCGAGCACGCCAGCAAGATCGCCAGGATCCTGGACGGCGGGAAGAAGGACGTCTCCCGCCGACCGGGCGACCCGGGCGGCACGCACCTCGACGGTGGCGGCGGCAACGGCCCCAAGAAGTACTTCATCCACGACGACGGCCGGGTGCAGGAACTGCGCGACGGCGGCCTGCACGACGTGGATCCGAAGGACGGGTCCGGGGTCCACACCATCCTCGACTCCGATCGCAAGCGGGTGCAGGACCCGTCCGCGTCGGACATGAAGAAGAAGTACCACGCCCGCCAGAACAAGAAGAAGCCCGACGAGGGCGTGGACAGCAAGAAGATCACCGATCCCACGGACCTCTCCCGGGCCACCGAGGAGGCCCGGAAGGCCAACGCGGACTACGGCGGCAAGAACTACGCGGCGCTCCGCTACAAGGACGAGCACGGCAACGACTTCATCCTGGTGGGCCGCAGCGGCGACAAGCGCAGCCACTCGGAGCGGTCGATCGGAAAACCCCTGCTCGGCGGCAGGGAGGGNAANGTCAGCCAGATCTACACCGAACGCGCCCCCTGTCAGGCGGACGCGAACTGCAACCGCTGGATGGGCCGGCACTTCGAGCCGCACAATCCCGATCTCCAGGTCTCTCACGGCGTCGACTACGACAACAAGGTGTCGCAGGCCGACCGCGACTTCGGCCACAAGGCCTACCTCGATCAGCTCAAGCAGGACCACGGGGCGGGCCGCGACGGCGGCACGATGGGCACCGACAACTTCGACGAGCGCGGTGAGGCACTCAAGGCCGCCAGGGACGCCAGGCGGAAGGCCCGGACGGACAAGCTCGTCGAACGCGGTCTGTAGGGTCGGTGTGGTGAATCGGGAGGAGTCCAGGTGTTGGTGTCGATCGACTGGCAGGTGCTGGAGCGCAGCCTGCCGCCGGGCGGGTTGCTGAAGTTCAGGGCCGACGTCGCCGCGCGGATCTGGCCGGACGAGGACGCGGCCCGCTTCGCGGTGGAGTACGGCGTGCCGCATTCCGGTGGGCTCTTCCGGGCGCTGCCCGGCCTCGTGGAGCGGGATCCGGCGAGCCCGGACTCGGTCTTCGAGGACGGCCTCCCGGCGGATCCGCTCGAAACCCCGGCGGGGCTGCTCCAGCCGCTGGGCATGGTCTACCAGTCGGAGGTGTTCGTCAGGCCGGCGGACGGCACGATCTGGATCTGCGACCCGGACCGCAGCCTCGACGAGAGCCCGGACGAGGCCGGCGAGGCGGCCGGTGAGACCTTCGAGTTCGACGAGCTCGTGTTCGAGCTGGCCCACCGGGACCTCTCCTCGTTCAGCTACACGGTGTACAAGGTCGAGGCCGAGCGGCCGGGCCCGGAGGACGATCCGTACCCCGACGACTGGGCCGCGATCATGGACCTCATCCGCAAGCGTGTGACCGCCTGGGACCGGCAGCCGTTCAGGAGCGGCGCGCACTTCTGGGAGATGTTCCTGGATTCCTACCCGATGCTGTGACCGGGCCCGATGCCGTGACCCGGCCCGTGCCGTGACCGAGCCCGTGCCGTGACCCAGCCCGTGCCGTGACCGAGAGAACAGGTGCTTCGCAGATGAGTGACGACCTTGCCGCCGCGCTGCTCGCGCACTTCGGCGAGCGGGGCCTGCGCAGCCTCGACATCGCCCCGGAGGGCCCGCTGCGCAGCCCGGGGCTGCCGCTCCAGGTCGGCCCGTACTTCACCGCCGCCGAACCGTCGGAGCCGCTCACGCTCGGCGAGTTCGCGGCCGTGCTCGGCTGGGACGCCGGGGAGACGGCCGGGCAGTTGAGGATCGGCGCCGACCGGGGCGCACAGCTCTACTTCGCGCCGGACCGCTCCGTCCGCGCCGTGGTGCTCGGCACGTCGATGCCCGAACTGCCGGTGAACAGCAGCGTGGAGGCGTTCGCGGCCGGGCTGCTGCTGCTCGACCGCCACCTGCCGGCCCTGGGGGACGCCGAGGACCCGGAGGCCGCCTTCGGCGCGTACGTCGCGCTGCGCAGCGCGTTGCTGGAGCTCGACCCCGCGGCGTTCGAGGAGCGGGAGAGCTGGTGGCCCAGGGTGCTGGACGACCTGCGGCTGCCGCTCAACGTCGACTCCTCGGCGGCCTTCGAGTACCTGGACGCGGGCGGCGCCAAGCAGATCGCCACCTCCGTCGGCGGCCCCGGACTGCCGCACCCGGAGGAGCTGCTCTGGTACCGCCTGCGGGCGGCCGGGGTCGAGCCCGAGCAGGTCACCCGGGTGTACTGCGAGCTGCAGCCCTGCCTGATGCCGGGTCACTACTGCGCGCTCTGGCTGGCGGACACCTTCACCGAGGCGGAGTTCACGCACTCCTTCGACTACGGGGAGAGCGCGCGGTCCCGCGAGGACGGGGTCAAGGAACTGCTGGTGCACCTGGCGGAACAGAGCGGCTGACGGCGGCCGACCGTCCGTGCCGGGTAGTCGTGCTGGGGAGTCACACCGGCGAGCCGTGTCGGTGAGCCGATTGGGGAGCGAACGATGAACGAGGCTGAGGGCGGACGGCGGATGCCCCCGCTGGGGGCGGGACGCCGGGCGGCCGGTCTGGCGCTGCTCGGCTGGCTGGACGATCCGAGGGCGCCACAGCTCTGCCGGGTCTCGGGGCCGTCCGGTGCGGGCAAGTCGCACCTGCTGGCCTGGCTGGTGCTCGGTGGCACCACGGGAGCGGCCCCGAGCGGGCAGCGGATTCACGCCGTGCTGCCCGCAGCCGGGTTCGGCCTGCGCGCGGCGGTCTGGTCGCTCGGGCAGCAGCTCGACGTGGTCGCGCACCGCCCGGCGGACCTGCTGGCCGCGCTGGCCCGCGACGACCGCCGCACCGTGATCTGCGTACCGGAGCTGGACGAGGCCGCCGAGCCGGGCCGGCTGGTCGCCGAACTGCTCGCCCCGATAATGGAGTTGCCGCACGTCCGGCTGGTCGTGGAGGCGTCCACCGGCGGGCCCGCGGCCGGTCTGTTCGCGACCGGTCGGCTCGCGGGCGTGGAGCCGGCCGTGCTGGAACTGGACGACCCCCGGTGGACGGACCGGGACCGCTTCGCCGCCTGGTGCGAGCGGACGGGCGCCGACCCCGCCGCGTACCCGCTGCCGGGGCCGGCCCTCGGNCTGGCTGCGCCGGCGCCACCCGACGCGGCCGAGCTGCTCGCCCTGGTCCCGCGCGGCGCCGACGGCGCCCGGGACCTTCGCGCCGCCGACGAGGAGCTGCTCTCGGAGCTCTGGACCTCGGCTGCCGGGGCCGGCGACCTCGGGCCGATGCCGGCCGACCCACTGCTCTACGTACGGGCCCGGCCGGCCGCCGTGACGGCCGCGATCGAGGGGCGGGACGACACCCTGGCCCGGGCCTGGGCGGCGGCCGGCCCGGCCCTGATCGACGAGGACGACCCCGCAGTCCGGGCCGCCGTCCTGCGGACCAGACTGCTCGGCGTGGACGCCGGCGCCGCGGCCGTGCTGGCCGGCGCCGNCACCGGGGCCTGGACCGGCCGCTGGGCGCGGTGGCGGGCCGGCGAGCCGGGCTCGCCCGGCCCCGGAGCGTCGGCCGTGACCGTCGGCCCCCGGTCGCAGCTGCTGGTGGCCGACCCGGCCGGTACGGTGCGCACCTTCGACGCCGCGACCGGGCGGCGGCTCGGCGTGCTCGTGCTGCCGGATCCGCGCCCGCTGCGCGGGCTGGCGACGACCTCGGGCGGCTCCGCCGTCCTGCTGGACGCCTGGGGCGGCACGGAGCTGGTGGCCCCGGCCGAGCCCGGTCCCGGTCTGGAGCCGTACGCGCTGAACGAGGCGCTCTTCGCGGTGGGCGCCGGGGCGGCCGGCGAGCTGACCGCGGTGGCGGCGATCGGCCGGCTCCCGAAGACCGCGCCCGCCTTCGGGGACGCGGCCGGCCTGGTGCACTGGTACGAGGCCGGCGAGGTGATCAGCGAAGAGCTGCACCGGGGCCCGGTGACCGCGCTGGCCGGTGCCGCGCTGGGAGGCGACGGCCTGTCGGACCCGGACATCCCGCTGCTGGTGAGCGGCGGTTTCGACGGCGCCGTCCGGCTCTGGGGGCCGGACGGCGACCCGATGGACGAACCGCTCGACCGGCGCGGCTGCCCGGTCACCGCGGTGGCCGCCGGGGTGACCTCGGCCGGACCGCTGGTGGCCGCGGCCTGGGCCGACGGCCTGGTCCGGCTGCGGCAGCCGGGCGCGGCCGGTGAGGTGCACGAGCTGCGGCTGGGCTCGGAGATCCGGTCGATGGCCCTGATCGGCACCCTGCTGGTGCTGGCGATGCCGGACGGCCTGGCGGCGGTCGACGTGCACGGCCGGGCGGCCGTCGTACGTCCCCGGTAGGCGGAGGGTTCCGGGGCGGAGGGATCGTCGGCGGGGTGTCGGTGGGCACCGGAATCCAATTTTCCTTAGCGAGGGTAATGACGTAATCTAAATACATGCCCGAGATGTCCGAGCCGGACCTTGCAGCCATCAGTCAGCTGCGATCGTCCACGATGCGCCTGGCCCGACGACTGCGCCACCAGCGTGTGGAGGAGTCGCTGAGCCCCACCGAGATGGGGGTGCTCGGCACCCTCGCCCGTTGCGGGCAGGCCACCCCGGGGGAGCTCGCCCGCCGCGAGCACGTCCAGCCGCCGTCCATGACCAGGATCGTCGCGATGCTGGAGGAGAAGGGCCTGGTGCGGCGCGAGCCGCACCCGGAGGACCGCCGCCAGGTGGTCGTCAGCAGCACCGAGCAGGCGGAGGCGATCCTCGCGGAGAGCCGCCGCCGCCGAAACGCCTGGCTCGCCGAGCTGGCCGAGGGGCTCAGCGAGGACGAGTGGGCCACTCTCCGGGCGGCCGCACCGGTGCTGTACAAGCTCGCGCACTTCTAGCACCACCGCACCACCGAACGACATGGCAACAGAACGACAGAGCGCCCGCGCCGCAGAAGGAGCACCGCATCACCGCAGCACCGAACACGCACATCAGTAGCGCGAGGGCAGCCCTGCCGGCCCCCGCGCGCCGAGGGGAGACCACCGTGACACCGCCGGCCGCAGTCAGCGCCGCCGCCTTCCGTACCGACGAACCGAGCACCGACCCCGCGGCGGCCACCGCCGCCACCGCCGAGAGCCAGGCGCCCGCCCCCGCGGGCCTGCCGGGCACCGGCGACGACGACCCCGAGGAACGCACCGCGGCGGTTCCCCCCGCCGCATCCGACCCGGGCCCCACCGGCCCCACGGGCGCGCGGTTCAGCCGCCCCGGCGGAATGTTCTCCTCCCTGCGGATCCGCAACTACCGCTACTTCTTCGCCGGCCAGGTCGTCTCCAACACGGGCACCTGGATGCAGCGAATAGCCCAGGACTGGCTGGTCCTCAGCCTCACCGGCAGCCCGCTCGCCGTCGGCATCACCACCGCCATGCAGTTCCTGCCGATGCTGCTGCTCGGCCTGTTCGGCGGCGTCCTCGCGGACCGGATGCCCAAGCGCCGGCTGCTGATCGCCACTCAGGGCGCGATGGGCCTGCTCGCCGCCGGCCTCGCCGCGATGACCATCGGCGGCGTCGTGACGCCGTACTACGTCTACGCGTTCGCCCTGCTGCTCGGCCTGGTCACCGTCGTCGACAACCCGACCCGGCAGGCCTTCGTCTCCGAGATGGTCGGCCCGAAGGACCTCGCGAACGCGGTCAGCCTCAACGCCGCCAACTTCCAGACCGCCCGGCTGGTCGGCCCCGCCGTGGCCGGCCTGCTGATCGCGGCCGTCGGCAGCGGCTGGGCCTTCGCCGTCAACGCGCTGTCCTTCGCCGCCGTGATCGGCGGACTGCTCGCGATGCGCACGAGCGAACTGCGCCCGATCGAGCCGATCGCCCGCGAGAAGGGCCAGCTCCGCGAGGGGCTGCGGTACGTGAAGGAGCGCCCCGAGCTGCTCTGGCCGATGGTGCTGGCCGGCTTCATCGGCACCTTCGGGTTCAACTTCCCGACCCTGCTGTCCGGTTTCGCGTACGACACCTTCAAGGTCGGGGCCGGCCAGTACGGGCTGCTCAACACCGCGATGGCGGTCGGCTCGCTGGCCGGCGCACTGCTCGCGGCCCGGCGCGGCGCGCCCCGGCTGCGCTGGCTGGTCGGCGCCGCGCTCGGGTTCGGCGTGCTGGAGGTGTGCGCGGCGTTCGCGCCCGGCTACTGGTCCTTCGCCGTCCTGCTGACCCTGATCGGCATCTTCGGGCTGAGCTTCAACACCTCGGTCAACTCGATGCTCCAGCTGGCCACCGACCCCGCCATGCGGGGCCGCGTGATGGGCCTGCTGGTGCTGGTCTTCACCGGCGGCACGCCGATCGGCGCCCCGGTGGTCGGCTGGGTGACCGACGTGTACGGCCCCCGGCTCGGCCTGCTCGCCTGCGGCGCCGTCTCGGCACTGGCCGCCGGTGTGGTCGGCCTGGTGCTGGCCCGCAGTGCCGACCTGAAGCTGCGGGTCGACCTGCACCCGGGGCGCGGCGGCCGGGTGGTGGCGTTCGTGCCGCGCGCCGGTACGCGTGACCGGTCGGAGCTGGCCGCCGCCTGCTGACCCACCGTCGGGCCGGGGCCGTCGTGGACGCTCCGGCCCGACGCCGGGTCAGATCCGGATCTCCAGGATCTGTCCCGGCCAGGGCCCGTCCGGCTGCTCGACCTCGAAGGCGTCCGTCTCGGTGAACCCGAGCTCCCGGTACCGGCCCACCAGCCGCCGGTCGTCGCCCGCGTAGCAGTCCACCCGGAGCAGGCCGATGCCCCGCCGACGGGCCTCCGCCACCGCGTCCGCGATCAGCGCGGCGCCGATCCCGGAACCCGAACGTGCCCGGTCGGTCACCAGGTTGCGGACGTACAGCTCGCGCTCGGCGACCGGCGTGGCGTACGCGGGCGGCACCTCGGCGAGCACGCAGGCGCCCACCGTCCCGCCCTCGGCGTCCTCGGCGATCCGGACCAGGTGGTCGCGGGCGTAGTCGTGGACGCGCTGTACGGCGGCCGGCCGGACGGACCACGGCCGGCTGCCCCACTGGCCGGTCCGGCCCTGTGCGGCCAGCCAGGCGATGGCGGTGTCGAGCAGGGCGATGATGTCGGCGGCGTCGGCGGGCCCGCCCGTACGGATCTTCATGAAAATGTTCTAACCCAGCACGGCGCGCGGTGGAAGATGGGCCCATGAGGCTCTTTGTCGCGGTGCTGCCGCCCGTTGAAGCGGTGCAGGAACTGGTCGACGCCGTCGCCCCGGCACGTGAGCTCCCGGGCGCGGACCGGCTGCGCTGGACGGGCGTCGACAGCTGGCACCTGACCCTGGCGTTCCTCGGCGAGGTCGCCGTCGAGCGGCTGCCGGAGCTGGAGGGCGCCCTGGCGGACGTCGCCGCCGGGCACGGTGCGCACCGGCTGCGGATCGCGGGCTCCGGACGGTTCGGCGACAAGGTGCTGTGGGCCGGGGTGGACGGCGAGACCTGGGCGCTGCGGCGGCTCGCCGAGGCGGCCGCCGAAGCCGCCGCCGGGGTGATCGGCGAGAGCGACGCGTTCCGCTTCCACCCGCACCTCACGCTGGCCCGGGCCGGCTCCTCGCACGGGCAGCGGCGGGCCGTCCGGCGGCTGGCGGTGGGGGAGCTGGAGGCGCTCGAAGCGGCACTGGCGCCGTTCCGGGGCGTCGAGTGGGAGGCCGCCGAGCTGCACCTGATGAAGAGCGAGCCGGACGGCGGGGTCGCGCACTACGACACCGTCCGCTGCTGGCCGCTGGCCCGCTGGGCCTGAGACGTACCCCGGCCGGGAGCCCGGCCGGCGCCTGCTCAGGGCCGGAGGCTGTTCAGGGCCGGCGCCTGCTCAGGGCCAGGCCCGCATCGCGAACGAGGCGACCTGCTCCAGCTCGGCCCGGGTCGCGCCGTCGCGGGCCCGCTGCGACATGCCCTGAAGGACCGTCCCGACGAAGACGGCCAGCGCGGCGGCGTCGGTGCCGGGCGGCTCGTTCCCGGCCGCGACGTCGGCCCGGATCCGGGACTCCAGCTCCCGGACGTTGCCGTTGCGCACGGCGCGAAGCTCCTCCTCCACCTCGGGGGACGTGCAGTTGACCGTCGCACTCGTCAGCAGACAGCCCCACGGGTGGGTCGGGTCGGTGTACTCGGCCGCCGCCGTGACCAGCATCCGCGCGATGCCGGCCCGGGCGGTCGGCCCCTCGTCCAGCGCGCGCGGCAGCACCGCGCCGTGCGTCCGCTGGTAGCTGGCCACGGCCTCCTCGAACAGCGAGCGCTTGTCGCCGAACGCCGCGTAGAGGCTCGGCGGGCGGATGCCCATGGCGGTGGTGAGATCGGCGACCGAGGTCGCCTCGTAGCCGTGCTGCCAGAACAGGTCGACCGCCCGCGAGAGGGCGGCCTCGCGGTCGAAGGAGCGGGGGCGCCCGCGCTGCTTGCTGAGTTGTCCGGGTGATTCGGCGGGCTGCTTCGTGGCCATGCGGAAATTCTATATCGGACACTACAGAAGCGTGCTACGGTTTCTTTCGGTAGCGACCGCTACAGAAGACATCGCGGCAGGAAGTGGGGGCGTGGCCATGGGCACGCTTGCGGGCAGGACGGCACTGGTCACCGGTGGCAGCCGGGGTATCGGCAGGGGCATCGCCGAGCGGCTGGCGCGCGAGGGCGCCCTCGTCGCCGTGCACTACGGCAGCAACCAGGAGGCCGCCGAGCAGGCGGTCAAGGGGATCCGGGCCGACGGCGGCCGCGCCTTCGCCATCGGCGCCGAGCTGGGCGTGCCCGGTGACGCGCAGGCGCTCTGGGCGGCCTTCGACGCCGCCCTGGCCGAGCACGGCGAGGGTACGACCGGGCTGGACATCCTGGTCAACAACGCCGGCATCAACGCCCACGGCCGGATCCACGAGGTCAGCGAGGCGGACTACGACCGGGTCTTCGCGGTCAACGTGAAGGCGCCGTTCTTCGTCATCCGTGAGGGCCTCGACCGCCTGCGCGACGGCGGCCGGATCATCAACATCTCCTCCGGCGTCACCCGCATCGCCTTCCCCTCCATCACCGCCTACGCGATGACCAAGGGCGCGCTCGACACCCTGACGCTGACCCTCGCGCAGGACCTCGGGGCTCGCGGGATCACCGTCAACGCCGTCAATCCGGGCATCGTCGCCACCGACATCAACCCCTGGCTGGCCGACCCGGA
>FJVZ01000110.1_pt1 | contig 11357 bp, 7 predicted proteins | sample 1011841 | NCBI WGS metagenome assembly FJVZ01 (sample SAMEA3912450, study PRJEB9761) | metagenome | biome: forest; material: soil | place: USA | collected 2011-06-22 | depth 0.1 m
GGCGCTGGAGGGCTCCCGCCGGGAGCTGATCGCCTGGATCTCGCACGACCTGCGCACCCCGCTCGCCGGGATGCGGGCCATGGCGGAGGCGCTGGAGGACGGCGTGGCGGAGGATCCGGACCAGTACCTGCTCCGGATCCGCGTCGAGGTCGAGCGGCTCACCGGCATGGTGGACGACCTGTTCGAACTCTCCCGGATCCAGGCCGGCGCCCTGTCCCTCTCGCTCGCACGGGTCTCGGTCTACGACCTGGTCGACGACGCCCTGGCGGGGGCCCACCCGCTGGCCCGGCGCTGCGGCGTGCGGCTGGAGGGCCGGCAGGTGGCCTCNGAGCCGGTCGAGGTGGACGGCCGCGAGATCACCCGGGTGCTCGGCAACCTCCTGGTCAACGCCATCCGCTCCACCCCCGAGGACGGCGTGGTGGCCGTCGCCGCCCGCCGGGAGGCCGACGAGGTGGTGCTCTCCGTCACCGACGGCTGTGGCGGAATCCCGGAGCAGGACCTGCCCCGGGTGTTCGAGACCGGCTGGCGGGGCGCAGCCGCCCGCACCCCCCGCCCCGCCGAGGACGGCGACCGGCGGGACCAGGGCGACAGCGGCGCGGGCCTCGGGCTCGCCATCGTCCGTGGCATCGTGGAGGCGCACGCCGGGCATGCCAGGGTGCACAACGTCGCCGGGGGCTGCTGCTTCGAGATCACACTCCCGGCCGCCGCAGCGCCNGTACCCGTCCCGGCCGCCGTCCCGGTTGCCGTCCAGGTGGCCGTCCCGGCCGTCGGCTGAGAGCCGCGGTCAGACCCGCAGCGCCGCCCCCGCGAACTGCGTCATTCCCTCGCGGAAGGCCACCCGCGGCCGCCAGCCCAGTTCCGCCCGCAGCCGGCCGGAGTCGGCGGTGATGTGCCGGACGTCGCCGAGCCGGTACTCGCCCGTCACCACCGGAGCCGGCCCGCCGCACGCCGCCGCCAGCTCGGACGCCATCTCGCCCACCGTGTGCACGCTGCCGCTGCCCACGTTGTACGCCCTGCTGCTTCCCGGCGGCCGGCCGCCGACGGCGTCCAGTGCGGCGACGTTCGCCGCGGCCACGTCCTCGACGTGGACGAAGTCCCGGCGCTGGCCGCCGTCCTCGAACACCCGCGGGGCCTCGCCCCGGGCAAGCGCGGACCGGAACAGCGAAGCCACCCCGGCGTACGGGGTGTCACGCGGCATCCCCGGTCCGTACACGTTGTGGTAACGGAGCGTCAGGACGTTTCCCTGGCAGGCACGGGCCCAGGCGGAGGCCAGGTGCTCCTGGGCCAGCTTGGTCACGGCGTACACGTTGCGGGGATCCCCGGGCGCCTGCTCGTCCACCAGCCCGGGCAGCAGCGGGGCGCCGCACTCGGGGCAGGGCGGCTCGAACCGGCCCGCGTCGAGGTCGGCCGGCCGGCGAGCCCCGGGGGCGACGCCGCCGTGCTCCGGGCACTCGTAGCGTCCCTCGCCGTACACCACCATCGACCCCGCCAGCACCAGGCTCCGCACCCCGGTCCGGGCCATCGCCGCCAGCAGCACGGCAGTGCCGAGGTCGTTGCACCCCACGTACGCGGGCGCGTCGTCGAGATCCAGCCCGAGGCCGACCATCGCCGCCTGATGGCAGACCGCGTCCACGCCCTCCAGCGCGAGCCCCACCGTGGCGGGGTCGCGCACGTCCCCGNGCCGGAAGTCCACCCCGTCCGGCAGGTCCGGCGGCCGCCCCGACGGGTGCACCGCGGGCAGCAACGCGTCCAGCACCCGCACCCCGTGGCCGGCCGCCACCAGCGCGCGCACCACCGCCGACCCGATGAAACCGGCACCGCCGGTGACCAGAATCTCCATACCGCGACGCTATCCCCGATCCCGGCCACGGCCCCGGCCACACAGCACGACGTCAGCGTTCGGTAAGGCGCGCGGGCGCGTGGTCCGAGGCCCTGTCCATCTGTCGGAACGGTGCTTCGTTCCGCTACCGCCGGGTGGAGTCACGACGAGCGCGCCTTCGCCGGTTGACGCCGCCTCACCTTCGTCGGCCGCTGATGACGGGTGCCGCTATGCTCCACTTCGGCCTCACACCGCACATCAGTTCGCAAGCCCCGCGCGACCTACCAGCGGCGCAAGTACTTTTCGACATCTGTGACCCCGGAGGGTTCGTGACCAGTACATCAGACCAGGGATACCCGTCAGCGGCGGCGATAGCTCCGCCGCCGGGCTGCCCCGCTCATGTACCCGCGGCTGCGGGCACCCAGTTGTACGGGCCCGATGCCGAACGCGACTCGAACGGCCTGTACGAGCGACTTCGGCAGCAGCACGGGCCGGTTGCACCTGTTCTCGTTCCCGGTGGCCAGCCGGCCTGGCTGGTGCTGGGATACAACGAGATCCGGGCGGTGACCTCCCAGACGAGTCTGTTCAACTCGGACCCGCGCAACTGGCGGGCCGTGCAGGACGGGCAGGTCGGACCTGACCACCCGTTGGCCCCGCTGGCGTTCTACCAGCCGATGGCGAACTTCGCCGACGGTCCGGAGCACGAGCGCCTGCGTAGAGCCGTGCGCGAGTCCCTCGATCTGTGGGACGGCCGCGCGGTCCGCCGCTTCGTCCAGCGGATGGCGAACGGGCTGATCGACGACTTCGCGGCCGCGGGTCGGGCCGACCTCGTGAGCCAGTTCGCGGAGCAGCTTCCCATGCTCGTCATGACGCAGCTCATCGGCATGCCCGAGGAAGAGGGCCCGCGTCTGGTCGAGGCGTGCCGCGATCTGATGAAGGGTTCCGAGACCGCCGTCGCGAGCAACGACTACGTGCTGCGCACCCTCACGGCGCTCGTCGCGCGAAAGAGGAACCAGCCGGCCAGTGACGTCGCGTCATGGCTCCTCGCCCACGAGTCGAAGCTGTCCGACCGCGAGGTCGTGGAGCATCTGCGGCTGATCATGGTCGGTGGCAATGAGACGACGAGCAACCTGATCGCGGACATGCTGGAGGTCGTACTCACCGATCCTCAGGCGCGAGCGCAGTTGAGCGGCAANCAGTTGGCTCTGTCGGCTGCCCTGGAAGGGGTGCTCTGGGACTCCCCGCCGTTGCGTGTCATCCCTGCCAGGTACGCCCTGGGCGACACCACTCTGGGTGAGCAGGTGATCCACGCGGGGGACATGGTGCTTCTCGGTCTGGCGGCCGGCAACGCCGATCCGAGGATCCGGCCCGAGGGCAGTTCCATGCAGGGCAACCGCGCACATCTCGCGTTCGGGTCGGGTCCGCACGCCTGCCCCGGTTCGGACATCGGCCGCTCCATCGCCGACAACGGCATCGACCAGTTGCTGGTGCGCCTGCCGGATCTGTGGCTGGCCGACGAACACGCTCCGCGCACCCGGGTCTCGACCTGGACCTCCAGCCACCTGGTGAAGCTCGATGTCACCTTCTCGCCCGTGACGCCGCCGGTTCGTGCGAAGGAGCGCGTGGCCCCGGTGGTGGAACACATCGAGGTGGCGTCGGACGCCGAGTACGGCCCGGAGGCCGAGGTACAGCCTCGTCGCCGCTGGTGGTCTCCGATGGCGCGCTGGTGGGGCGGTTACTAGCCCCCCTCTGCCAGGCACGCGGAAGTCTGCGTCAGAACCCGTTCTGTACAGGACGTCTGCGTGTCTGGCGCTCGGCGGGACAGTGCGCCTCCTCGCCGGCGAAGCCGGGTGACGCCTCGTCGGCCGTCGGGGGTGCCGAGTTGGCGAGTCGCGACCGCGAGCCCGCGTGAGCGCGTGGTCAGCGCTCGATTCACGTGCGCCTACCGTGTCGTGCATACGTAGACCGGGTGTTGACGTCAGCGGGGCTGCCAGAGATATTGGCCCTGCCTGATGATCAACCGGCGCCGACCGACACCACGCAGGTCGCGCGCCGTCCTCGAGGAAGGACCCCGACGTGACTACTGGGCTGCAGACGATACCGCGGGCCCCAGGATGGTTCCCCCTCCTCGGCCACATGCTGCCCTTATCTCGTGACCCGCTCGGATTCCTGAAGACGCTGAGACACACCGGCGACCTGTGCCGGGTCCACATCGGGACCATGCCGGTCGTCTTCGTCAACAGCGCGGAACTCGCCTACGAGGTGATGGTCACCCAGGCCACGCACTTCCACAAGGGTCGTTTCTTCGACCGGCTGCGCAGCCTGGTCGGCGACGGGCTGGCCACCTCGGACGGCGCGACGCATCGTCGGAACCGGCGCCTCATGCAGCCGCTGTTTCATCGGGAGCGCATTGCCGGCTACACCGAGCTGATGGGCACCCGGGCCCGCGACCTGGCCGACTCCTGGAAGGAGGGCCAGGAGCTGGAGGTCGGTGAGGTGATGGCCCAGTGGGTCGTCACGACCCTCGGTGCGACGATGTTCTCGACCGAGATCGGGGGTCCTGCCGCCGAGGTGGTCCAGCGCAACGTCCCGATCATCATCGAGAATCTGTTGATGCGCACCGTCTCCCCCAGGATTCTGGACGCGTTGCCCATCCCCGCGAACCGAAAGTTCGACGCGGCGACGAGAGAACTCCACGAGGTCATCGACGAGGTGGTCGCGGCTGTGCGGAAGGTGGGCGACAGCGACCAGCCCGACCTGCTGTCGACCCTCATCGCGGCCCGGGACATCGACACCGGCGAAGGGCTGACGGACGCCGAGGTCCGCGACGAGCTCGGTACGATCCTGTTCGCCGGTACGGAGACCACCGCCACGACCCTGGCCTGGGCCTTCCACGAGATCGCGCGCCACCCTGAGGTCGAGGAGCAGCTGCTGGCCGAGATCGACTCCGTGGTCGGCCGGCGGGTGGTGACCTTCGAGGACGTGGGCCGCCTGCCCTATCTGCGGCGCGTCGTCGACGAGGTCGCACGGCTGCACGGCGTCACGCTGCTCATGCGCCGGGCGATCGAGCCCGTTGAGATCGGCGGGGTCGAGTTGCCGGTCGGCACGGAGGTCGCCTTCAGTCTGTACGCCCTGCACCGGGATCCGCGGCTGTTCCCGGAACCCGATCGCTTCGATCCCGACCGGTGGTTGCCCGAACGCAGTCGAGGCCTTCGACAGTCGTTCCTGCCGTTCGGCGCCGGGAACCGCAAGTGCATCGGTGACGCCTTCAGCTGGACCGAGCTCATCGTCGCCCTCGCGACCGTCCTGGCCCGCTGGCAGTTGCGGCCCGTCCCGGGCAGCAGCCCGCGGGAGGTCGCAGCAGCGGTGCCGCACGCCGACCGTCTCCCGATGACGGTGCACGCGCGGGGCACGGCGACCGAGGGATAGCGGCCGGTTGCGGGGGCCGAGGCTTCACACCCCGCAGGAAGGCCGAACAACTTCCCACGTCGTGCCCGGTACAGCGGCCACCACCCCCGTCCCGCCTGATGCCCTTCCGCTTCGGATTCGAAGCGGAAGGGCATCAAGGGTTTCTGGTCATTGCAGGCCATTGCGTGCTATTGCTGGTCATTGCTGGTAAAGCGTGGCCGATGTGACGATTGTTCCGTTCGTGACGGTGTGAGCGACAAGCCGCGGATCGTGGCGACGAGTTGTGGGCCCGGAGCGCGGCGCGGCATGCCCGCACCGTACCGGGACCGCCGGGCCGTCCGGGGCCTCTCCGGCCTCTCCGGAATTCCCGGGGCAATGGGCGAACGGCGAGATGATTCCGCCATGTGGATGCCCCGATTGGTTCACCCTTCGCCGGCCGTATAGTGCGGCTGTTTCCAAGGGCATCAACTGGGGGGGGTGGTATGGGGAACTTGCCTGGATTGGATGCGATGTCCGAATTGGTCTATCGCGCACTGCTCCGGTCGCCCGTCCGGAGCAGCACGGACCTCGCGGGCCTGCTCGGCGAGGACGAGGCAGCCGTCGAAGCCGCGGTCTGCAGGCTGGAGGGACTTTCGCTGGTCCGCCGGTCGTGGGAGCAGCCGGACCTTCTGGTGCCGGTCGCTCCGGAACTGGCGGTGGGCGCCCTGCTGGCCCAGATGGAGGAGCAGGTGCTGAGCCGGCAGCAGGAGCTCGAACGCAGCAGGGCGGCCGTGGCCCGGTTGCTCTCCGAGTACCAGCGCGCGGCGTCGGTCGGTATGCGCGGCGGGCTGGAGCGGCTGGAGGGCGTCGACGCTGCCCGGGGCCGGGTCAGGGAACTGGGCCGGCAGGCCGGGTTCGAGATGATCGCCTTCGACACGAGCGCCCACTCCGTCGGGGCGCTGGAGACCTTACGCCAGGTCGACAGGGAGGCGCTGGAGCGAGGGGTGGCCCTGCGCAGGATGTACCTGGAGAGTGTCCGCAACCACCCGCTGACGCTGGCTCACGCCCGGTGGCTCACCGAGGCCGGTGCGGAGGTCCGTACCGCCCCGACCCTGCCCTTGATGATGATCATCGTGGACCGGGCGGTGGCCGTCCTTCCACTCGAACCCGAGCAGACCCGGGCCGGCGCGGTGACGGTGACCGAGAAGGCCGTCGTGATGGCCCTGCACGCCCTGTTCGAGCAGTACTGGACTGCCGGAACACCCTTCGGGCAGCGGCCGGAACCGGGCCAGTCCGGGCTGGCCCCGTCCGACCGGGAGCTGCTGCGGCTGCTCGCCCTGGGGATGACGGACGAGAAGGCCAGTCGTCAGCTGGGTGTCTCCTTGCGGACGGTGCGGCGGATGATGTCGGACATGACGGACCGTCTGGAGGCGCGCAGCCGGTTCCAGGCGGGCGTGCTGGCAGGCCGTCGGGGCTGGCTCTGACGACGGGCCGGGCCTGCCCGGGCGGCGACACCGCTCGGTGTTCCTCAGTTCGGCCCGGTCCCGACGGGAGACGGCACGTCGACCGTGTAGCAGCCGGCTTCCTCCATCGCCCGCAGCCGGCGGTAGTCCCGCTCGACCTCGCGGGGGTCCTCGGCGGCGAGGTAGACGAATCCGGGCGAGCTGATCAGGTCCGTGGTCGCCTCCAGCAGCGCACCCGGTACGACGGCGTGCACCAGGGCCACCGTCGTCGGGAGCCCCTCGATCCGGCCGGCCCAGTCCAGCGGCCCGGCAGGGCCCTTCGCCGCGTTGATCAGGGCCACGTTGCGCACCCGGCCGGACCAGCCCGTGGCGGCGTCGTCGAAGGCGACCAGGCGCCGGGGATCGAGCAGGGCCTGGGCGAACAGCGAGGTCTGGGAGACCCCGGAGTACTTCTCGGCGACCCACGGCAGCGTCCCGCCGCCGAGCCTGGCGCCGCTCTCGATGAGCACGGGCCCCCGGTCGGTCACCATCACCTCGGTGTGGGCCGCCCCGCTGGCCACGCCGAGCGCGTCCAGAACGGCCGGCACGAACGCGCGGATCGCGGCAGCCTCCGCCGAGGCGACCGCGACCGGCTCCTCGAAGTCGTACACCGGGCTTCCGGCCGCGCCGACCCGCTTGGTGTAGCGCCAGATCTCGGCGATGCGGTGCACGCCCTCGTGGGACACCGAGTTGACGTAGTACTCGACCCCGCGCAGCCGTTCCTGGACCAGGACCACGGGGTTGGGCGCGCCGTAGAGGTTCGAGGCGGCCAGCACCGTCGCGCAGGCCCGGCGCACCTCGTCCGCCGAGGAGCAGAACCGTACGTTGTCGGAGCCCGCGCTGCTCGACGGCTTGACCACCGCCTCGGCGAGGCCGGTGGCGGTGAACCAGTCGACCGCCGCCGCCGCGCTGTCGAAGGAGCGGCCGAGCGGAGTCGCCAGGCCGGCGGCCTCGACGGCGGCCCCCATCAACTCCTTGTCCCGTCGTGCGCCCAGCCTCGCCACGTCGTTGCCCGGCTGCCCGAGCAGGTGGGCGAGCGTGTCGGCGAGCGTGACACCCGACTCGGTGCCGGCCACCACCCGGTCGACGCCGAGCCGGGTGAGGGCCGCCGCGAGGCCGGCCGGGTCTCCGGTGTGCGTGAGGTCGTGCACGTAGTCGTCCGTGCGGAATCCCCGGGTGAAGAACTCCGGCATGTCCGGGCTGCTCCGGACATGCACGCACTCGACGCCGTGACGGCGCACCGTCTCGACCAGCATCCGGCCGGTCGAGTATCCGTCGACAACTGCGACCCTCATGGTTACCTGCACTCTCTGCGGACGGGCTCGGGGCGGGTCAGGCCGACTCGTGGAAGCAGCAGCCGACACGGGCGCCGCTGCCCATGCTGACCACGCCGACCGCCGGGTCGGTGCTTCCGCGTACGATGCAGCCGGCGTAGCCGTCCGTGCCGGTGGCGGCGGGATCGGCCAGGAAGACACCCCAGTTGAGGTAGAGGTCCTGGGTGCCCGGGCCGTCGGTGGCCGGGAAGCGCTCGGCCACCGGCCGGATCCGGCGCTGGAGCACGTAGGGGCCGTCCATCGCCTCCGCCAGGTGGGCCCGCCACTCCTCCGGGGACACCGTCCAGCCGGGGACGATCCCGGTTCCGCCGTGCAGCAGGGTCGGCTTGAGGATCAGGTCCTGCTGCTCCTGCTCCGCATGACGGAGCAGGTCGATCTCGGCTCCCGCCGGGTCGGTCGCCACGGCACGGACGTGACGGGTCCACGGGAGGAAGCGGTCGATGCAGGCCCGTTCCTCCGCCGAGAAGGCCGCCCGGTGCTCGTCGTCCGAGAGCATCGCCAGCGCGCCCTTGTTGCCGTAGAGCTCGGCGTCGAAGCGGCTGAACAGGCCGACGGTGCCCCGCTCGGCGGCGCGCAGGACCGGCTCGACCAGGGCCGCGTCGGCCTCGGTGACGATCTCCTCGATCAGGAAGAAGCGGAAGACGATGTCCACGGCCCGGCCGCCTGCCTCCAACCGGCCTTCCCGCTCCGTGAGTTGGCCGATGTGACACGGGACGGCGTCGACCCCCATGTCGGCCAGCAGGGCCGCCAGGACGTGCAGGCGCGGCTCGTAGCTGAGGAAGCTCTCGGGCCAGTCGGTGAGGGCGACCGTCGGCCGGGCACCGGACGGGACGTGGGCCGCGCACTCGGCCAGCATGGTGTCCACGATGCAGCGCAGCGTGTCGGCGTAGCCGAGGCCGTGCTCCTCGGCGAAGTCCGACAGGGCCGGGTGGGCGAGCATGGCCCGGTTGATGTCGGCGTTCTCGAACCCGCCCAGTGCGCTGGTGATGTTGAGTTCGAGCAGCTTGAAGCCGGTGGCGTCGCGGTAGAGGTCGGAGCGGGCCAGCGCCAGCAGGGCCGGGCTCGCGGCGGCGGCCCGCTCGACCACGGACGCCTGGACGTCGTTCATGCCGACGGCGCGGGCGAGGGCCGCCCGGCTGCCGCCGAAGAGCCGGTCGGGCAGCTCGGTGAGCAGCGCGTGGACGGTCAGCAGGTCGGCGGCCAGGGCGTCCCGCTCGGCTGCGGAGAGGAACACCGGCGCCGGCAGGAAGCGGTCCCGGTAGGCGACCGCCAGCAGCTCGGACTCGCTCGCCCGGCGGGTCAGTTCGCCTGGGTCCTGGCCGCGCAGGGCCAGCTGCCCGGCGTACTCGGCGCCCAGGCCGGACCTGGGGATCTGGGTCTCACGCAACAGTGGCATGGAGGAGGTCACCTTTCGGGGAGGAGGCGGCGGACTCCGGCCGGGTCAGCAGCAGGTGGAGCAGTGCCTGGTGGCAGTGGGCCAGATCGTCCGGCCCGACGACCTCGTGCGGGGTGTGGGCCAACTCCGGGTCACCCGGACCGAAGTTGACGGCGGAGATGCCGTGGGCGGCGAACCTGCCCACATCGGTCCACCCCAGCTTGGGCCGGACGGCCAGGCCCAGGTCGGCCCGCCAGCGAGCCACCAGCGGGTTTCCGAGCGCCGGCGCGGCGGGCGGGGAGGCCAGCTTCACCGCGACACTGTCGGCCTCCGGCGCGAGACCGGCGACCAGGGCGAGTGCCGCGTCGCTGTCCAGGGTCGGGGCGTGGCGGTAGTTGACCCGGATCACCGCCCGGTCCGGCACCACGTTGCCCTGGACGCCGCCGTCGAAGGCCACGACCGAAAGGCTCTGACGGTACGTCAGCCCGTCCATCAGCACCGGAGCGGGGGTCGTCCTGGCAAGGCGGTCGAGCACGGGGGCGGCACGGTGGATGGCGTTCACGCCCTGCCAGGGCCGGGCGGTGTGCGCGCGCTCACCCGTGAAACCGAGCTCCACCACCAGGTTTCCCTGGCAGCCGGCCTCGATGACGCCGCCGGTGGGCTCCAGCAGGATGGCGAGGTCGCCGTCGACCAGCTCGCGGTACTCGTCGAAGAGCAGCCGCATCCCGCTGCGGAACGAACCCACCTCCTCCTGGTCGTAGAAGACGAAGGTGGCGTCGTACGCGGCCTCGGCCGCCCGCTCCGCGAGCAGCAGCATCAGGGCGATGCCGCCCTTCATGTCGACCGCCCCCAGCCCGGCCACCGCGCCGGGCGGGATCGGGGCGGGGGCCGCGACGGCTCCGGGCGGGCTCGGGGGGACGGTGTCCAGGTGGCCCGCGAAGACCAGCCGAAGGCGGGACCGATCGGGGGAGTCGGTGCGGGCGATCACGTTGTTGCCGACCCGATGGACCGTCAGGGCGGTCGCGAACATGCGCAGCCGCCGCTCCACGAGGTCGGCGATGTCGCACTCCGCGCCGCTGACCGAGGGCACCGCGACCAGCGCCTCGGTCAGCTCGGCCGGGCCGGTGGCGGACAGGACGGGGTGCAGGCCGGCCGCGCTCACTGCGCCACCTCCGCCTGGGAGATCCAGTGGCTCCGGACGCCGAGGAGCAGCCGGATGCCGACGGCGAGCATGACGCCCGCGCCGATGCCGTACACGACGGGGGTGCCCGCGGCCTTGGCCACGATCCCCGCCAGCGCCGCGCCGATCGGCATGGCGCCCCAGGCGACGAGCCGGTAGACGCTGTTGACGCGGCCCTGCAGGTGGGTGGGGATCACGGTCTGCCGCAGCACCACGACCACGACGTTCCAGGTGACACCGGCGCAGGCGTCGAGCGCGAGAGCCACGCCGACCGCCCACGGTGACGGCACCAGCCAGATCATCAGGTTGCCGGTCACCAGCATCAGCGCGGTCGCCACCAGCGCCCACTCCCGGCCGGCCCGCCGGGCCAGCTCCGGGGCGGCCCGGGCGGCCAGCACCGCTCCGGCGGCCTGGCAGGCGAGCAGCAGGCCGTAGCCGAAGCCGCCGAGGCCGAGAACCCGGTGGGCGTGCACGACCAGGACGGCCAGCGAGCCGGTGGAGACCAGGTTGATCACGGCGGCGACCAGCGAGAGGTTGCGGAGCAGCCGGTGGCGCCAGAGCCAGCGCGCTCCCGTCGCCATGTCGGCGAACAGGCCGGGGCGTGCGTCCCGCGCCGTCCCGGGGCCGGGCGCCGACTCCGCGGCCGGTGTCGGCCGGAGCCGGGTCAGCAGGACCGCCGAGGCGAGGAACGTCGCCGCGTCGATGCCCAGCGGCACTGCCGCGGCCAGCCCGAAGAGCAGCGAGCCGAGCAGCGGGCCGA
>FJVZ01001290.1_pt1 | contig 11326 bp, 6 predicted proteins | sample 1011841 | NCBI WGS metagenome assembly FJVZ01 (sample SAMEA3912450, study PRJEB9761) | metagenome | biome: forest; material: soil | place: USA | collected 2011-06-22 | depth 0.1 m
GCACTGTGCAGGGGTGAGGTTTCGGTCGCCATGGTGGGGTTGCCTTTCGAAGGGGCTGAGAGGGCTCGAGCGGGCGGCAAAAGCACCTCTCGGCGCCGGCCAGGGGCCGCCGATGCCGACAGCGGCCATGCGATCGGTGGGACGGGGAAGATGCTCGCCCTGCCGTGCGGCGAGCCGGCGGTTGCCCGGTTGGATCCGCAGGACGCCTGTGGCCCTGGCCTTCGCGCGGTCCGGTCGTTGCTGATTCCTCGGTGTCGGTGATCGAGCCGGGTCACGAGTGAGGGCGTATCAGCTGCCGGCCCACACTGCCTGTCGCCAGGCGCTCCAACGCCGTGTTGATGCCGACCAGAGGCAGCTCGGAGTCCGCGAGCAGGTCCACCGGTAGCAGACCGGCTCGGTAGAGCTCGATGTAACGCGGGATGTCTCGTCTGGGAACAGCGGACCCCATGTAAGAGCCGACGAGCCGGCGCTCTTCCGCGACCAGACTCAGGGCGGGGAGTTGGAAGCTGTGGGTCGGGTGGGGCAGGCCGATGGCGACTGTGGTGCCACCTCGCCGCGTCGCTGCGTAGGCCGTTGCCAGGGCATCGGGGTGGCCTGCCGCCTCGAAGGCGTAGGCCGCGCCGCCGGACGTGAGTGCACGGATCTGCTCGACGGTGCCGTCGCCAGGGACCATCGAGTAGGTGGCGCCCAGAGTCTTGGCGTGTGCGAGCTTTTCCGGGGAGGGGTCGACGGCGACGATCGGGTGCGCGCCTGCGGCTCTGGCGGCCATGACCGCTGCCAGGCCCACTCCGCCGAGGCCGACAACCAGTACCGGGAGCCCGGACTCGACGCGGGCGGTGTTGAGCACGGCGCCCGCTCCCGTCAGCAGGGCGCAGCCGAACAGGCAGGCCTTGTCCAGCGGGAGGTCGTTGCGGACCCGTACGAGCGACTCTTGCGCGCAGACGGTGTACTCGGCGAACGCGGACACACCCAGGTGCTGTTGTGCTTCGGCCCCGTCGTGGAGACGGAAGGGCCGTCGTCCGGAGAGGAGTGTGCCGGCGCTGTTGGCGGCGGCGCCTCGTTCGCACAGGGCCGGTCGGCCCGTTTGGCAGGGGACGCAGCTTCCGCAGATGGGCACGAAGGAGAAGACGACGTGGTCGCCTTCCGCGACGGCGCTGACTCCGGGGCCGACTCCCGCGACGATGCCGGCGGCCTCGTGGCCGAGCACCATGGGCAGCGGCCGCGGGCGGGTGCCGTTGATGACCGACAGGTCGGAGTGGCACACCCCGGCCGACGCGATCTTCACGAGTACTTCGCCGGGGCCTGGCGGCTCCAGGGTCAGCTCCTGCAGGGTCAGCGGCTCGGACTCCTGGTAGGGGCGCTTGGCGTCAGTCGTCGTGAGCACGGCTGCGGTGACCTTCACGGTAATTCTCCTGAATGTCGGCTGGCATTAACGAATCTCGCCAGCCGTCGTTACAGCGTCATTACAGGTCGGCCAGGCTCCAGGACGGGTTCACGCCGAGATCGTCGCTCAGGCGTTCGGCGCAGGCGCGAAAAGCCCGCTGGGCCGCTGCGGTGTCTCCGGAGGACAGGTGGACCCGGGCGAGCAGCCGGTACGCGCCTTCGCGGTAGCGGTCCGCGTCCAGGACCCGACGGGCGAGTTCTGCTGCCGCGGACAGGGCGCCCCGCGTGAACTCGGCTTCGGCGGTGGTCAGCGCCAATTCGATGAACATGACCCTGAGCGACTCGCGAAGTCCCTCGGCCCAGGGCAGGTCGATGGCGTCTTCGAGGTAGGCACCCTGGTACAGCCGCAGCGCCTGGTGGCCGAGCAGGACGGTGTCCTGGTCGGCACTGGCGTCGAGCGCCCGTCTGGCGAGGTGGCGGAACTCGGTCCAGTCGATCTGTACACCCGCGTCGAGGGTGATCCAATTGCCGTCGGTGTGGACGAAGCGGTCCTGCCTGCGGATCTTGCGGTCGGGCTCGAGCGCGCCGCGCAGTGCGTGGAGCGCCACCCGGAACCGCGGCGCGGTTGTTTCCGGGTCGGTGTCCGGCCACAGGAACTCCAGCGCCTCCTCGCGCAGCACGGATCGCTGTTCGCGGCTGGTGAGCAGCCACAGGAGTTCTTGCGCCTTGCGGCGTTCCCAGCGGGTGGCGGGAATCGGCTCCCCGTCGCGCAGCGCGGAGAACCGTCCGAGGGTGAGCAGGCGCAGCTCGGGCGTGGGTGTGTTGGGAGGCGGTGGCGGTGGCGGTGGGAGGTCGGCTCCGGCTGGCAGCCTGTTGAGCAGGTAGCGGGCGTATTCGGCCGTTGCCGGGGTCGTGCTCGCCTGGCTGAGCCAGGTACGGCGCCTTTCCGTGCCAGGAAGGCCCAACCAGGGCGCGCTGACCAGGAGGGAGTCGAGTCCGTACTCGCGCATCGTTGCCAAGGCGGCGCGGGAGTGCTGGTGGAAGGCATCGGTGTCGGCGTTCTCGATCGCCAGTTGGGCCAGCCAGATCCCCGCCAGGGCCGGGATGTAGACGTCGCCGGCGCGCTGGGCCCTGGAGCGCGCTTGTACCAGCTGGGCAGGCGCGTCAGGATGGCGCACGCAGGCACTGCCGATGCCCATGGCGAGGTATGCCATGGCGGCCATGTAGGCGTCTCCGGCTTCGGTGAGCAGTTCCAGTGCCTCGGTGCCGTGCCGGCGGACGGCGTCCGCGTCCCCGAGCCGCCCGTAGGCGACGGTCAGGCCGATCAGTGACTCGGCGCGCAGGCGGGGGGCGCCGGTTCGTGCCACGACCGAGAGCGCGGTCTGGTAGTGCTGGATGGCAGCTTCGAGGTCGATGGCTGTCGGGGTGTCCCCGCACAGAAGTGCGTGAGCGAGGCGCGAGGTACTGACGAACAGGACGCTGAGCGATCCTCGCTCCTGCCCCCGGGCGATGCCTCGTCGTGCGTGTTCGGCGGCCTGGTCGCGGTTGCCGAGGAGCCCATAGGTCCAGGCCAGCAGGGGCTCGCGTTCGCGGTGCGATCGGTGCACGAGCTGAGCATCGTCGTCGACGGCTTCGAGGAGGCGACGGGCCTGGTGCAGATTGCCGGTGCGGACCTCCAGTCGGACGTCGCGTCCGGCGGTGCTGCCGCTGGTGATGGCATGGCGCTGCCAGACGTGCCGGGCGCGGTCCGGGTGGCCGGCGTTGACGTGGTGCTCGGCCAGCATGGCCAGCCAGGCTGCCAAATGCTCCCTGTCGTGCACGGTGCGCCGCAGTTGGGCGAGGAGGGGTGCGCCCTGGCGGGGTTGCACAGTGTCGAGGTACACGTCGATCTCAGCCTTGACCGCATCGGCGCGGTCCTGGTCGTGGAGCGCGGCGGCACGTGCTTCTGCGATGGCGGCAGGGTAGTCGCAGGCCAGCCGGAGCGCCTGGCTGCGATGGATCTGCAGGCGGGGCGAGGAGGCCCGGGCCTGCTCCGGGAGCCGGTCGCTGGCGTCGAGGAACGCTTGATGCCGTCCTTCGGAGATCCACGCATCGCCGAGCCGTTCCAGCAGTCGGACGGTCCGCAGGTCGTCGCACGCTTCGAAGGAGTGGAACAGTGCCTCTTCGAGCGCTCCGGTGCGCTCGAGGTGGTCGGCGGTGCGTTGGTGGGCGAGGCGTCGTCGCTGGTCGTCGCTCTGGGCGAGCAGGAAGTCGCGGAAGAGGTGGTGGTAGCGGTAGCCGCCGCGTCCGTCGTGCATGCAGAAGAGTCCGGTGGTGAGGATTTGCTGCAGGGCCTGGGGCGTGTCGGAGCGTCCGCTCAGGTGCGCGGCGAGGGGCTGGTCGAAGGAGCGGGGCGCGGCGGTGTCCAGGAGGAAGGCCGTCAGGTCGGTGGGGAGCCGGGCCAGGACCTGTTCGCTGAGGTAGGAGAAGAGCGCCTCACGGCCGGCGGGCAGCTTCTCGGCAAGTACGTCGACGTCGGCTCCGTGGTGGCGCAGGTGTCCGCCGATCAGACCGAGGGCGATGGGCCAGCCCTCGGTCTCGCGGATCAAAAGCGCGGCCTGCTCAGGGCCGACTTCGATCCCGAACCGCGCCTTCCAGAAGTCCGCGGCTTCCTGCGCGGTGAACGCGAGGTCGCCGCGAGTGATGACGCACGCTGTTCCTGTGACCTGCCAGCGGGCGAGATCGGGCAGGGCGGGCCGGACGCGTGTGGTGACGAGGATGTGGAGCCCTGGGGGGAGGCCGTCGACAAGGCGGTCGAGGATGCGGTTGATCGTGGGTGTGTCGGCCTGGTGGTAGTCGTCGAGGACGAGGAGCAGACCCGAGCCGGCGATTGCCTCCAGCTCGGCCAGGACCAGCTCCACCAGCTCGGACCAGCTGGTCTCGGCGCGTGCCGCGCCGGGCTGGCGGCTGGCGAGCCGCCCGGGAAGTGCCGGGCAGAAGGGCTCCAGGGCCCAGGCCAGGCGGGCGAGGAAGACGGTCGGGTCGCTGTCGTCGGAGCCCAGGGTGTACCAGGCGCGGGGAAGGTCCGTGGGCGCCGTCTGGGCGAGAGTGGTTTTGCCGTATCCGGCCTCGGCCTCCACGACGGTCAGCGGGTGGGTGAGGGCCCAGTCGAGCAGGGCGTCCAGGCGCGGTCGCGTGGCGATCCCGGCTCGGGTGTGCGGGGCGCGCAGGCGACGGCGCTCGACGGATGAAAGGTGCAGCTCAGACATGGTCGGGGGCATCGTACTTCGCGCGTGATCGAGGCGGAAGACGCCGAGAGCCTGGAGTCGCTCAGTGTCGGACGATGGGCAGGAGGATGTGGGAGGGGTGGCGGGCGTCGTGGTAGATGCGCTGTTTGGCGGGGCGCCCGGCGGTCGCGTGGACGCCCGGTTCGCCGGTGTTGGGATTTCGGTCGTAGCGGGGGAAGTCGCTGGAGGTGACGAGCACGCTCAGGCGGTGGCCTGCGCGGAAGACCATCGAAGTCGCCCACAGGTCGACCTCGTAGCTGAGCGGTTCGCCTGGGGCGAGGAGTGCGCGTCGGTCCGGGCCGTGCCGCATGGACGCGCGCAGGATGCCGTCACAGACGCTGAGGGCTCGGCCGTCGGGGTGCACGTCGCAGAGCTTGACCACCCAGTCGGTGTCGAGGCCGTCGGTTGAGGCCCACAGCATCGCTCGCACCTGGCCGGTCACTTCCAGGTCCTCGGTGAGCGGGTCGGTGGTGAAGCTCAGGACGTCGCCTCGCGCGGTGATCGGCGTCTGGTCGACGGGGCCGCGAGGGTACTGGGCAGGCATGAGCAGGTTTCCGCCCCTGGTGGGGCAGGGATCGGCGGGGTCATAGACGTATGAGTCCGGTAGTTCGTCGAGCTGCGGTTCAGCGAACGTGGCCCGGCTTCCTGATCGCAGGTGGAGCCGGGTGGGCCGGGCACGCGGGAGCGGCCAGTCGTCCTCGTCGCGCCAGCGGTTCAGGCCCTGGACGAAGATCCGGACCGGTGCCTCCTCGTCGACGCCGTTGTCCCTGCCCTTGAGGTGGTGGTCGAACCAGCGCAGCTGCATGCCGGTGAGGTCCTCACGCAGGTCAAGCGAGGTCCCGGAGGCGCGCACGCCGAAGTCCACGTCCCCGACGACCGTGCCGAACATGGCGTGCGACCACGGCCCCACCACCAGGCGGGTGCCGCGCCGGGCCTCCTGCGTGGCGGCCCCGTCGCGCATGGCGCGGTAGTTCGCCAGGTCGCCGGCGAGCATCGCGTCGTGCCAGCCCGCGACGATCAGGGCGGGCGCTTGGATGCGGTGGTGACGTCCGGCGGCCAGCACCGACGACGCGTACTCGTCGCGGTGCGGGTGCCGCAGCGCCTCGAAGAAGAACGGCAGCAGGTGGGGCATCGCCGAGTGGACCGGGGGGTACTCGGTCAGCGGCAGGTGGCGGGCGTGGTCGGCGTAGGCGTCCACGTCATCGGCCAGACGAGCCAGTTCCTCGGACGTGGCTCCTGCGCGGCGCAGCGCCTCGGGGGCGATGACGCCGGTGGCCCAGTGACTGAGCAGGCCGAGATGCAGTGCACCGCCGCGCCAGAAGTGGTTGTCCCACAGCTCTTGGGGAGCGGTGAACGCTGAGATGGCGTGCAGGGAGGAAGGGGCGGTCGCTGCGGCGGACCAGGCGGTGCCGCCCATGTAGGACAGTCCGTATGCTCCGACGGTTCCGTTGGAACAGGGCAGCTGGGCGGCCCAGGCGGCGGTGTCGTGGCCGTCGGCGAGGTCGTGGCGGTAGGGGTCGAAGGGGCCGCCGTCGGAGGTGCCTCGTCCACGTACGTCTTGGATCAGCACGGCGTAGCCGGAGCGGGCTGCCCGGATCGGGTCGAGTGTGAGGTTGGTCAGCGCGGCCTGTCCTTTGCTGTAGGGGGTGCGCTGCATGAGCAGGGGGTAGCGGCCGGTGTCGTCGGGTCGGTAGAGATCGGCGCGCAGTACGGCGCCGTCGCGCATGGAGGCGGGGAGGTCGTGCTCGACGACGACGCGCGTGGTCATGAGGGGCTCGCTTCTGGAGGGTGGCGGGCTCGTGTGCCGCCCTTGTCGGCTGGGGTGCGGGCGAAGCCTCCCCTGGACGGTGGTCGTTGCCCAGGGGAGGCGATCCGGGTGACGGGGGGACGGTTACCCGAGCCAGGAGGTGATCTGGTTGACGGACGAGGAGGACAACGTGAGCTGCAGGTGGTTCACCGCGAGGGTCGCCGATCCCGAGACGGTGCTGATGCCGCCGGTGTCGGTGCAGCTGGCCAGGAGGATCGTGCCGTCGCTGGGGCCGTCGGTCTCGTTGTTCCAGTTGGGGATCGTCGGGGAGTTGCCGCACAGGAGGTAGGTGTTCACGGACGCGGGAACGGCATTCGCGCGCATGGTGCTGATGAGCGAGCCCTGGTTGATGGCGTAGTCGATGCCGTAGCTCTGGCCGAACAGGCCGGTGCCGCCGTTGTAGGTGGTCTTGCCGTCCGGGTTGGCCGCGTTGAGGGGGTAGGTGGCGTCCCAGCGCTTGAGCATCTGGCGGATGCCGGGGAAGAAGTCTCCGCCGGCGGTGGAGTAGGCGGTGAGTTCGGGGTGCGAGTACGTCATGCCGTAGCAGTTCTGCTTGATCGCGGCGACACCGCCGATCACCGAGCCGCCGCATTCCGGGTAGGCGGCGACGGCCGGGTAGGTGCCGTGCCGGAAGGTGTAGTCCCATCCGTTGTTCGGGCCGCCCATCAGGACGAGCTTGCGGACGTCCCCACCGTAGGCACTGCCCCAGGACTGGTGGTTGTTCGAGACGTACAGGCGCGCGGCGAGGGTGCCCATGCTCCAGGAGACGACGTCGACCTGAGAGGAACCGGTGCGCGTCTTGATGGTCCGGATGGCGTCGGCGATCTGCTCGGCGTGGTCGTAGTTGTCGCCGACGACCTGGGGGAAGGTGATGCCGAAGGCCTTGTAGCCGGCGCTGCTGAGCGACTGCATCATCCCGGTCGTCGGACAGGTCGTGGCGCCGCAGCCCATCGTCCCGTCCGTCGGATTGGCCCACGCGGAGTCGGCAGTCTCGTACGCTCCGGGGACGAGCAGGACCGGGACCGGCTTGCTGTTGGTGTTCCAGCCAGGCGCGTACGACAGGAGGTACCGGCCCGCGGCGGGCCTGGAGCTACCGAAGAATGTGGCCCGCTGGCCGGTCTGGTCGAGGCGGCCGTCCGAGGTGTACTGCGCGGGAACGTACCCGGAGTTGCTGTCGTACCAGCGCTCGACCTGGGTCCAGCCGTCGGACACCGAGGTGTAGGTGGCCTCCAGCGTCACCGGCCCGGATGCGCTCGCGGTGTTGGCGGTGCCGGCGAGCGCGGCTGCGGCGAGGGTGAGGGTCGACACGACCGTGGCGATCTTCCGAAGTTTTCTCACGACGTTCCTCTGGGTCTGGGCCGCCCGCCCGCGATGGGGAACGCGGGGCGGGCGGCTGGGTGGAGGTGCGGTTCGGTGCAGGCTCGTCGCGACCTGCTCGGGCATGCCGTCAGGTGGTGAGGAACTGCTGCACTGCCGTGAGGATCTTGGAGTCGGTGAGGTACGCCATGTGGGTCTCGCAGGCCACGAGGTTGTTGGTGGCGCCGCTCAGCACAGTGCTGGTGTACGGGTTGATCATCCCGTCGCAGGGGGAGTACCAGGTGGCGTACTTGGTACTGCCCGGGGTCTCGTCGCCGGCGTTGACGGTGGTCAGGAACGCCGAGCCGGGATACATCTCCTGGCACGAGGTGGTCGACTGGCAGCTGGCCGCGTTGTAGCTGCCGTGGTTGGCCCCGGCCAGCGAAGCCATGTGCTTCACGTACGGCTGCCCACCGAGCTCCTTCATGTACCAGTTGGTGACCATGCCGCCCATGGAGTGGTTGACGATGTCGACCTGGCTCGCTCCGGTGGCGGCCAGCACCTGCTGCACGTACGCGGCCAGGCCTTGTGCGCTGGTCTTGTTGCTCTGCTTCCAGTCGTACTGGTAGGTGAACAGGGCGCCGGCCGGGTAGCCGGCCGTCTGGAACGACGCCTTGGCGGTGCTCCAGTTGGACGGGGTCTCGGAGTAGCCGTGGACGAAGACGACGGGGGTGGAGGTGGTGGCGGCCCCGGCGTGCGGGGCTGCGACAACGCCGGCGAGGGTGAGGGTGAGGGCGCCCGCCGCGGCGAGCGCGGTCAGGGTGAGGCGGGCGCGGTGGCCTGTGGCGGTACCGGTGGCGCGGCTCATGTCTGCTCCTGGGTGGGGGTGGGGGTGATGGATCGGATGAGTGGGGGGTTCGACCCAGCCATGGGTGCGTTGCGCCGGCCGCGTGAGCGACCGGTGGTCTATGGGGGAATCCGTCGGGTGGTTGCCGCGCACCGTGACGCCGAGGATCACCATCAGCGTGTCAACCCGGGCAGGCATGCCGGGTGAGGAACCGCACGGAGCCGCCGGCACGGGCCGGGCGTTGACCTCAAGGACGTGTCGGGGGTGGACGTGCGTCCCTGTGCGGCGCGCCGAGGGTGTCGAGGGCGGTCAGGAGGTGGAGGCGATGAAGTCGACCAGCGCCCGGTTCCAGGCGGAGCGGTCCTCCACGAACGCCACGTGCCCGCTGTGCTCGAAGTACGTGAGTTTCGCGTTCGGCGCGCTCTTCGCAACGTACTCGGACCAGGCAGGATCCCAGATCAGGTCGTGACGGCCGGCGAAGACGGCGATCGGCATGTCGATCTCGGGGAGGTCGGCGCGCAGGTCCTCCGCCAGGAGCGCCTGGAAGCTGGACAGGGCGACGAAGGCCGGGACCTGCAGCCCGATCCGGATGAAGCGGTCACACGTCGCGCCCAGGTCGGTGCGGTAGAAATTGTTGGCGTAGAGGCCGGCGACTGTCTCGGTGTGCGCGTTCGCGATCGCATCACACAGAGCGTCGGCACTGTCAGCCGCGCCGCCGTAGGGGGCGTCCGGTGCCTGAAGGAATCGCGGACCGCTGCCGGTGATGACCAGGCGCTGCACCGGAGCACCGATCGTGTGCGCGAACTTGAGGCCGACGTGGCCGCCCATCGACCACCCGACCAACGTCACGTCCTCAAGCCCGAGATGCTCCATGAGCGACTTCAGGTCGCGGCAGAACAGCTCGTAGTTGTACGTCTCCCACGGCTTGTCCGACGCCCCGTGCCCACGCAGGTCCACGGTGATCACCCGGAACCGGTCGGCCAGGTCCAGCACCTGGTTATCCCACACCTCCCCGCTGCCGCCCCAGCCGTGGACGAACACGATCGGGCGCCCCGCCCCACGGTCCTCGTACGCCATGCGGACGCCAGGATCCACTTCTACGTATCTCACAGCTCGGCTCCTTCCTGGGGAAACCTGACTGGTTGCCCGAGTGGACGGAACGTTAAGCGGCTGTGTTACGGCGGCGTTACAGCCCCGTCTCCTACATCTCCGAGCCAAGCCCGCAGATGGCTGTTCCTGCAGTCCAAGCAGCTTTTCCAGATCCCGGCGGTCGGCTTGCAGGTTGGGTTCGGCACTCGTCCCTCGGGCCGTTGAGGAGGCCCTCCCTCGGACCATTGTCCAGCGCGCCCCCGGTCGGGATCAGGCATGCGCCTACCGGAGAGCGGCGGCGCCGGCCTCGGGCCCCGCTCGGCAGGAAGCCGATGGCGCCAGCGGATTCCGGCCGAGCGGGTGCCACACCCCGGTGGCGGCGCAGCGTCGCGGACGGCCTGACCGGGTGCACTGCATTGCGCCGGCGGTTTTTGACCTCGCCGCCCGGGCCGGCCGCAGCAGGGTGCGGCTACTTCTCGTAGTCGGCAGGCGACCTGCGGATGGGGCGCCTTCACGCCCCCGCACCTGCGCAGGCATGGCATGCGAGATCGGACCAAGTGACCCGGCGTAATCGTCACGGGGCGCGCGGCTCGCGGACATCGGTGGGCGCCACAGTGTGTCCGGCGTACACATGTCCGGTTCGTTCGAAGCCTTCTACGGTTTCGCCAACCACCAACCACCCCCCGTCTCCAGGAGCGATCATGCGCCGCAGCAGTTCATCGAGTACGTCACGAAACAGGTCCGCCACGGTTTCGGCCCTCCTGGCGGCAGCGCTGCTGACGGGATGCAGCGCGGCCGGTACGGCGGGGAGTCCGTCCTCGGAGGGCAAGGATGGTTCGGCGGCGGTCAAGGTGGGGTTGGTCTATTCACGCAGCGGGCCGCTGGCGGCGTACGGCAAGCAGTACCTGCAGGGCTTCGAGGCGGGCCTGGCATACGCCACGCACGGCACGGGGGAGGTGGCCGGTCACCGGATCGAGGTGATCGAGCAGGACGATGCGGGCGACCCGGCGAAGGCCGTCGCGGAGGCCAAGGAGCTGATCGGCAAGGGCGCGAAGATCATTGCGGGCACCGTGGACTCCGGGGTGGCGCTGCAGCTGGCGCCACTGGCGGCGCAGAACCATGTGCTGTACATCTCGGGTCCGGCCGTGACCGACAAGTTGACGGGCGCGAACGCCTACACCTTCCGCTCGGGCCGCCAGTCGTACCAGGACATCCTGACCGTGGGGTCGCTGCTGGGCGACTCCACGGGCAAGAGAGTCACGGTGCTGACCCAGGACTCGGCGTTCGGACAGGCCAACGTCGCGGCCGTGAAGGCGGTGCTGGGCGGGCAGGGCGCGACGGTGGACTCGGTGCTCGCGCCGCCGAGCGCGGCGGACCTGACGCCGTTCGCCCAGGCGGTGAAGGAAAAGAAGCCGGATCTGGTGTTCGCGGCCTGGGCGGGTGCGAGCGCGCCGGCGCTGTGGACGGCCCTGCAGCAGCAGGGGGTGGTGGCCTCGACCAAGGTCGTCACGGGCCTTGCGGGCATCGCCTCGTATCCGCTGTTCGACGCTGCGGGCCTCGAGGTGTCGTTCATGGCGCACTACTTCCCCGGCGCGGCGAACAACCCGGTGGAGAAGGCGATGATCGAGGCGATCACCA
>FJVZ01000473.1_pt1 | contig 11244 bp, 8 predicted proteins | sample 1011841 | NCBI WGS metagenome assembly FJVZ01 (sample SAMEA3912450, study PRJEB9761) | metagenome | biome: forest; material: soil | place: USA | collected 2011-06-22 | depth 0.1 m
CTGCTGGAGGCCCAGCGCCTGCGGATGCGCACCACGTACGACATCGAGATGCTGCGCCAGATCGGCACCTGCTCCGGCGTGGAGAACTACTCGATGCACTTCGACGGCCGCGCGCCCGGCACCGCCCCCAACACCCTGCTCGACTACTTCCCGGAGGACTTCCTCCTGGTCATCGACGAGTCGCACGTCACCGTCCCGCAGATCGGCGCGATGTACGAGGGCGACGCCTCCCGCAAGCGCACGCTGGTCGAGCACGGCTTCCGGCTGCCCTCGGCGATGGACAACCGCCCGCTGAAGTGGGAGGAGTTCCTGGAGCGCACGGGGCAGACGGTCTACCTGTCCGCGACGCCCGGCAAGTACGAGCTGTCGCGCGGCGACGGCGTGGTCGAGCAGATCATCCGCCCGACCGGCCTGATCGACCCGGAGATCGTGGTCAAGCCGACCGAGGGCCAGATCGACGACCTGGTGCACGAGGTCCGCAAGCGGGTCGAGCGCAACGAGCGGGTGCTGGTCACCACCCTCACCAAGAAGATGTCCGAGGACCTCACCGACTACATGCTCGGCCTCGACATCCGGGTCCGGTACCTGCACAGCGACATCGACACCCTGCGCCGGGTCGAGCTGCTGCGCGAGCTGCGGGCCGGCGAGTACGACGTACTGGTCGGCATCAACCTGCTGCGCGAGGGCCTCGACCTGCCCGAGGTCTCGCTGGTCGCGATCCTGGACGCGGACAAGGAGGGCTTCCTGCGCTCCGGCACCTCCCTGATCCAGACCATCGGCCGCGCCGCCCGTAACGTCTCCGGCCAGGTCCACATGTACGCGGACCGGATCACCCCGGCGATGGAGAAGGCCATCGACGAGACCAACCGCCGCCGCGAGGTCCAACAGGCGTACAACACCAAGCACGGCATCGACCCGCAGCCGCTGCGCAAGAAGATCGGCGACATCCTCGACACCCTCAGCCGCGAGGAGATCGACACCGACGAGCTGCTCTCCACCGGCTACCGGGGCAGCGGCAAGGGCAAGGCCCCGGTGCCAGCGCTGGGCGCCGACCGCAAGCCCGCCAAGAACCTGCCGGCCACCGAGCTGGCCGACCTGATCCAGCAGCTCACCGACCGGATGCACGCGGCCGCGACCGACCTCCAGTTCGAGGTCGCCGCCCGGATCCGCGACGAGGTGAAGGAGCTGAAGCGCGAGCTGCGGCAGATGCGCGAGGCGGGCATGGCCTGATCCGGCCCCTCCCGGCCCCGCTGCCGCGCGGAGCGGGAGCAGTCAACCCCCTGGGGTGTCTCAGGACTGGCACAAACGGGTACGTCCTGCGTGGTGCCCTCACCCGCAGGCCATAGGCTGGCCCGCGGGTGACGGCTGCGTGTCGCCGGGCGGCCGGACGGCCGCCCGGGCGGGCCCGCGGCGCCGGCACCAGGGGGCCTCAGCCGGGGGACGGCAACGGGGTGTTCCGCCGTGGAGCCGCCGCGGGGTACCGACCTGTGCGGCCGAGGAGAGAGGACAGCACCGTGTCGGTGAACCTGGCCAAGGGACAGCAGGTCAGTCTTCAGAAGAGCTCGGGCGAGTCGCTGACCGTCGTCCGGATGGGGCTGGGCTGGCGGGCCGCCCCCAAGCGCGGCCTGTTCGGCAGCCGCACCCGGCAGATAGACCTGGACGCCTCGGCGCTGCTGTACGCCGAGCGGACCCCGTCGGACGTGGTCTTCTTCCAGCACCTGCAGAGCAACGACGGCTCCGTCCGGCACACCGGGGACAACCTGGTGGGCGGNGCCGGCGCGGGCGGCGACGACGAGTCGATCCTGGTCGACCTCGCGCACGTCCCGGTGCACATCACCCAGGTGGTCTTCACGGTCAGCTCGTACACCGGGCAGACCTTCGCCGAGGTGCAGAACGCGCACTGCCGGCTCGTCGACGAGAGCACCGGCCAGGAGCTGGCCCGGTACGAGCTGGCCGGCGGCGGCCCGCACACCGGCCAGATCATGGCCAAGGTGTTCCGGGAGGAGTCCGGCGGCTGGGGGATGCAGGCGATCGGCGCCCCGGCCCGGGCCCGGACGTTCCAGGACATGCTGCCGGCCATCGACCCGTTCCTCTGAGAGCCGCTGAGAGCCCCCTTCTGTGAAAGCCCGCTCCTGAAATCCCTTCTCCGGGGGCAGCTCTTTACCTTCTTTACCTTTTCTTGGGTTCCCTGTTAGTGTTGACGGGAGCGGAGGGGAGTATTCCCCCGCAGCGTTCCCGTCATCACGGATGCCGCCATCGGCGTCCCGGGGCGCTGGTCCGCGGCCCGCCACCTGCGGGCCGACGGGCGGAAGAGACCTCCGGCAGTGACGATGACTGTCTCGCCTACCTGCCGGAGGAGCAGCAAGTGGACGTTTCCGTATCCATGTGGGTCGGCACCATCGGGGTGTTGATCGCCCTGATCGTGGCCGACTTCTTCATCGGAGGCCGTAAGCCGCACGAGGTCTCGATCAAGGAGGCCGGCATCTGGACGGCCGTCTGGGTCGCCCTCGCGCTGGTCTTCGGCGGCTTCCTCTGGTGGCACTCGGGCTCGCAGCCGGCGGGTGAGTTCTTCGCCGGCTACATCACCGAGAAGTCGCTGAGTGTCGACAACCTCTTCGTCTTCATCCTGATCATGGGCAAGTTCGCGGTGCCCCGGATCTACCAGCAGCGCGTCCTGATGTTCGGCGTGATCATCGCCCTGGTCCTGCGCGCGGTCTTCATCGCCGGCGGCGCGGCCCTGGTGACGCAGTTCTCCTGGGTCTTCTACATCTTCGGCGCGTTCCTGGTCTGGACGGCCTGGAAGCTGATCAAGGACGCCCGGGCCGAGGAGGAGGAAGAGGAGTTCGAGGAGAACCGCCTGCTCAAGTCCATCGAGCGGCGCTTCCCGTCGACCGACACGTACCACGGCACCAAGCTCTTCGTCCGGGAGAACGGCCGCCGGCTGATGACACCGATGCTGATCGTCATGCTGGCGATCGGCACCACGGACGTCCTGTTCGCGCTGGACTCCATCCCCGCGATCTTCGGCCTGACCCAGGACCCGTACGTCGTGTTCACGGCCAANGCCTTCGCCCTGATGGGTCTGCGCCAGCTGTACTTCCTGATCGGCGGGCTGCTGAAGAAGCTGGTCCACCTGAGCTACGGCCTGTCGGTGATCCTCGGCTTCATCGGCGTGAAGCTGGTGCTGCACGCCCTGCACGAGAGCGGCGTGCACGTGCCGGAGATCGGCATCCCGTTCTCGCTCGGCTTCATCGTGGTGGTGCTCGCCGTCACCACCGTGACCAGCCTGATGGCCTCGAAGAAGCAGGCGGCGCAGGAGCNNGCGGAGAAGATNGACGCCTGACGCCCCACCGCACCGGCCGGGCCCGCGACCAGCACCCGTGGTCGCGGGCCCGGCCGTTCTTCGAGGCGTCGATATTCCGCACNGACGTACGGCCGGGCAGGGCAGAATCACCGGCAGACACCGAAAGCAGGCCCCTGTGACTCTCGCCCCGACCCGCCTCACCCTCGACGACCTGTTCGACCCGACCGATCTCGCGGCCGCGATCGAGGACGGACACGTCACGCGCAAGCCGCACCCGACGCTGCCGCTCTCGATCTACACGTACACGCCGGTCTGTCAGTTCGGGCACATCTGGACACCCGTCACCATGCGCTGCCGGGGCCTGATCGCCGACGACGCGACCGGCGAGATCGTNGCCCTGCCGTTCCCGAAGATCTTCGTGACGGCGATGCACGGCCTGCACGACTTCGCACCGGCGCTGCCCGCCGAGCCGTTCGAGATCTTCGAGAAGGCCGACGGGAGCCTGGCCATCGTGTTCCATCACGAGGGCCGGTGGCACGCCGCCTCGAAGGCCTCGTTCGGCTCCGAGCAGGCCCGGTGGGCGCAGCGCGTCCTCGACGGCTCCGACACCGGCGGCCTCGACGAGGGCCTCACCTACCTCGCGGAGGCGATCTACCCGGGCAACCGGATCGTCGTCGACTACGGCGCGCGCCAGGACCTGGTGCTGCTGGGCGCCTACCGGCCGGCCGACGGCACCGAGGAGCCGCTCGCGGCCGTGGCCCCGCACTGGGCGCCGATCGGCCCGGTGGTCCGGTCCTGGGGCCTCGGCTCGGACATCGCCGAGCTGGAGAAGCTCGCGGCCGCGGACACCACCGTGGACGGCGACCGGGTCGGCGGGACGCAGGAGGAGGGGTACGTCATCCGCTTCCCGTCCGGCGCCCGCGCCAAGCTCAAGCTGACCGCCTACCTGGCGCTGCACCGGCTGTACACCGGCACCAACGAGCGGACGGTCTGGGAGGCGCTCGCCGCCGGCCGCGAGCCCGGGACGCTGTTCGACCGGGTGCCGGACGAGTTCCGGGACTGGGTCGAGCAGATCGCCGACCGCCTGCGGGCCCAGGTCGCCGAGTTCACGGCCGCCGCCGAGGCGGAGTTCGCGCTGATCCCGGGCGGCCTGGACCGCAAGTCCTTCGCGGCCGAGGCCAAGAAGTCCCGCCTGGCCGCCGCGATGTTCCGCCTGTACGACGGGCGGGACGTCTCCGACATGGCGTGGCGCTCCGTCAGGCCCCGCGGCGACGCGCCCTTCAAGACCGACGACGAAGGCTGACCGACCATGCCCACCGTGCACCTCACCACCGGCCTGCCCGCCTCCGGCAAGACCACCCGCGCCCTGCAGCTCCTCGCGGACTCCAAGGGCACCATGCGGCGCGTCAACATGGACGACATCCGCGCGATGCTCGACGANCACGGCGGCGAGCGGAGCTGGTCCCACCGGCACGAGAAGACCGCGATGGCCGTCCAGGAGGCCGCGATCCTCGCCGCGGTGAACGACGGCTTCGACGTCGTCATCGACAACACCCACATGACCGCGAGCATGGCCGGCCGCCTGAAGGCCGTCCTCGCCCAGGCCGACGACATCAGCTTCGTCGTCCACGACTTCACCGACGTCCCGCTGGAGGAGTGCCTCGCGCGCGACGCGGCCAGGGCCAACCCGGTCGGCGAGGACGCGATCCGGCGCCTGGACATGCGCCACCGCTCGGCCCGGCGCAGCGGCTGGCGGCTCACCGCCGAGTGGATGGCCGAGACGATCGCGGTCGAGCCCTACACGCCCGCGGCGGGGCTGCCGGCCGCCGTGATGGTCGACATCGACGGCACGCTCGCACTGAACGTCTCGCGGGGCCCGTACGACTTCGAGCACTGCGACGAGGACGCCCTCAACACGGCCGTCGCGGACGCCGTCCGCCTGTACCGGGCGGCCGGCCACCGGGTGGTCGTCCTCTCCGGCCGCAGCGACCAGTACCGCCCGCAGACCGAGGCCTGGCTGGCCACCCACGAGGTGCCGTACGACGAGCTGTGGATGCGCGCGGCGGGCGACACCCGGCGCGACGACGCGGTGAAGCTCGACCTGTTCGACGCCCACGTCCGCCACCGCTTCGCGGTGAAGGTCAGCCTCGACGACCGCGACCGCGTGGTGGCCCTCTGGCGCCGCCTGGGCCTGTCGACCTTCCAGGTCAACTACGGGGACTTCTGACGCCGCCCGGTACCTGCCGGCGGGNCCGCCCGGCAAGGGCGNCCCCGCCGGTGCGTCACCAGCCGCGCTCGCGCCATTCGGGGAGCGCGGGGCGCTCGGCACCCAGTGTGGTGTCGCCGCCGTGGCCCGGGTAGACCCAGGCCTCGTCCGGGAGGACGTCGAAGAGCTTCTCGTTGACGTCCCGGAACAGGCTGTCGAAGGCCGCGCTGTCGCCCCAGGTGTTGCCGACCCCGCCGGGGAACAGGCAGTCGCCGGTGAAGACGTGCGGGTGGCCCTGCGGATCGTCGTAGACCAGCACGATCGCGCCGGGCGTGTGGCCGACCAGGTGGCGGACGGTCAGCTCGACCTGGCCCACCCGCANCACGTCGCCGTCGTCCAGCAGCAGGTCGGTCGGCACGTCGAGGGCCTCGGCGTCGATCCGGCCGGCCGCCGTGCGGGCGCCGGTCGCCGCCACCACCTCGGCGAGCGCGCCCCAGTGGTCGTGGTGGCGGTGGGTGGTGACGACGGTGGCCAGCCGGTCGCCGACGGTCTCCAGCAGCACGGGTGCGTCCGCCGCCGCGTCGATCAGCAGCTGCTCGTCGGTGGCCCGGCAGCGCAGCAGGTACGCGTTGTTGTCGTACGGGCCGACGGCCACCTTGCTGATGATCAGGTGGGCCAGCTCGCGCACGTCCGGCGGGCCGCCGACCTTCACCGCTCCGTGGTACGCCATCGGGCCGCTCCTTCTGTGTGTTCTGCGGGGGGTCTGCGGGGGTGGTTCTGCACGGTTGGTTCTGCGGCGTGTGCTGCCGGGTGTTCCCTCATCGTCGCGCGGTCAGCCCATCGGGGGAAGCTCCGGCAGGGCGGTGCGGGCGTCGGTGAGCTGGACGCCGGCCCGGTGGACCTGCAGGCCGTCGCCGTCCGAGCGGCCGGAGAGCCAGGCCGTGAGCGCCCGGACCGGGCCCTCGACGGTCAGCCCGGGCTCGCCGTCCGGGTCGCCGATCCGGGCGGTGTCCTCGGTGTCGTCGGCCGTCAGCAGGATGCCGGGCAGGCCGGCCGCGCCGGCGAGCCCGGCCGTCAGCCGCTGGAACTCGGCCCGCGCGAACCCCTCGGGCCAGTGCGCGGGCGTGTACCCGGCGGCCAGGTCGACGTGGTGGTACTCGACCTCCACCAGCCGCTTCCAGGTGATGTCGCGGGCGGGGAAGACGTAGCCGTTGCGGTGGCGGACCTCGGCGCTCCAGTCGCCGTCGCCGAGCGTCGCCGCGGCCTCGGTGAAGCGCTCCGCCGACTCGCGCAGGTCGGCGAGCTGGACGTCGACCGGGCGGGGCGCACCGTCCTCGATGCCCTGGTCGCGGGCCTCGGGGCTGACGTACTGCGGGATGTCGCGGCCGGTCCGGGCGCCGGTCAGCAGGTTGACCAGGGAGTCGGCGTTGCGGGCGAGGTGGGTCAGGACGTGGCCCCGGCTCCAGCCCGGCAGGGCCGAGGGCCCGGCGACGGCCTCCGGCGCGAGGGCGGCCACGGTGCGCAGCAGGTGCTCGGTGCCGGCGGTGACCATGCGCAGGCCGGCCGCCGCGCTCGCGGCGTTGGCGGCGGTGCTGTTCCGGCTGTCGGCCGTGGCCTCGGTGTCGGTCATTGACTCGCCCCTCCGGTGGGTGCGTCCGCCGGCTGTGCTCGCCGGCCGGGTTCGCGGGCGTGCCCGGCCGGGCCGCCGCTCGTTGACACTGAGGACGCTATCGCCGACGCGGGCCGCGGTGCGGCAGAGTCGGCCATGTCGGCGCGGAGCAGGGGGTTTGCGGCGGGCCTTGGCAGGGCGGCCGCGGCGGCCGTCACCCGTTCGGGTGATCTCCACTGGACAGGCTCGATAATCGAACGCCTGAGCTAGTAGGCTGGCCGTCCCAAGCTGTAAGACTGGAACACTGGAAGAACGGGCCCTCCCGGTTCGTTGCCATGTGGGTGAGAGTCCTCAGCGAGAGTCCTGAGTGAAGAGTCCCCACCGGAGAAAGGCGCCAGAAGCAGTGGCCGACCGCCTCATCGTCCGCGGTGCTCGCGAGCACAACCTCAAGAACGTCTCCCTCGACCTGCCGCGCGACTCGCTGATCGTCTTCACCGGCCTCTCCGGCTCGGGCAAGTCCTCGCTGGCCTTCGACACGATCTTCGCGGAGGGCCAGCGGCGNTACGTCGAGTCGCTCTCCTCGTACGCCCGGCAGTTCCTCGGGCAGATGGACAAGCCCGACGTCGACTTCATCGAGGGCCTGTCCCCGGCCGTCTCGATCGACCAGAAGTCCACCAACCGCAACCCCCGCTCCACGGTCGGCACCATCACGGAGGTGTACGACTACCTCCGGCTGCTGTTCGCCCGGATCGGCAAGCCGCACTGTCCGCACTGCGCCCGCCCGATCGCCAAGCAGTCCCCGCAGGCCATCGTCGACCGCGTGCTGGAGCTCGCCGAGGGCACCCGCTTCCAGGTGCTGAGCCCGGTGGTGCGCGAGCGCAAGGGCGAGTTCGTCGACCTCTTCGCCGACCTCCAGTCCAAGGGGTACGCCCGCGCCCGGGTCGACGGCGTGACCGTCCAGCTGGCCGAGCCGCCCACGCTCAAGAAGCAGGAGAAGCACACCATCGAGGTGGTCATCGACCGCCTCACCGTCAAGGACAGCGCCAAGCGCCGCCTCACCGACTCGGTGGAGACGGCCCTCAAGCTGGCCGGCGGCATGGTCGTGCTCGACTTCGTCGACCTCCCCGAGGACGACCCCGAGCGCGAGCGGATGTTCTCCGAGCACCTCTACTGCCCGTACGACGACGTGTCGTTCGAGGAGCTGGAGCCGCGCTCGTTCTCCTTCAACTCCCCGTTCGGCGCCTGCCCCGACTGCTCGGGCCTCGGCAACCGGATGGAGGTCGACCCGGAGCTGGTCGTCCCGGACGACCAGAAGTCGCTCGACGAGGGCGCCATCCACCCGTGGTCCGGCGGCCACACCAAGGAGTACTTCCAGCGGCTGATCGACGCGCTGGCCGGCGAGCTGGGCTTCCGCACCGACCTGCCCTGGGCCGGGCTGCCCGTCCGTGCCAGGAAGGCGCTGCTGTACGGGCACAAGCACCAGGTCGAGGTCCGCTACCGCAACCGCTACGGCCGCGACCGCTCGTACACCACGGGCTTCGAGGGCGCNGTGCCGTTCATCCAGCGCCGGCACACCGAGGCGGAGAGCGACAGCAGCCGCGAGCGCTTCGAGGGCTACATGCGCGAGGTGCCCTGCCCGACCTGCGAGGGCACCAGGCTCAAGCCGGTCGTGCTCGCCGTCACCGTGCAGGACAAGTCCATCGCGGACGTCTCGGCGATGTCGATCAGCGACTGCTCGGACTTCCTCGGTGCGATGAAGCTCGACGCCCGGGACAAGCAGATCGCCGAGCGGGTGCTCAAGGAGGTCAACGAGCGGCTGCGCTTCCTGGTCGACGTCGGCCTGGACTACCTCTCGCTCAACCGCGCGGCCGGCACCCTGTCCGGCGGCGAGGCCCAGCGCATCCGCCTCGCCACCCAGATCGGCTCCGGCCTGGTCGGCGTGCTGTACGTACTGGACGAGCCGTCCATCGGCCTGCACCAGCGCGACAACCACCGCCTGATCGAGACGCTGGTCCGCCTGCGCGACATCGGCAACACGCTGATCGTCGTGGAGCACGACGAGGACACCATCAAGATGGCCGACTGGGTGGTCGACATCGGCCCCGGCGCCGGTGAGCACGGCGGCAGGGTGGTGCACTCCGGCTCGCTGAAGGAGCTGCTCGCCAACAAGGAGTCGCTGACCGGCCAGTACCTCTCCGGCAAGCGGTCCATCCCGATCCCGGCCGCCCGCCGCCCGCGCGACAAGCAGCGGCAGCTGACGGTGCACGGCGCCCGCGAGCACAACCTCAAGGACGTCACCGTCGGCTTCCCGCTCGGGACGTTCACGGCGATCACGGGTGTCTCCGGCTCCGGCAAGTCCACCCTGGTCAACGACATCCTCTACACCCACCTGGCCCGGGAGTTGAACGGCGCGCGCAGCGTGCCCGGCCGGCACACCCGGATCACCGGGACGGACCTGGTCGACAAGGTCGTGCACGTCGACCAGTCGCCGATCGGCCGCACCCCGCGCTCCAACCCGGCGACCTACACCGGCGTGTTCGACCACGTCCGCCGGCTGTTCGCGGAGACCCAGGAGGCGAAGGTGCGCGGCTACCTGCCGGGCCGCTTCTCCTTCAACGTCAAGGGCGGCCGCTGCGAGAACTGCTCGGGCGACGGCACCATCAAGATCGAGATGAACTTCCTGCCGGACGTCTACGTCCCGTGCGAGGTCTGCCACGGTGCCCGGTACAACCGGGAGACGCTGGAGGTCCACTACAAGGGCAAGTCCGTCTCGGACGTGCTGGACATGCCGATCGAGGAGGGGCTGGAGTTCTTCGAGGCCGTCCCCGCCATCGCCCGGCACCTGCGCACGCTCAACGACGTCGGCCTCGGCTACGTCCGCCTCGGCCAGTCCGCGCCGACCCTCTCCGGCGGCGAGGCGCAGCGCGTCAAGCTCGCCTCCGAGCTCCAGAAGCGCTCCACCGGGCGGACGGTCTACGTCCTGGACGAGCCCACCACGGGACTGCACTTCGAGGACATCAGCAAGCTGATCAAGGTGCTGGACGGCCTGGTGGAGAAGGGCAACACCGTCGTCGTCATCGAGCACAACCTCGACGTGATCAAGACTGCGGACTGGGTCGTCGACATGGGCCCCGAGGGCGGCAACGGCGGCGGCTCGGTCGTCGCCGAGGGCACCCCGGAGGAGATCGCGGCGGTCACCGCCAGCCACACCGGCAAGTTCCTGCGCGACATCCTGGGCGACTTCAGCGACGCCTCGCCGTCCTCGCAGGCCGCACCGGCCAAGGCGGCCAAGGCGGCCAAGGCAGCGACGACGGCCACGAAGGCGCCCGCCAAGGCGGCGAGGACGGCCGCGAAGGCACCGGCGAAGACGGCGGCCAAGGCACCCGCCAAGCGCGCCGCCGCGAAGAAGTAACCACGACCCCGTGCCGTCCGCCCCCGGCCCACCCGGGGCGGGCGGCACGGCCCCTTCCCGCCCCATAGACTTCCTGCGCAACCAGCAGGGCGCACCGACGCGCCGACACCCGGGCCCGTCGGCACACGAGCACACGAGCAGGAGCAGCCACCGATGTCCGAGGCCCAGGCCAGCCCCGCCACCACCCGCCGTACCCTGCTCTGCGGAGCGGCGGCCGTCCTCGCGGGCGGCGGCGCGCTCGCCGTGTCCGGCTGCGCCTCCTCGGCCTCGTCCGCCGCGGGCTCGGACGCGGCAGCCGGCCCGGTCGAGGTCGGCCCGGCGGCCGACGTGCCGGTCGGCGGCGGCAAGGTCTACCGCGAGCAGAAGATCGTCGTGACCCAGCCGACGGCGGGTCAGTACAAGGCGTTCAGCGCGACGTGCACCCATGCCGGCTGCGTGGTCGACAAGGTCAAGGACAACCAGATCCAGTGCCCGTGCCACGGCAGCCGGTTCAGCATCACCGACGGAGCCGTCCAGCCGGGCGGCCCGGCGCCCACCCCGCTGCCCGCCTACACGGTGGCGGTCGAGGGCGGCACCCTCAAGGTGACCCGGGCCTGAGCCGCGTCGCCCGCCGACTCGTCCACCGACTCGTCCACCGACCCGGCTGCTCCGTGAGCCGCGGCGACCACCCCGACCNCGCCCGGACCGTGCCGACCACCCCGACCGCCCCGACC
>FJVZ01000983.1_pt1 | contig 11241 bp, 9 predicted proteins | sample 1011841 | NCBI WGS metagenome assembly FJVZ01 (sample SAMEA3912450, study PRJEB9761) | metagenome | biome: forest; material: soil | place: USA | collected 2011-06-22 | depth 0.1 m
GGAACCGACTCCCGGGCGGCGGGCCCGCCGTACGCGTACGTCAGCGGCAATGTCAGCCGAGGGTCGCGAGAGCCTCGTTCAGCGTCTGCGACGGGCGCATGACGGCGGCGGCCTTCGCCGGGTCGGGCTGGTAGTAGCCGCCGATCTCGACGGGCGCGCCCTGGACGGCGATCAGCTCGTCGACGATGGTGCGCTCCTGCTCGGACAGCGTCTTGGCGAGAGCCGCGAACGCCTCCGCCAGCTGGGCGTCCTCGCTCTGGCCGGCCAGCTCCTGGGCCCAGTAGAGCGCCAGGTAGAAGTGGCTGCCGCGGTTGTCGATGCCACCGAGCTTGCGGCTCGGCGACTTGTCCTCGTTGAGGAAGGTGCCGGTCGCCCGGTCGAGCGTGTCGGCGAGGACCTGGGCCCGCGCGTTGCCGGTGCTCTGCGCGAGGTGCTCGAAGCTGGCCGCCAGGGCGAAGAACTCGCCCAGGCTGTCCCAGCGGAGGTAGTTCTCCTTGAGCAGCTGCTGGACGTGCTTCGGCGCGGAGCCGCCGGCGCCCGTCTCGAACAGGCCGCCGCCGTTGATCAGCGGGACGACCGAGAGCATCTTGGCGCTGGTGCCCAGCTCCAGGATCGGGAACAGGTCGGTCAGGTAGTCGCGCAGCACGTTGCCGGTGACCGAGACGGTGTCCTCNCCGCGGCGGATCCGCTCCAGCGAGAACGCCGTCGCNTCCTCCGGCGTCATGATCTCGATCTGCAGGCCCTCGGTGTCGTGCTCGGGCAGGTACGCCTTGACCTTGGCGATCAGGTTGGCGTCGTGCGCGCGGCTCTCGTCGAGCCAGAACACCGTCGGGTTGCCGGTCGCCCGGGCACGGTTGACGGCGAGCTTGACCCAGTCGCGGATCGGCACGTCCTTGGTCTGGCAGGCGCGGAACACGTCACCGGCGGCGACCGGCTGCTCCAGCACGACGTTGCCGGCGGCGTCGACCAGCCGGACGGTGCCCTCGGCGGCGATCTCGAAGGTCTTGTCGTGGCTGCCGTACTCCTCGGCCGCCTGCGCCATCAGGCCGACGTTCGGGACGGAGCCCATGGTCGCCGGGTCGAAGGCGCCGTTCGCACGGCAGTCGTCGATGACGACCTGGTACACGCCGGAGTAGCTGCTGTCCGGGATGACGGCGAGGGTGTCGCCCTCCTTGCCGTCCGGGCCCCACATGTGGCCGGAGGTGCGGATCATGGCCGGCATCGAGGCGTCGACGATGACGTCGCTCGGCACGTGCAGGTTGGTGATGCCCTTGTCGGAGTCGACCATGGCGAGGGCGGGGCCCTCGGCCAGCTCGGCGTCGAAGGAGGCCTTGACCGCCGCGCCCTCGGGCAGCGCGTCCAGGCCGCCCAGGATGCCGCCGAGGCCGTTGTTCGGGTTCAGGCCGGCCGCCGCGAGCACCTCGCCGTACTGGGCGAAGGTCTTCGGGAAGAAGGCCCGCACGACGTGGCCGAAGATGATCGGGTCCGAGACCTTCATCATGGTGGCCTTGAGGTGCACCGAGAACAGCACGCCCTCGGCCTTGGCCCGGGCGACCTGGGCGGCGAAGAACTCGCGCAGCGCCGCCACGTGCAGGACGGAGGCGTCCACGACCTCGCCGGCGAGCACCGGGACGGACTCGCGCAGCACGGTGGTGGTGCCGTCGGCGCCCACCAGCTCGATGCGCAGCGAGCCGGCCTCGGCGATCACGGCGGACTTCTCGGTGGAGCGGAAGTCGTCGGCGCCCATGGTGGCGACGTTCGTCTTCGACTCGGAGGTCCAGGCGCCCATGCGGTGCGGGTGCGTCTTGGCGTAGTTCTTCACCGAGGCGGGCGCGCGGCGGTCGGAGTTGCCCTCGCGCAGCACCGGGTTGACGGCGCTGCCCTTGACCTTGTCGTAGCGCGCGCGGACGTCGCGGTCCTCGTCGGTCTTCGGCTCGTCCGGGTAGTCCGGCAGCGCGTAGCCCTGCGCCTGGAGCTCCGCGACCGCGGCCTTGAGCTGCGGGACGGACGCCGAGACGTTCGGCAGCTTGATGATGTTGGCCTGGGGCGTCTTGGCGAGCTCACCGAGCTCCGCGAGGGCGTCGGCGATGCGCTGGCCCTCCTCAAGACGCTCCGGGAAGCTGGCGATGATGCGCCCGGCCAGCGAGATGTCGCGGGTCTCCACGCTGACGCCCGCCGTCGAGGCGTACGCCTGGACCACCGGCAGGAACGAATACGTCGCCAGGGCCGGGGCCTCGTCAGTGTGCGTATAGATGATGGTCGAGTCAGTCACCGGGTACTCCGCTTCACGTCGGAAAACGTCTCGACATCAAGATATCTCGTGACCGCCCCTCCGCGACACCCGCCCCACGCCGAGTCGCCGGACGGGCCCGCCGGCGGCCCGCGCCGACGGCTCCGNAGCGGCGCTCCCGCCCCTGCCGCAGNGCCCTAGCCGCCCGGCTACCCCTCGCGGGCATGGCAACAGAAGCACTCCGGATCAGCATTTCCCCGCCTGGTCGACGCGGGTAGCTTCACATCGGCCGAGGGCGAGAGGCGGACCGACCGGAGACGGGAACGGCTCGCCCACTAGATACGGGAGAGCTGCGTGAGCCACCCTTTTCTCGACAGGTTCAAGCTGTTCCAAGACGCGGATGCCGTGGTCTTCGGGAACAGGACGAGCAGTTACCGGGACCTCATCGAGGTGGTCGACGACTGGCGGGCCTACCTCACGGCGAACGAGGTGCGCCGGGGTGACGTGGTCACCCTGGAGGGCGCCTCCTCGCTGGAGACGTGCGCGGGACTGCTCGCGCTGATCGACCGGGGTGCGCTGGTGATCCCCCTCACCACGCTGCCCGCCGCCAAGCGGGCGGAGTTCCTGGAGGTCGCCGAGGCCGAGACCACGATCAGGATCGACGACGACGGCGGCCGCCACCTGGAGCGGACCGGCCGCACGGCCGGCCACGAGCTCTACGGACGGCTGCGGGAGGCCGGCCGGGCCGGTCTGGTGCTGTTCAGCTCGGGCACGACGGGGCGCAGCAAGGCGTCCGTGCTGGACTTCGAGAAGGTCCTGGCCCGCTACGGCGAGCCGACCCGGCCGAACCGCATCCTGTCGTTCCTCAACCTGGACCACATCGGCGGCGTCAACACGCTGCTGCACACGTTCAGCCAGGGCGGCGCGATCGTGACCGTCGCCGACCGGTCGGCGGAGAGCGTCTTCGCCACGGTGGCCAGGCACCGGGTGGAGATCCTGCCCACGACGCCGACCTTCCTCAACATGGTGCTGATCTCCGGCGTGCTGGACCGCTTCCCGGCCGACTCGCTGAAGCTCATCACCTACGGCACCGAGCCGATGCCGCTGCGCACGCTGGAGCGGCTGAAGAAGGAGCTGCCGGACGTCCGGTTCAAGCAGACCTACGGCCTCTCCGAGCTCGGCATCCTGCCGACCCGCTCGAAGAGCGACGACACGCTGTGGCTGAAGCTCGGCAACACGAACGGCTTCGACTACAAGATCGTCGACGATGTGCTCTGGGTCCGCTCCGACATGGCGATGCTCGGCTACCTGAACGCCCCCGCGCCGTTCGACGAGGACGGGTACTTCAACACCCAGGANGTGGTCGAGACCGACGGCGAGTACCTGCGGATCCTCGGCCGCCGCTCGGAGATCATCAACGTCGGCGGGGAGAAGGTCTACCCGACCGAGGTGGAGAACGTCCTGCTCCAGGTGCCGAACGTCGCGGAGGCGACGGTCTCCGGCCACCCGAGCCCGGTCACCGGCATGGTCGTCCGGGCGACCCTCCTGCTCGCCGAGGAGGAGGACGAGGCCACCGTCCTGCGCCGCGTCCGCCGGCACTGCAAGGAGCGGCTGGAGCCGTACAAGGTGCCGCTGGTCATCGAGATCTCGGCCGACGAGCTGCACTCCGACCGCTTCAAGAAGATCCGGAGCGCCGCCCGATGACCACGGCTGCGGAACATCCGGTGGCGCGGACCGCCGACGTGGAAACGGCAGACGTGCAGGCGGCCGGAGCGGCCGAGTCGCGTCCGGTGGCCGTGGTCACCGGCGGCAGCCGCGGGCTCGGCGCCGTGCTCGTGGAGCGGCTGATCGCCGACGGCTGGCGGGTCGCCACGTTCAGCCGCACCGCCAACGCCTTCGTGGAGTCGCTCACCGAGCGGGCCGGCGACGACTTCCTGTGGCAGCAGGCCGACCTGCACGAGCCCCGGGCGCTGCGCGAGTTCGTCGCGGAGGCGGCGCGCCGGTTCGGACGGATCGACCTGCTCGTCAACAACGCGGGCGTGCTGCACCAGGAGCTGTTCCTCACGCTGTCCCCGAAGCGGGTGGACACCCTGATCGCGGCCAACCTGCTCGCCCCGATCACGCTGGCGCAGGCCTGTGCGCGGGTGATGACCGGCAACGGCGGCGGNACGATCGTCAACGTGTCGTCGATCAACGCGATCCGCGGCTACCGGGGGGTCGCCGTCTACTCGGCGGCGAAGGCCGGCCTGGACGGCTTCAGCCGCAGTCTCGCCCGCGAGCTCGGGCCGTTCGGGATCCGGGTCAACACGGTGGTGCCCGGGTTCTTCGACTCCGACATGACCGAGGGCGTCACCCCGCAGAACCGCGAGCGCATCCAACGGCGCACCCCGCTGGGCCGGTTGGCGAGCGTCGAGGAGATCGCCGACGCGACGCTCTATCTCTGCTCACCCGGCGCATCTTTCATCACTGGACAGACGATCGTCGTCGACGGAGGAATCACATGCTGAAGCAAGCCGAAGTTCGGTCCATGGTCATCGGCCGGATGGACATCCTGCTGCTGGAGGAGACCGACGAGGTCGTGGCCGTCAAGGGCGAGGACCAGCTCCACGAGCTGGCGTTCAACTCGCTGCTGCTGGCCCGGCTGATCATCCAGCTGGAGTCCTCCGTCGGCGTCGACCCGTTCGCCTCGGAGGTCGCGTCCATCGCGGACATGCGCTCGGTCGACGACCTGGTCGGCGCGTACGAGACCGCGGTGGCGCGGGCCTCGGAGGCCGTCCCGGCGCTGGCGGACGCCGGGAGCCGGTCATGACCGCGACGCCGCTGCTGCTGCGCTCGATCGACGACTACCTGGGGCCCAGCGAGGGCCGGTTCTTCGGCGGCGGCTACCGCCGGGCCCGGTACCAGGTCGGCGACGTCCGGATCACCGCCGAGGGGGCGGCCTCCGGCACCGCGGCCACCGTCAGCATCGGCTACCCGGCGGACTGGTCCCGCAAGGCCAAGTCCGTCGACCTGCGGCCGCACCTGAGCACCGTCGACATGCTGGTCCTCGGGCTCCAGCTGAGCGAGGCCCACCTCGTCCGGGCGCACGGCCTGGACCGCGCCCTGCGCGGCGAGGCCTGGGTGCGGAAGGTGACCCTGCGCGCCGGAGCGACGCCCCAGGAGGACCTCGACGGGATGGCGAGCTCGGCGAAGCCGGTCAGCACCACGCCGGTGCCCGGCTCGGACGGCCTGTACGTGTCGGTGTACGACGCCGCGGTCGGCGCCATGCGCGCCCGTTACGAGATCGAGCACCGGATCGGCGCGGCGGCACCGGCCGGACCCGCCGTCTTCGCCACCCTGGACGACGCGCTCGGCGCGGCCTCCGGGCGCTACTACGGCGCCGGCTTCCAGCAGCAGCGCCAGCAGATCGAGGACGTCCACGTCGACCTGCCGGGCCTGAGCTCGTCCGCCACCGTGCGGATCGGCACGGCCGACGGCGGCGAGCCGGCCGCCGGGGGCCTGGAGGGGGCGCACCACCCCTCGGTCTCGGTGATCGACTGCTTCGTCGTCAACCTCCAGCTGGCGCAGATCATGATGTACGAGATGGACGCCGTCCGCCGGCAGGACAGCAACACGCTGTGGATGGTCCGCACGGTCCTGGAGTGCACGGACCCGCNCCGCCCCTGGACGGACACCCTGACGGCCTCGGCCCGGATCGCCGAGAAGTACCTGGTACCCCTGCGCGGCCAGACCTGGCGCAACGTGCAGATCCAGGGCGAGTGCGGCGGCGTGACACTGCGCGCCGCGTTCGCCCACGAGCTGCCGGCCGAGGCCGCAGCCGACGCCGTCGCATGACCCGGACCGACCGGCCCCAACGACACCTTCGGGAGCACGCTCGATGAAGATCGCAATCTCAGGCACCTACTCCTCCGGCAAGACCCGCTCGGTGATGGCGCTGTCCCACTACACCGGCCTGCCCCGCACCCTGGCCCGGGCCATCCGCGAGATCCTGCCGGAGGCCCTGCCCGGCAAGACGCTCGCCGAGGTCACCCCGGCGGAGTTCCTCCAGCTGATGATGCGCCGGCACGTCGGCCGGGCCGTCCACGAGGGCATCCTGGGCGACAGCTTCCTCTCCGACGGCTCCTCGCTCCAGGAGTGGCTGTACGGCGCGGCCCGGGTGCGCCACGGCATGAACCCGACCGCGACGGCTCACCTGAGCGAGGCGGCGCAGACTCCCGGCAGCGCGGAGATGGCCTACTTCGCCGAGGTGGTCGAGCAGTTCGGCAACGCGTTCAAGCAGCACGTGAGCCAGACCTTCGACGCGTTCGTGCACCTGCGGCACGAGCTGCCGATCACGGACGACGGCCACCGGCCGATGAACGAGTCGTTCCGCACCACGATCGACGAGATGCTGCTCAGCACGCTGGAGGAGCTGAAGATACCCGTCCACATCGTCGGCGGGGCCTTCCCCGACCGGCTGGACCGGATCGTGGAGATCTTCGGCCTGCCCACCGTGATGAGCGTCGAGGAGGCCATCGAGCTGGCCAACGCCGACTACGCGCAGATCGACCTGCGTCTGGAGACCGAGCGGGCCAAGGCCCGTACGAGCGTGGCGGCCTGAGCGAGTACGGCGCCCGCGAGCACCGGCCCGGTGGGGCCGCCGTCACGGCGGCCCCACCGGGCTCGTCCGCGTCCGGCGCCCGGACCGTGGCCGCCCTCGGGGGGAGAACGATGATCCGGACGGTCCTGCCGGCGGGGGCCGTCGCCGTCGAGGCCCGGGGCGACCTGCCCGGCGCGTCGCTGCTCCCCGAGGAGCAGGCCCTGATCGCCGGGGCCGTCGGCCGGCGGCGCCGGGAGTTCGCCACCGGACGCGCCTGCGCGCACGCCGCACTCGCGCAACTCGGGCTGCCGCTCTCGCCGTTGCTCAACGGAGCGCACCGGGAGCCGCTCTGGCCGGCGGGCGTCGTCGGCAGCCTGACGCACTGCGCCGGCTACCGCGCCGCCGCCGTGGCCCGCAGCGCGGAGGTGCTCAGCCTGGGCATCGACGCCGAGCCGGACGCGGCGCTGCCGGACGGTCTGCTCCGCTCGGTCGGCCTGCCCGCCGAGCGGGAGCGGCTCGCCGCGCTGCCGGCGGGCCCGGTCCACTGGGACCGCCTGCTGTTCAGCGCCAAGGAGGCCGTCTACAAGGCCTGGTTCCCGCTCGCCCGGCGCGGGCTGGAGTTCCACCAGGCCGAGATCACCATCGCCCCGGACACCGGCCCGGACACCGGCCCGGGCGGGGGCGTGCTGACCGCCCGGCTGCTCGTCCCCGGCCCGGTGGTGGGGTCGCGGGAGCTCACCCGGCTGAGCGGGCGCTGGGCGGCGGCGGACGGCCTGCTGCTGACCTGCATGGCCCTGCCCGCCTGAACCGGCCCACCCATGCGTCGGCCCCCCTGCCCCGGGATGCTTCACCCGGGGCAGGGGGGCCGGCACTTCTGTCTTGACGCCTCGTCAGTTCGGCACGGTGACCACGATCTTGCCGACCTGGCGGTTGGACTCCAGGTACTGGTGGGCCGCCACGATCTCGTCCAGCCCGAAGGTCCGGTCGATGGTNGGCCGGAGCCAGCCGTCCTCCAGNCCGGCCGTGATGAACTCGACCGCGCGGCGGCGGCGTCCGGCATCCGCGGTGATCTCGAACACCAGGTAGCCGCGCAGGTTCAGGCCCTTGGCGACCGCCGCCCTCGGGAAGGGGGTGGCCTCGCCGCTGAGGCTGCCGTAGACGAAGATCGTGCCGCCGGGCGCCGTCACCTGCGCGAGCGTCTCGACCTGGGGCCCGGCGACCGGGTCGAAGACCACCCGGGCGCCCGCGCCCCCGGTGATCCGCCCGACCTCGGCCACCAGGTCCTGCTGCTCGGTCACCACCACCTCGGCGGCGCCGGCCGCCTCCAGCGCGGCGCGCTTGGCGTCGGTGCGGGTGACCGCGACCGGTACCGCGCCCAGGTGGTTGGCGATCTGGACGGCCGCCAGGCCGACGCTGCTGGAGGCGGCCGGGATCAGGACGACGTCACCCTTGCCGATGCCCGCGATGTCCACCAGGGCGCCGTAGGCGGTGAGGTACGGCATCCAGACCGCGGCGCCGGTGGTGAGGTCCAGCCCGGGGCCGAGCTTCACCAGGGCGGACACCGGCACGACGGCCTGCTCGCCGTACACGCTGTAGTCGGCCATCGAGAAGGTGGGCAGGATGCTGACGCTGTCGCCCGCGGCGAAGCCGTCCGCGCCGTCACCGTCGCCGAGCAGCTCGATCGTCCCGGCCGCCTCGTAGCCGAGGCCGGCGGGCAGCGACCTGGGCTGCTGGAAGTAGCGGCCGGCCCGGAACCCGGCCTCCGACCGGTTGAGTCCGATCGCCCCGATCCGGACCAGCGCCTCCCCCGGCCCGGGCGTGCCGGGAGCGGACTCCTCCAGGCGCAGCACCTCGGGGCCGCCGAACTCGTGGAACCGAACGACGCGCGTCATGGTGCTCCTCCAACTGTCNTTATGAAACACGGGATTCCGCACACCCGTGGGTGCCGCAGGGCGCCGCACGNACGGACGCGTCGGGCACCCGGCGGCCCGCCGGGCGCCGGGTGCCCGACGCATGGGTCAGCCGTTGAGCAGGGCCATCATCGGGGTCGGGTAGCGGTCGCCCGAGGCGGCCCCGGGCGGGAACGCCTCGTCGAGGCTCCGGACGTCGTCCTCGGTCAGCTCGACGTCCAGGGCCGCGATGTTCTCCTCGACCCGCGCGGGCTTGGTGGTGCCGGGGATCGGCACGGCGATCTCCGCCGACTTCAGCACCCAGGCCAGGGCGACCTGCGCGGCGGTGGCGTTCCGCTCCTCGGCGATCTTGCGGACCTGGTCCACCAGGGCGCGGTTGCGCTCGAAGTTGTCGCCCTGGAAGCGCGGGGCGATCCGCCGGAAGTCGCCCTCGGCGAGGTCGTCGGGCGAGGCGATCGCCCCGGTCAGGAAGCCCCGGCCGAGCGGGCTGTAGGGGACGAGGCCGATGCCGAGCTCGCGCAGGGTGGGGATGACCTCGTCCTCGACGTCACGGCTCCAGAGCGAGTACTCGGTCTGCACCGCCGTGATCGGGTGGACGGCGTGGGCGCGGCGGATGGTCTGCGCCGAGGCCTCGCTGAGCCCGAGGTAGCCGACCTTGCCGGCCGTCACCAGCTCCGCCATCGCCCCGACGGTCTCCTCGATCGGGACCTGCGGGTCGACCCGGTGCTGGTAGTACAGGTCGATGAAGTCGACGCCGAGCCGCTGGAGCGAGGCGTCGACCGCCCGGCGCACGTGCTCGGGCCGGCCGTCCGGCACCCGCGGCGGCGAATCCGGCGAGTACGTACCGAACTTGGTGGCCAGCTGCACACCCTCGCGTCGGCCGGCCAGNGCCTTGCCGAGCAGGGTCTCGTTGGTCAGCGGTCCGTAGTGGTCGGAGGAGTCGAGGAAGGTCACCCCGAGGTCCAGGGCACGGTGGACGGTCGCGATCGACTGCTTCTCCTCGACCGTGCCGTAGCCGAAGGACATCCCCATGCAGCCGAGACCGACCGCCGAGACCTGAAGTCCCTGGCTGCCCAGAGCACGCTGTTGCATCTTTCTCTCCTTGCGTCTGTTCCGGCGCCGGCCGGTGCCGGCCGGCGCCGCGGGGCTCAAATGGTGACTGTCGTACCGTCGAAGCGGGTGACGTGGAACGTGCCGTCCTCGATGTACGTCCGCTTCTGCTCGCGCAGCATGGTGAGGGCGATCTCCTCGCCCAGGGTGAAGGCCTCGGAGTTGTCCGAGCGGTAGTGCACGCCGGCCATCGCNCGGCCGACGCCGATGTTGGCGGCCAGCTTGTCGAGCTCGCCGCCTACCGTCAGCCTGTCCTTGTCGGCACCGGTGTAGGGCACCAGCGAGGTGCCGTCGGCGCTCGGCTGCACCGGGGACGGCAGCACGAAGGACTCGTTGAACCAGGCCTTCAGGACCGTCACACAGGCACCGGCGACCGTGGAGTGGCCGCTCTGGTACGACGGGCTCATCGGGGAGCCCTCGGGGAAGCTCTGCGGCAGGAGGCGGCTGCCGTACCGGCTCCGGACCCGCTCGACCGCCTCGGAACCGAGGATCTCGGGGTGCAGCAGGCCGTCGTAGCGGCCGGGGGCCCTGTCCAGCTGGACGTCGAGCCGGCCGGCGAACTCCTCCGGGCGGAGCCTGCGGTGGACGTAGAACTGCTGGAACTCGGTGTGCGTGATCGCCCGCCTGGCGACCTCGGCCAGCAGCGTGACGAGGTGCGGCGTGCCGAAGGTGGGGAAGCCCATCTGGTTGGCGGACGTCAGGTAGGGGTTGCCCTCGTCCTGCAACTGGGCAGGGTAGCCGGGCGTGTTGAGCAGGATCACGCCGGCGAAGAGGTAGGCCTGGTACAGCACGTCGAAGTGCGTGAAGTGGGCCATGTCGCGGCCCGTCTGGATGTACCGGGTGTGCGCGAAGTCGCGCACGGTGGCCCGCGGGACGCCGCGCTGGACGGCCAGCCACTCGTCGAACGAGGTGACGTGGTCGAGGCCCGGCTGGACGGTGTCGCGCAGCTGCGCGATCCGCGAGGTGCCGAGCTGTACGTCCGTCAGGAAGAACTGCGAGATGTACGGGCCGGCCAGCGCACCGGGGAACGGGTCGCGGAACAGCGTGCGCGGGGTGACCCGGCCGTTCTCCCTCGGGCCCCGGTAGTCGGAGTACCGCGACAGGTCGGCCGCGGCGGCCGCGACGAGCGCGGAGTCCTCGAAGGTCTCGAAGGGGACGTCGCGCAGCAGCGCCATCCAGTAGAGCTCGGCCATCTCGGCCGCCGTGTGCGCGCTGCCGATCCGGGGGGCCGGCGGGACGACCAGCGAGTGCGAGTCCGGCCCCAGCAGCTCGAACGCCAGGCCGCCCTGCGGGCCGAGCTGCTTGCGGGCTCCGGCGACCCCGGCCGGTATCGCCTCGAAGTCGGCCGCCTGGCCGGTGTCCAGGGCCCGGAGCAGCGACCGCGCCGCGGCCGGGTCGACCTCGCCGAGGTC
>FJVZ01000263.1_pt1 | contig 11228 bp, 9 predicted proteins | sample 1011841 | NCBI WGS metagenome assembly FJVZ01 (sample SAMEA3912450, study PRJEB9761) | metagenome | biome: forest; material: soil | place: USA | collected 2011-06-22 | depth 0.1 m
GCGACGGCGGTCACCAGGAAGACCACCGGGCGACGCACCACCGCCTCGCCGATCCGCCGCCAGCGCCGGCCCGAGGCGTCTGCCGCACGGCTGCCGGCCGTCCGGCGGCGCAGCAGCCGGGTGAGGTCCAGCGAGTCGATCCGGTGGCGCAGCACCAGCAGCAGCGCGGGCAGCACGACCAGCGCCGCGGTGGCGGCGATCAGCACCACCGAGATGCCCGCGTAGGCGAACGAACGCAGGTAGTACATCGGGAAGATGAGCATCGCGGAGAGTGCGACGGCCACCGTCAGGGCGGAGAAGGCGACGGTCCGCCCGGCGGTGTTCAGGGTCGTCCGGACGGCGGCCGGGTAGTCGGCGCCGCCGTGCAGTTCCTCGCGGTAGCGGCGGACGATGAACAGTCCGTAGTCCACCGCGAGGCCCAGACCCAGCGCGGTGGTCAGGTTGAGGGCGAAGATGGAGACGTCGGTGAAGCCGGTGATGACGCGCAGCGAGGCGTTGGTGCCGACGATCGCGATCAGGCCGATCGCGACCGGCAGCAGTGCGGCGACCGCGCTGCGGAAGACCAGCACCAGCACCAGCAGGGTGAGCGGCAGGGCGATCACCTCGGCCTTGCCGAGGTCCTTGCGGCTGGTGTCCTGCACCTCGGTGCGGATCTGGGTCGCGCCGCCGATGCGCACCTCCAGTGGCCCGTGGGTGCCCCGGTAGTTCGGGGCGATGGCCTTGAGGGTCTTGTCCGCCTCGGTCTCGGTGCCGTTGATGCGGGCGACGATCAGGCCGTAGCCGCCGTCGGTGCTGCGCAGCGCGGCGGACCTGTTCTGCCAGTACGAGTTGACGCCCAGCACGGACGGCTCGGCGGCGAGCCGGGTGGCGATCCGCTCGGCCTCGGCGGCCGCGGCGGGTGAGTCGACCCCGCCGTCCGCCTTGACCAGCAGGGCGAGGTTGGGGCGGCCGGCTGCGAAGTCCCGGGTGAGGAGCTCGGCGGCCTGTGAGGACTCGGAGTTCGGGTTGGTGGTGCCGCCGCCCTGTAGTCGGTCGGCCACGCCGCCGCCGAGTACGACGGCGGCGGCGGCGGCCACCAGGGCCAGGATCAGGATGAGGCGCGGCCGGGCGGTGGTCAGCCGGGCCAGACGGTCGAACATGATGCTCCCCTCGGCATTCGGTGGTGCTCAGGCCCGGTGCAGCGACTGCGGGCGGCTGTTGAAGCTCTCCTTGCCGAGGCCGAGGGTGCGCAGCAGCAGGCCGTCCCGCGTGCGGTCCGGCAGCTTGCTCAGGAAGGCGAGCGCGCGGGCGTCCGAGCCGATCGTGTACCGGGTCTTCGGGCGGCCGGTGGTGACGGCCTTGACCACGGTGGCGGCGGCCTTCTCCACGGCGGTGTTGCTCTGCTTGGCGGCGGCGGCCTGGGCGTCCTGGAGGGCCTTGGTGTAGCGGCCGACGGTGTCCGGGCCGCCCGTCCAGCCGTCCTCGGCGGACGACTTGTCGGCCTTGGCGAAGATCTCGGTGGCCAGCGCGCCGGGCTCGACCAGGGTGACGTCGACGCCCTGGAACTTCAGCTCCATCCGCAGGGTGTCGTTCAGCGAGGCGATCGCGGCCTTGGAGGCGGCGACCGGCCCGAAGAACGGCACGGCGGTACGGGCCGTGATGGCACCGATGTTGACGATCCGTCCGCGTGCGGTGCGCAGCGCGGGCAGGAACGCCTGGGTGACGGCGATCTGGCCGAACACGTTGATCTCGAACTGCCGGCGCAGCGCGTGTTCGGGGACGAGCTCGACCGGGCCCTGGACGATCGTGCCGGCGTTGTTCACCAGGGCGTTCAGTCCGTGCTGGCCGAGCAGCGGGTGCAGGGAGCGGACCGCCTGGGCGATCGACTCCGGGTCCGTGACGTCGAGGGCCACGGCCGTCACGCCTTCGAGGTCCCGGGGGAGCCGGGAGATCGCCTCGGGGGTGCGGACGGCGGCGATCACGCGCCAGCCGGCGGCGAGCAGCTTGCGGGCGGTTGCGGTACCGAGACCGCCGGAGGCGCCGGTGATCAGGACGGTGCGGGGGGTCGAGGTGTTCGGGCTCACGGGAGTGCCTCCATGTGATGGGTCGTCGGATCGGGAGTCAGTCCGCGGAGACGAGGTGCATCAGAGCGGGCGGGAAACGGGTGCCGGCGAAGGCGCCGGGCGGGGCGATCGCGTCGATCGCGGCGAGGTCCTCGGGGGTGAGTTCGACGCTGAGGGAGGCGGCGTTCTCCTCGAAGTCGCGCCTGGTCTGGCTGCCGGGGATGGGCACCACGCCCTGGGCCACCAGCCAGGCCAGGGCCAGCTGCGCGGTGCTGCAGCCCTTGTCCAGCGCGATCGCGCCCAGGCGGGCCACGATGGCGCCGTTGGCCCGGAGGTTGTCCGGCTCGAAGCGGGGCAGGAAGCGCCGCAGGTCGGTCTGGGCGAGGTCCTCGTCGCGCAGGATCTGGCCGCCGAGCAGCCCCCGGCTGAGCGGAGCCCAGGCGACGAAGCCGACGCCCAGCTCCCGGCAGAGCGGCAGCACGCCGGCCTCGACGTCCCGGGTGGCCAGGGAGTACTCGGTCTGCAGCGCGGCGATCGGGTGGACGGCGTGCGCCCGGCGGAGGTTGTTGACGCCTGCCTCGGAGAGGCCGATGGCGCGGGCCTTTCCGGCCTGGACCAACTCCGCCAGGGCGCCGACCGACTCCTCGATCGGCACCTTCGGGTCGACCCGGTGCAGGTAGTACAGGTCGATCCGGTCGGTGCCGAGCCGGCGCAGGCTGGCGTCCACCGCGCTGCGGATGTGGGCGGGCGAGGCGTCGATCTCCACGCCGGTGGGCGTACGGATCATGCCGCACTTGGTGGACAGCACCACCCGGTCGCGGCGCCCGCCGCGCAGGGCCCGGCCGACGATCTCCTCGGAGACGCCGTCGCCGTACATGTCGGCGGTGTCCAGGAAGTCCACGCCGGTGTCGATGGCGCGGTGGATGGTCGCGATCGACTCGGGGTCGTCGCGGTCACCGTAGAACTCGGCCATGCCCATGCAGCCGAGGCCCACCGCGGAGACCGTCAGGCCGTCCGCGAGTTCATGACGTGGTACGTCCACAGTCAACTCCAGAATTCTGTAAGGGAATCGGTGAAAGTCCCGTCCCGACCACCGTAGAATCGGGGAATTCTGCGCACAATGGTGGCAGAAGTAATAGTGCTCCTGGCACTACCGGTGCCGTGGGGTGCTACCGGCGCCGCTCGGCGCCCCAGGCCAGCAGGGCGGCCCCGGCCAGACCGGCCCCGAGCAGGCAGGAGCCGCCCCAGCCGGCGGCGGAATACACCGCGGCGGACGCCGCGCCGCCGGCCGCGCCGCCGATGAAGTACGCGGTCATGTAGACCGAGGTGACGCGCCCGCGAATTTCCGGCGGAAGGCGGTAGATGGCGCCCTGATTGGTGATGTGCGCACCCTGCACCATGAAATCCAGCAGGAATGTGCCGAGGATCAGGAATACCAGGCTGTGCGCCCCGCCCCAGGCCGGCAGGAAGGACAGGCAGACGCCCGCCAGCAGCAGCCCGGTCGGCCCGCGCCCGGGGCGGCTCCCGTCGGCCGGCGCGCGGTCCGCCAGCCGTCCGGCCAGGACGGCCGCCACCACCCCGCCGATGCCGACCAGGCTGAGCAGCCCGACGGCGCCCGCGCCGTACTCGTACGGCGGGTCGGCCAGCAGGAAGGGCAGCGGGGTCCAGAACGCGGTGAACGAGCCGAAGCAGAGCATCCCGTACAGCGAGCGGCGCCGCAGCACGGGGTGGGCGCGGAGCAACCCGGGTAGCGAGCGCAGCAGTTCGCCGTAGCCGAGCCGGCCCGGCGGGCGGGCGCCGAGGCCGGCCGGCAGGCGTTGACGGAGCGTCAGGNCGGTGAGCGCGGCCAGTGCGGCCGAGCCGAAGTAGACCGGCCGCCAGCCGAGATGCTCGCCGAGCACGCCGGACAGGAAGCGCATCAGCAGCGAGCCGATCAGCACGCCGCTCATCACGCCGGCGATCACCCGGCCCCGGGCGGACTCCTCGGCCAGCGAGGCGGCGAACGGCACCATCACCATCACCACCACGCAGGCCAGGCCGATCAACAACCCGGCCAGGTAGAGCACTTGCAGCACCGGCGCGGCGCCGGCCAGCAGCAGTGCCGCGCTCTCGACGGTGAGCAGGGTGAGGATCAGCCGNCGCCGGTCCAGCATGTCGGCCAGCGGGACGACCAGCACCAGGCCCAGCGCGTACGCGGCCTGGGTGACCACCACGATCAGGCTGACCGCGAGGTGCGAGGCGTCGAAATCCCTTGCCAGGGTGTCCAGTAGCGGCAGTGCCAGATAGAGGTTGCCGACCGTGAGGCCGCCGGAGACGGCGAACAGCGGCACCAGGCCGGCCGTCGCCGGCCGGGCGGCGACGGGAGCGGAGGCGGGGGCGGCCACGGCGGTCAGTCGACCGCGATGGGCAGCGACTCCACCCCGCGCAGGGTCAGCCGGGCCCGGAACTCGACCTCCGCGCCGTCGGCGATCCGCAGCCGGGGGAAGCGCTCCAACAGGGTGGAGAACGCGACCTGCGCCTCCAGCCGGGCCAGTGCCGCGCCCAGGCAGTAGTGGATGCCCGAGCTGAACGACAGCACCGGCGCGTCCGTCCTGGTGACGTCGAAGCGGTCCGGGTCGGGGTAGCGGCGCGGGTCGCGGTGGGCCGCGCCGACCAGGGCGACGACCGAGGCGCCGATCGGGATCATCACCCCGCCGATCTCGACCGGGCTCTCGGTGACCCGGTTGCCGAGCTGGGTCGGGCTGTCGTAGCGGAGCATCTCCTCGACGGCGCCGGGGATCAGCCCCGGGTCCTCGCGCAGCCTGGCCATCTGGTCGGGGTGGCGCAGCAGCGCCAGCATGCCGTTGCCGAGCAGGTTGGTGGTGGTCTCGAAGCCGGCCCCGAAGAGCAGGTTGCACATGCCGATCAGCTCGCCCTCGCTGAGCTGGTCGGCGCCGTCCTGGGCGGCGATCAGCGCGGAGAGCAGGTCGTCGCCGGGGTGCTTGCGGCGGTCGGCGACCAGCGCGGCGAAGTAGTCGTCGGTGAACTGCGCGCCCTCGTCGCAGGCGGCCAGCGTCTCCGGGGTGAGGCCGAGTTCGTAGACGTCCTGGAAGGCGCGCATCGGGCCCTGCAGCGAGGGCAGGTCCTCGGTCGGCACGCCGAGCAGCCGGCCGGTGGCCATCGCGGGGAGCGGGAAGGCGAAGTCCTTCATGTAGTCGATCGTGCCGCGCTCGGCGAGCGTGTCGGCGAGCCCGTCGACCATGCCGGTGATCGCCGGGCGCATCGCCTGCACCGCCCGGTTGGTGAACGCGAAGCCGGCCAGCTTGCGCAGCCGGGTGTGGTCCGGCGGGTTGGCCCACAGCATGATGTCGGGCAGCCGGCGCAGGGCGGCGTGCTGCTGCCACTCGTCCCGGCCGACCCAGGGGGCGAAGACCCGGTACGGGTCCTTGAGCGCGTGCTGGTGGCGCAGGAAGGTGTTGACGTCGTCGTAGCCGGTGATGATCCAGTGCCCGAGCGCGGTGCGGTGCACCGGGGTGAGCGACTGGACCTGCGCGTACCGCGGATACGGGTCCCGCAGGCCCTCGGGGGTGAGGAACAGTTCGGCCAGGATGGTGTCGATTTCGTCTGATGTTGCCATGGTGTTTCCCTTCCGTGAAACCGGTCTCGGATATTCCGATTGAATGCGGATATGCCGGGTGCAATCCATCATCGAGCTCTGCTTGACACTTCAGAAGAGTGGAGTGAACACTGGTGCCGGGAGCACCAGATAACTGAGAGTGGTTACGGGGGACCGGATGGCGTCCGCGAACGGTGAGCTGGGCAGGAAAGAACTCGGTGACTTCATCAGGTCACGGCGAAGAAAAGCTGATCCGTTGGAGTCGGGAATTCCGGCCTCCGGCGCGCCGGTGGGGCGGCGACGGGTCCCGGGCCTGCGCCGGGAGGAGGTCGCCCAGCTCTCCGGGGTGAGCCTGACCTGGTACACCTGGCTCGAGCAGGGGCGGAACATCAACGTCTCGCGCCAGGTGCTGAACGGCATCGCGCGTGCGCTGGCGCTCGACCCGGCGGAGCGGGTGCACCTCTTCCGGCTGGCCGGCGAGGCCCCCGAGGCGGACGGATCCGCCGAGGGCGAGCACGCGGTCGGGCCGGCGCTGCAGGCGTTCCTGGAGGCGCTCAACCCCAATCCGGCGTATCTGATCAGCCGCTGTTTCGACATCCTGGCGTGGAACCACTCGCAGGACGTGCTGCTCGGCGGTCTGGGCGGGATCGAGCCGCCGAGGCGGAACGTGATCTGGATGATGTTCAACAGCCCGGACGCGCGCGCCATGCTGCCCGACTGGGAGGCGGAGGCGCGCTGGCTGGTCGGCCTGCTGCGGGCGGAGTCCGCCCACGAGGTGGGCAGCCCGCGCTTCATCGAGCTGGTCAGGGCGCTGCAACGGTCCAGCCCGCAGTTCCACGAGTGGTGGACCTCGCACGACGTCTACCAGTTCACGCCGTCGGTGCGGCGCTTCCGGCACCCCGTGCTCGGCGAGCTCTCGCTCAACTACCTCAAGCTCGGGGTCGAGGGGGACGCCGGGCGGAGCATCGTGGCGCACTTCGCCCAGCCCGGTTCGGTGGACGAGAAGACGCTGCGCGAGCTGCTGGCCCGCAAGGCCGACTAGCGGGGGCGGCCCGGTCGGGNCCTGAGCGGCGCCGGCCCGGTCAGGCCCTGAGCAGCTCCGGCAGCAGGTCGGCGCGGCCCTCGACCCCGGACTGGCTCAGGGCCACCCCCCAGAGCTTGCGGCGCCCGGCCGTGTCGTGGGCGAAGGCGTTCGGCGCGATCTGCTTGCGCTCGTTGAGGTACACCCCGCTGATCCGGTCGTACTCCTGGCCGGTGACCAGCCGCACGATGTTCTCGGAGCCGTAGCGGCTGCGGTGCGGGGCCAGGATGAAGGTGCTCCGCACCATCTTGGTGGAGCACATCCCCGGGTGCAGGCTGTTGGCGCTCNCCCCGTGCCCGGCCAGCCGGGCCGCGTACTCGTTGGTGAAGGCCGTCAGCGCCAGCTTGGACTGTGCGTACGCGGCCATCCGGTCCCAGTGCCGCTCCANCTGGAGGTCCGGCCAGTTGATCTCCCCCCAGCCCTGGGCGATCGAGCTGACGTTGACCACCCGGGCCGGCGCCGAGCCGGCCAGCAGCCCGGTCAGCCGCAGGGTCAGCGCGAAGGCGGCCAGGAAGTTGACCTGCCACTCGGTCTGGTAGCCGTCGGGGGTGACCCCGCGGGTCCGGGCGCGGTGGTTGGGGGTGGCCACGCCCGCGTTGTTGACCAGCGCGTCCAGGCGGCCGTGGGCGGCCAGGACCTCGTCGGCCAGCGCGTGCACCTGCTCCAGGTGGGCGAAGTCCGCGGTGACGGCGCTGCCGTGGCCCACCGCCCGTACCTCGGCCAGCACGGCGGCGACCTTGCGCGGGTCACGTCCGTGCACCACCACGTGCCAGCCCTGCTCGGCGAGCAGCCTCGCCGCGCCGCGNCCGAGGCCGTCGGTGCTGCCGGTCACCAGGGCCACCTTTTTGGTGTCCATTTTAACCCGCCCTTTCCTGTGTATTCCGGTATTGCGCCCCTCGAACACTCAACACTGCGCCGGTGGTGCGGCAGGGCGCAAGGTTACCGGCGGCACTATTAGTAGTGGCACCACCATGGTGGCCGATTGTCGTTGACAAGCCTTCCGCCCGCCGTGCGATGGTATGGCTGCCGGACGAGAATCGAGCCCATGGGGGATCAATGGCCGAAGTAAGTTCCGAGTACCCGGGAATAATTCAGACCGTGACCGGCGGAATTCCGGTGGAACAGCTCGGGGTCACGCTGATGCACGAGCACGTCTTTGTGCTCAGCACCGAAATCCAGGAGAACAACCCGCAGTCCTGGGACGAGGACGCCCAGGTGGCGGCCGCCGTCGAGAAGCTCACCGCGGCGGCCCGGGCCGGCGTGCAGACCGTGGTCGACCTCACCGTGCTCGGCCAGGGGCGCTTTCTGCCCCGTATCAAGAAGGTCGCCGACCAGGTGCCGCTCAACATCGTGGTGGCCACCGGCGTCTACACCTACGGCGACGAGCCGATGTACTTCGCCTTCCGCGGCCCGGGCCGGGTCTTCGACGGCCCCGACCCGATGGCCGAGCTCTTCGTGCGTGACATCACCGTGGGCATCGGCGACACCGGGGTGCGGGCGGCCGTGCTCAAGTGCGCCACCGAGACCGAGGACCTGCCCGAGGGGGTGGAGCGGGTGCTGCGGGCGACCGCGAGCGCGCACCGGCAGACCGGCGCGCCGATCCAGACCCACAGCAACGCGCTGGTGCGNAACGGCCTGCTCCAGCAGAAGGTGTTCCGCGAGGAGGGGGTGGCCCTCGACCGGGTGGTGATCGGCCACTCCGGCGACACCGACGACCTCGACTACCTGCGCGAACTCCTGGACGCCGGCTCGTACCTGGGGATGGACCGGTTCGGGATGGAGTTCATCGCGAGCCTGGAGCAGCGGGTCTCCACGGTGGCCACTCTGGTGCACGCCGGGTACACCGACCAGCTGGTGCTCTCGCACGACTGCCCCTGCTTCCTGGACTACCTCACCCCCGAGCAGCGCGACTTCGTGGCCCCGTCGTGGACGTACACCCACATCCACGACGAGGTCGTCCCGGCGCTGCACAAGGAGGGGGTGGACGACGACGCGATCCGCACCATGCTCGTCGACAACCCGCGCCGNTTCTTCTCCAACTCGCGCCCCTACTGAGGACGTTGACTCATGCCAGAGAACGGCAACGTACCCGCCCCGGCCGGCCCCTGGGAGGAGCTCGAGGCGCCGCTCTGCCTCGACACGCCCTTGGTGAAGGCCTGGATCGAGCAGGTGCCCCCGGGCGGTACCCGTCCGCTGCACACCCACCGCAGGCCGTGGGCCACCGTCGTGCTCAGCGGCGCCAAGGTCCGCTCGCTCGGCCCGTCCGGCGAACTCCTGCGCGAAGGCGAACTCCCCTCCGGAGTCGTCCTGTTCAACAGTGCCGACAGCCCGCTCTGCCACCAGATGCACAACGTCGGCGAGACCGAGCTGATCATGGTCGGGCTGCAGATCGAGACCGGGCCGGAGGCGGNATGACCATCGACACGGTGGTGGTCGACTACGGCGGCGTGCTCACCAACCCGCTGATCGAGACCTTCGCGGCCTTCGCCGAACTGGCCGGGCTGGAGGTGGAGACCCTGCTCGGGGCCTACCTCGAAGCGACNGAGCGGCACGGCGAGACGCCGATGGCCGCACTGGAGATCGGCGCGATCACCGAGCGCCAGATGGTCGACCGGATCGTCGCCGAGCTGCCGCCGGGCGTCGACTCCATTCTCGACCAGCAGCCCTTCGGCGAGCTCTGGTTCCGCGGCCGCACTCCGAACGAGGAGTTCGTCGACTTCCTGCGCACGCTCCGGGCGGACGGCTACCGGCTCGCTCTTCTCACNAACAACTGCCAGGAGTGGGAGCCGCGTTGGCGGGCCCAACTGCCGGTGGACGAGCTCTTCGAGCTGGTGGTGGACTCGCACAAGGAGGGCGTGCGCAAGCCCGACCGGGAGATCTACCAGATCCTGCTTGACCGCCTGGGCGCCCGCCCNGGGCAGCTGCTGTTCGTCGACGACACCGAGGAGAACTGCGAGGCGGCCGTCGAACTCGGCATCCGCTCCGTGCAGTTCACCGAGACCGAGGAGACCGTCCGCGAGGTGCTCGCCGCACTCGCGGACGCTACTGAGGGAGGCACCGCATGACCGGAGTCCTGATCGTCGGCGCCGGCCCCACCGGGCTGACCGCCGCCGTCACACTGCTCAGCCACGGAGTGCCCTGCCGGGTGGTCGACCGCCGCCAGGGTCCGGGCGAGGCGCCCAAGGCACTCGTCCTGTGGAGCGGCGCGCTGGAGTGCCTGCACCGGCTGGGTGTCGCCGACGCCCTGCTGGACGCCGCGCTGCCGCTCGTCGGGGCCTCGTACTGGTCCAAGAAGAAGAAGATCGGCGCGATGCGCTTCGGGGGCCTGCCCGACACCGCCTTCCCCAACCCGCTCTGCGTCCCGCAGCCCGTCACCGAGACGGCGCTGCACGAGCGGTTCACCGAACTCGGCGGCACCGTGGAGTGGGGGACCGAGGCGCTCGGCCTGGTCCTCCCCGAGCCGGACCAGGGGCCCCACACCCCGGTCTCGGTCGCCCTGCGCGGCCCCCGCGGTGCCGCCGAACGCCTGCCGTTCCGCTGGGTGGTGGCCGCCGACGGCACCCACAGCGTGCTCCGCGAGGCGATCGGCATCCCCTTCGAGGGCCACACCTACGACCGGGTGTTCCTGCTCGGCGACGGCCCGCTGACCGGGCCCGCCCCGACCGACGAGGCGCAGTACCACATCACCCCCGAGGGCGTGCTGGTCCTGGTGCCGCTGCCGCAGGGCGGCCACCGGGTCTTCTTCGACCTGGCGGCGGACGGGCTGAGCGAGCCGCCGACCGACGCGCTGCTCCAGCGGCTGCTGGACGAGCGCGGGCCCGGCGGGCTGACCCTCGGCGAGACCTGGTGGTCCAACCGGTTCCAGGTGCACGCCAAGGTCGCGCCGCGCTTCCGCACCGGCCCGGTGTTCATCGCGGGCGACGCCGCCCACGCCCACAGCCCGGCCGGCGGCCAGGGCCTCAACACCGGTGTCCAGGACGGCTACGACCTCGGCTGGAAGCTCGCCGCCGTGGTCCGCGGCGCCGACGAGGCCCTGCTCGACAGCTACGAGGCGGAGCGCCGCCCGGCCTCCGCCCAGGCGGTCAAGAACGCCGACCAGCAGACCCGGATGTGGCTGCTGAGCAACCCGATGGCCCGCGCGATGCGCGACGCCACCATGCAGTCGATGTCCCGCCGGGGCATGCTGGAGAAGCAGATCCTGCCCCAACTCGCCCAGCTGGACCTGGACTTCAGCAAGAGCTCGGCCGTCAGGGAGCTGGCGGGCGCGGAGGCCGTACCCGCCGCCGTGCAGCTCGGCCGCCGGATCCCCGACACCGCCCTCACCCCGCTGCGCGGCACCAAGGCCCGCTCGCTCCACGAGTACCTGAGCTCCGGCCGGCACACCGTGCTGGCGTACGGCACCGAGGCGGCCGGGGAGGTCGCCGTCCGCGTGCTGGAGGCCCTGCGCAGCCGGGGCGTGGACGACACCGCCGAGGTGCTCTGGGTGCACGCCGCCGCCGACTCGCCGGCC
>FJVZ01000158.1_pt1 | contig 11202 bp, 13 predicted proteins | sample 1011841 | NCBI WGS metagenome assembly FJVZ01 (sample SAMEA3912450, study PRJEB9761) | metagenome | biome: forest; material: soil | place: USA | collected 2011-06-22 | depth 0.1 m
ACGACATTCCGCTCGCCACCGACCTCGCGCAGCCGCTCACCACCGTGCGGATGCCGCTCGAGTCGATGGGAGGCGAAGCCGTCCGGCTCGCCCTGCAGCAGAGCGAGCTCCCGGGAGACCGCACCGCCCGGCGGATCGCACTGCCGGTCGAGATCATCAAGCGCGAGAGCACCGGCCGCCCGCGGCCCTGAGACGGCCCTGCGCCGGCTGTCAGCGCGGTCCGCACGAGGCCCCGCAGCGCGCCTCGCCCTCCCACACACCACCGGCCTGATCGGCGGTCAGTCCGCGTCGGCTTCCGTCCTCCACGCGGACCGGAGTCGTGTGTCGATGTCGCCGGCCTGGCGCAGACCCGCCTGGTAGGCNGGTTCCCAGGCTGCCAGGTCGCCCATGTCCGAGCCGAAAGCGCGCACCGAGGCCGGATCGGGGCTGATGGTCACCACGGTGTCCGCCCCCACGGCCGCCAGCTGCTGGTCGAGTGGCTCGCGGGGGAACAGGTGGGCCATCGGCTCGACCACGACCAGCGTGCGGGCTCCGGCAGCGAGATCGGCGTTGGGGCCCGATCGCAGCGCACCGTCCATGTACCGCCGGCCGTCGATGGCGACCGGCGGCGCGGCCCCGGGGAAGGCGCTGCTCGCCGCCACCGCGTGCACCAACGGCACGCCGCTGTCGCGGTCCCACACCACGGGCTCACCGGTGGTCGCGTCCACGGCGGTGATCAGCAGCCGCCGCTCCGGCCACTCGTCCGCACCGATCAGGGCGGCGCGCCCCGCGATCAGCGCCTCGTCGGCCTGCGGGTCGGTGCTGTCGAGAGCGAGCCGGCCGACGCGACGCCTGGCCTCGCCGGGCTCCAGGCTGCGGTCGCCGAGCACTGCGAACACCTCGCCCATCCGCGCGGGGTCCGCCCTGAGCCGGTGAGCGGGCCGGCGATGCGACGTCGCGAGCCGCCCGGGGTCCTGCCCAGTGGCGAGCAGCGCGCCGACGATCGCGCCNGCCGACGTACCGACGAGCAGGTCGGCCTCGCCCAGATCCACGCCGTCGCGGCGCAACCCGTGGGCCAGCCCGGCCATCCAGGCCGTGCCGACGTGACTCCCGGGGCCCAGGACGAGCGCTCGGTCGAAGGTGTGCAAGGTGGTGTCCCCTCGTTATTGAAACAGTCGTACCATATACTCGCCAACGCCGTTCCGTTCCGAGTTGCCGAGAGGAGATCCACCNTGGGGCGACCCGCAGATCCCGCCCGGCGCGAGCGCACACTGGCGCGGGCGACCGACTACGTACTGGCGCACGGCTTGGCCGGGCTGAGCCTGCGACCGCTGGCCGCGGCCCTCGACACCAGCCCACGGATGCTGCTCTACGACTTCGGCAGCAAACAGGAGTTGGTCGCGGCGGTCCTCGCCGAGGCCCGCCGCCGAGGTGCAATGCGCCTGACCGGGCACCTTCCGCCGAAGACGGGCTCCGTGCAGGAGCGACTGCGTGGCATCTGGGCGTGGATCAGCGCGGACGAACGTGCGCCGTTCGTCCGGCTGTTCTTCGAGGTGCACGCCGACGGCCTGGTCCACCCCGAGAACTACCCCGACCAGGGCCAGGCGATCACGGACTGGTTCGACACACTCGGTGCCACCTTCCGCGACGTCTCCACCGGCCCTGACGACACCGTCACGCCCACGCTGGTCATGGCCGTTGTCCGGGGTCTGCTGTTCGATCTCACGACCACCGGCGACCGTCACCGCACCGATCGTGCGCTGGACCGCTTCGCCGAACTCCTGAGGCAGTGAACGCACGGGAAACCGGCGCCACTCGCAGGCGCCGCCCCGGCCAAGCACGGAAGCCGAGCCGATNCCAGGGCCGGGAGAGCCGCCGAGTCGGGCGNGGTCCAGGCGGTCCGATGCCGGAAGGACAGGCACAGGTCTCCCCGGTGATCACNGAGCGTCGCAAACTCCGTGATCGCCAGGACCTGTGCCTGTCCTACTTCCGGTCGGCCCGACCACGCCCGGCTGCGGGGCCTCTCAGTGCACGGCGTCCAGACGGGCCCGCTGCTCCCCCGTCAGCTCCAGGTCCACCGCGGCCAGGCTCTCCTCCAGCTGGGCCACCGACGACGCCCCCACCAGCGGGACGATCGGCAGCGGGCTGCCCAACTGCCAGGCCAGCACCACCTGGTTCACCGTCGCGCCGCACTCCCGCGCGACCTCGCGCAGCACCGCCAGCCGGGCGGGCGTCCCCGGGTGGTCGTAGTCCGGCGGAATCGGCTTGTCCGCGCGGGCGTAGGCGCCGCCCAGCAGCGGCGAGTAGGCGACCAGCGCCAGGCCGGGCTCGGCCCGCAGGTAGCTCAGCAACTCGGCGCCGGCATGGCCGAGGCTGCCGTCCTCGAACAGCGGCGAGGGCACGTCCATGCGGGGCCGCAGGTGACTGTGCTGGTACTGCAGGACCTCGTAGCCCGGCAGCCCGGCCGCTGCGGCGAGCGCGCGGGCCCGCTCCACCCGCCACACGGCGTGGTTGCTCACCCCGAGCAGCCCGACCGTGCCCTCCGCGACCAGCTCGGCGAAGCCCTCGACGGTCTCGCCCAGCGGTACCGACCGGTCCTCGATGTGCGCGTACAGCAGGTCGATCCGCTCGACCCCGAGCCGCTCGCGGCTGCGTTCGGCGGCCTCCCGGATCACCTTCGCCGAGAGTCCCTCCGGGTTGTCGACGTAGCCGGTGCCGGGCGCCAGCGGCCGCGCACCCAGCTTGGTGGCGACGACGATCTCCCCGCCGATGCCGCGNCTGCGCCGCCACCGGCCGAGCAGTGCCTCGCTCTCGCCGCCCTGCCCGCCGTCGAACCAGTAGGCGTAGTTGTCGGACGTGTCGATGAACGTCCCGCCTGCCTCGACGTAGCGGTCCAGCACCGCGAAGGAGGTCTCCTCGCCGGTGTACGTGCCGAAGAGCATCGCACCGAGAGCGAGCACGCTCACCTCGCGGCGGGTCTGCGGATCGGTGCCGATCGTGCGGTACTTCATGGTCATTCCCCTCCGTCGGGCCCGTACCTCCCGGGCCTGCACAGGAGTCTGCGACCTGGACCGCACTCCAGGTCAAGCCCGTCACCCGACCGCTCCGAACCGCCACCCGGCGGGACGGAGATCCGTCCGGTTTCGCTTCCCCGCCCGGGGGCGGACCATGGGCGGTAACGCCTCGGACATCGGGCGGACCGGGTCACCGTGAGAGGAGAAGGCCATGTCATCGAAGCGGCGCCGCAAGAAGAAGGCACGTCGTAAGAACGCAGCGAACCACGGCAAGCGGCCCCAGTCCTGAACGAGGACACCCACCGGCCCGGCCCGCCGGCCCGCCCGCGGCCCCGTCCCTGAGGCCGGGAGCGGGCGGACACGGCATGCCGAGCCGGTGGGCGGGGCCGAGGGCGGCGAGAACGCCGGACGTCTCAGCCGGTCGCGTTCCAACTGTGGGCGACGTCGATCACCAGGCGGTTGTCGAGCTGGAACACCCGGAACGGCAGCCGGGCCCGCACACCCAGCCCGATCTGCGTCTGCCCCTCGAAACTGGAGGCGAACCGGGCCTCGACGAACGTACGGTAGCCGCTCAGGTCCACCCCCGGCAGCGGGCTGCCGGCCCGGCCGGGATACGTCGGCAACCCCGTCGCGGGGTCGTACGAAGGCGCGAGCGCGATCACCTCGATGACCGCCCCGCCCCGGACCGCGAGCGGCTTGCCGGAACCGTCCTGGTACAGCTGACCCACGTACCGGACGTGATAGCCGACCGGGTTGGCCGACGACGTACCCGGCACATCGAGGACCATCCGGTCGTAGCACGGGTGGGCACCCGTCCTGACATCGTCCAGCGGCCGGGCNCCGGTGGCCGGACGGTCCTCCGGCAGGCTTCCCCAGCCGACCGGACACGTGACGGCGGCCGGCGGGGCGGCAACCGAAGGCACGGACGGCGCCACCGCCAACCCGGCCCCTGCCAGCATCACCATCGGGAGCGTCTTCCAACGTCGCACTCGCATCGCCGACCTCCTCGGCCAGTACGCACCCCCTCACTCCCAAGGACGCCGGCGCTCCCACCCTCGGTTGCACCCGCACGGGAGAGGAGCTGTCGATCCGGCNGCCNCCCGTTCGACGTACGGGTGAGAACCGGAACGGTGGGAGCGGGAGCCGCCCGTCCCCTGCCGGACCGACCGAGGAGAACCCCGTGCCCAAGCTGCGCGTACACAACGTCACCACCTCNCTGGACGGCTTCGCCGCCGGCGCCGGCCAGCGCCTGGAGGCACCCCTCGGGGACGGCGTCGAGGGCCTGCACGACTGGATGTTCGCCGCGATGAAGGACCGCGCCGACGGCGCGGCCGGGACCGATGTCGGCTTCATCGACCGCAGCGAGGAGAACATCGGCGCCACCATCATGGGGCGCAACATGTTCGGCCCCCTGCGCGGACCGTGGCAGGACGAGTCGTGGACGGGCTGGTGGGGCGAGAACCCGCCGTACCACCACGACGTGTTCGTCCACACCCACCACCTGCGGCCGGCGCTGCCGATGAAGGGCGGCACCACCTTCCACTTCACCGACGAGCCCCTCACCGTCGTACTGCGACGGGCGTTCGAAGCAGCTGCGGGCCGGGACGTCCGCCTCGGCGGCGGACCCGCCACCATCCAGCNGTACCTGCGCGCCGGACTGGTCGACGAACTGCACCTGGCCATCGCCCCGATCCTCACCGGCAGCGGCGAACGCCTGCTCGACCACCTGGACACCGGCATCGACGGCTACCGGGTGGCCGAACTGGTCAGCGCCCCGACCGTCACCCACGCCCGCCTGGTCCGCCGCTGACGCCGGGTCCCTCGCCGCCCGCCGCCCGCCGCGTGCGCGACCGGGCACGGCGCGAACTCACCGGGGCCACCGGCCGACCGACCACCGCCGGGCGCCGGGGAACGGGGCAGCCCTTGAGCACCGCCCGGGCTTCCGTCACCCCGGCTCCGGTGTGCCCAGCAGCCCGGCACGGGTCTCCAGGGCGATCCTGAGTGTCCGTTCGACCAGGGTGGGCTCGTTCTCGGCCACGCCGCGAGCGATGCGCAGCGCCTCCTCCACCGCTTCCAGCGCCTCCGTCGTCCAGAGGGCGTCCTCGGCGAGCCCCAGTTCACTCTGGGCGTTGGACAGCGTGCTGAGGCTGCGCACCAGGTTGGCCCGGGCGCTAGCCCTCGGGTCGGCCGGCCGGGTCNGCCTCCAGCGCAGGCAGTTTCACCACGCGCGCCTCGTCCGGCAGCAGTCGCTCGGCGTCACCGACGCCGGGGGCGAGCCGCGCAGTGGTCCACCAGTCCCCGACGCCCGCGTCGGCAGCAGCAGTTTGAGGCCGGGGATCGAGGCCCGGCAGGTACGGGGTTCGATCCCTTCGGTCCGCGCGGAGCCCTGGCAGCTGCCTCCGCAGGCACGAGCTGGTCCGCTCAGCGAACGGACCACTGCTGTNCTTGTGATGCCCGTCGGTGGAGCAGGCGCTGCTCAGCCGGCTTCCTCCCTGATGTAGTCCTCGTACTCTGCCGCAGTGAGCAGGCCCGCCAGTTCGGCCGCGTCGGCCAGCGCGATCTCGATCATCCAGCCGTCGCCGTACGGGTCGGCGTTGACATGATCGGGATCGTCGNTCAGATTCTCGTTCACCGCAGCGATGGTGCCGGTCAGCGGCATGTAGACCTCGCTCACCGCCTTGACGGACTCCACGCTTCCGAACGGCTCACTGTTCTCGAACCTGTCGTTCTTCTTGGGCAGTTCCACGAAGACGACGTCGCCGAGCTGCTTCTGGGCATGGTCGGTGATTCCGACGCGCACCCGCCCGTTCCCCGTGGACCGCACCCATTCGTGGTCCTTGGAGTACTTGAGGTCGTCCGGGGTGTTCGCCATGCGGGCCTCCGTGGAATCGTCGCCGAGGTGCTGTTGCAGCGTCAGCTGCGAGGAAGAGCCTGCTACAGATGCCGGGGTGCGGACGGGATAGCCACTCGAACGAGTGAGTCTGTCGCCCAGCCGGGGCGGGGTAGCCCCCCGTGCTCGTCCACCTCGGGCCGATCGGCGAAATCGTTCGAGACGCGGCCAGGGGCCCTCTAGTCTGCTGACCAAGCTGAGCCTCCGGGAGCAACGATGGCCGACAACTACTTCACGCTGGTCTGCGACGACGAACCCAAGTCAGTAGTCGTCACCGACTCCGGCCCCCACGTTCTGGAGGTCGCGAAGCTGCTTCGGCGGCTACTCGGGCTGAGCCTGTGGCGGGGTAAGAACCTCCTCGGCCAACTCCCCGCGACGATCCTTGAAAACGTGTCGGAGGATGTCGCCGAAACCGTCGCGCGCGAGTTCCGCGAAGCTGGAGCCCGTGCCGAAGTGCAGCCGTGGAAGCGGCCCCTGCCTGTCGCCCGGATCCGGCCGGCGCCCTGACACCGGCCCTCAACGCCCACGCCGGAGCGTTTGGCCACCCTCATCGACGCCGCCGACGTGACCTGCGCGGACCACGAAGCACGTCCAGACCCCGGCGGGCCGTCGGCGGTCATCTCGCCCGGATTCTCTGCCGCCACCACGCTGCCCTCCGCGTCCTCAGTGGTGGAAGAGCCTGAGGCCGGTACGGGCGAGGGTGATCCGGTGTTCGCGGCAGGCGTCCTCGACCTCGGTGGAGCGGATGGACCCGCCCGGTTCGGCGATGTAGGCGACGCCGTGCCGGTGGGCGTGGTCGACGTTGTCGCGGAAGGGCAGGGCACCGTCCGAGACGAAGGCGACCTCGCTCAGGCCTGCGAGCCACTGGCTGCGCTGCTCGTTCGTCAGCTCGGGTGCGGGGGCGGACAGGGCGGTCGACAGGCGTGCGGTCTCGTCCGGGGTGAGGTCTCCCTCGATGAAGCGGATCTGCCAGTTGATCCGGTCCTGGCGCCGGACATCCGGCCGGAAGGCGAGAGCCCGCACAGCCGGGTGGCGCCGCAGCCACCAGGTGTCGGTCTTCGTGCCGGCGAGGCGGGTGCAGTCCACCCGGGACTGCTGGCCGGCGCCGATCCCGAGAGTCTGCCCACCGCGCAGGTAGCACACGGAGTTGGACTGGGTGTGGCGCAGCACCGCCAGGCCCAGCAGCAGGTCCTCGGCCGCCGTGGCCGGCAGCGTGCCGCACACCACGTCGTCCAGCAGCGCGGTGGAGAGTGCCTGCTCGTCACGCTGCTGGGTGAGCCGCAGGCCGAAGACCTCGCGTGATTCGTGCTGCGGGGGTGCGAAGGCCGGGTCCGCCTCCATCACCAGGAAGCGGCCGTTCTTCTTCCTGCCGAGTGTCTCGACGGTGCCCGGGGCGTAGCCGGGGGCGATGATGCCGTCGCAGACCACGCGTGCCAGCAGGTCGGCGAGTTCGGCGTCGACGGGGTGCGAGACGGCGGCGAAGTCCCCGTAGGAGGACTTCGGATCGGCGTCGCGGGCCCGGAGGTAGGCGCTGGTGAGCGTGCCGACACTGCCGGGGTCGAGGGCGTAGAGCTCGGCGGTGACGGGGTCGACGGGGCCGGCGAGGGCTGCTCCGGCGGGNGAGACGTGCTTGAAGGAGGCGGCGGCCGGCCGGCCCAGGGCCTGGCTCGCCTCCAGCGCCAACTGCCAGCCGTTGAGGGCGTCGAGCATGTTGATGTAGGACGGGTCCCCCCGCAGTACCCGGACCGGCCATCGGCCGGGGTGNACCGGTCCGGCGTCGGCCGCCTGCTGCTGGGGGTTGAGTCCGTACCGAAGATCCACGTCGTGCTCCTGGGTCAGTTGGACATCACTGACGCAGGCGCCCAGGCGGTCGACGCTCACGCGGGAATGCGGCCGCTCCCCGGTGGTGATCCACCTTCGCCAGTCGCGGCCGGGCACCAGCGTACCCGTGCGCGCGTTCGGTCGGTGCGCCGGCCCGGCCGTCGGCGTCGGCGGGCGGCGCGAGCTGGCCGACGGTACGTCATCCACCGTTGGCGGCACGCTGGTTGAGACTTTCCCGGCGCAGCCGGTCGGTGTGGCGGATGATGTCGTCGATGCGTACGGCCAGTTCGGGGTGGGCGTGCCGGAGGTGGGGGCGCAGGGCGGCGAGCGGGCCGAGCAGGAGGGCCGCGTCGTCGGCCCCGAGCGCGGCGTGGAGCGAGAGCAGCTGTTCATCTGCGGGAGTGGGCGTGGCGGCACGGGAAGGGCCCGGTCGGGGAAGCGCGGTGATCTGGCCGGCGAGTCGGCGCAGGACGGCGGCGTTGGCGCGGGCCCAGGTGGCGACGGTGCGCTGGGCGGCGCGGCGGTCGCGTTCGGCCTTGACGCGTTCGTCGCCGGTGGCGGCGGGGCTGTCGTGCTCACTGAGCGGACGNACGCGTAGGTAGCGACGCTCGGCCGCCTGGCGGCTGGTGACGCCGAGCGGCTCCGCGAGGTCCGCCCAGCTGGCGCCGCCTCGGCGGGCCGCTTCGATCAGCCGGGGCTCCCAGGNGTTGATGGACCGGCGGAGTTCGCGCAGCAGGCCGAGGGCGTGCAGTACCTCCGTGGGATCGCCCGTGTCGTCGACTGCCGGGCTCGCGGCCGCGAGGGCGGAGGTGATCGCGGCCAGTGCCTGCTGCGTGCGGTGCTCGTCGTCCACGTCCGGTCGCCGCCCCTTCGTCGTCGTCCGTCATCGCTAGGACAATGATGCTTGTCATCGTTCCGACGACATGTTACAACGGGTTTGTGTCGTGAACGAAGCACCCTTGCGGCACTGCCCGGACGGAGGCAGACCATGACGAGCAGCACGCTCTGGCGCACATTCCTCCAGCAGGTCCAGGAGCGGGGCGAGTACGCGGACGAGTGGGAGGCCGAGAACGCCACGCGCGTCGTCGTGGCCCTCCTCGGCTCCCACCTGCTCGGGGCCGAGCGCATCGAACTGGCCGGGTGCCTCCCGCTGCCGTACGTCCCCCTGCTGCTGGACGCCCCGGCCGCCGAGGGGCCGATCACGCCCGAGCGGTTCGTCGAGACCGCCGCGGCCTGGATCGACGGCGCCACCCCCGCCACCGCCCAGTGGGACGTCTGCGCCGTCCTCAGCACCGTCGCGGACCTGGCCGGGGCGGACCTCCTCCGGCGCCTCCTGCTCCAGCTCCCCGCCGGCTACGACCAGCTCTTCGGCCTGCCGGAGGGCCGGGCGCGCGACTGACCGGGCGGAAGAGCCGGGGTGCACCGCGGCGTGGGTCGGTCGCCCCCGGTGCCGGTCAGCTCGCCCGGTCGCCGTACTGCGCGAAGCGGTCGATCAGCCCGTGCGGCGCGTCGGCGCGGAAGCAGAGCACGAGGCTGTCGGCGGACTCGGCCGCGGACGCCTCACTGCGCGGGAACAGCGCCTGCTCGTACGCGGCGAGTGCGGCTTCGGTGTCCCCGGGGTGCGCGGCGATGGCCAGGCCGAGTTCGGCCCCGTCGAGCATGGCGAGGTTGGCGCCCTCCCCCGCGAACGGGGACATCACGTGGGCGGCGTCGCCGAGCAGGGTCACACCGGGCACGCGCTCCCAGCGGTGTCCGACCGGCAGAGCGTGGATCGGACGGGCGGTCAGCGCGCCGTCGGCGTCGGCGATCAGCGCCTGGAGGCTCTCGTCCCAGTCGGCGAAGTGCTCCAGCAGGGCGGCCTTGCCGACCGCCGCATCGGCGAAGTCGATTCCGGTCGACCAGTCCTCGGCCGCCACGAGGGCGGTGTAGACGTGCAGGCTGCCGTCACTCTCCCGGTGGGCGAGCATGCCCTTGCCCTCCCCCAGGGCGAAGAGCATGCCGCCACCGATCACGGCGGCGCTCCCGGGGTGGCGGACGTCGGCGTCCAACAGGTCGGTCTCGACGAAGGACAGACCGGAGTAGGCGGGCCTGGCATCGGAGAGCAGCGGACGGATCCGCGACCAGGCGCCGTCCGCGCCGATCAGCAGGTCGGTGGTGAAGACCCGCCCGTCGGCGAGCTCCACCTCGTGGCGGCCGCCGCCCGACGGGCGTGCCCCGGTGACCTTCGCACCCCAGCGGACGGTGCCCTCCGGCAGCGAGCGGAGCAGCAGGTCGCGGAGTTGGCCGCGATCCACCTCGGGGCGGTCGCCGGTGCCGTCGTCGCTCTCCTCCAGATGGACGACGGCGTGCCGGTCCAGGACGCGCAGGGCCTCGCCGCCGGGGTGGACGAGCGCGCGGAACTCCTGATGGAGACCGGCGGCGCGCAGGGCGGCCTGGCCGGAGTCCTCGTGGATGTCGAGCATGCCGCCCTGGGTTCGGGCGGCCGGCGAGGCGTCGAGGTCGTACACGGCCGCCTCGATGCCGTGGACGTGCAGGACCCGGGCGAGCGCGAGGCCGCCGAGTCCGGCGCCGATGACGGCGATGGGGTGGTGAGTGGTCATGGTGTCGCTCCTCGGGGTGTGCGGGGTACGGGCTCCAGCGGCTCTACCGGCTCTACCGGCTCCAGCGGCTCTGCGGCACACGGGTCACGCGGCTGCCGGGGGCTCGGGAATGGCCGGGGGCTCGGGAGTGGCCGGGACGGGAGTGTGCAGGATGCCGTTCAGCAGCATCCGGAAGCCCCAGGAGAGGCGGGCCCGCGGTTCGCCGGAGAGCAGTTGGACGGCGAGTGCGGCGGTGTGCGGGTGCGTCTGCGGGGACGCGCCGTGCAGGGCGCGGGTGAGGGCGTCCCACTCGCTCCGGGCGTCCCAGTCGCTCCGGGCGTCGCCGGCGCCGTCCCGGGTGGCGTGTTCGGCCGCCGTCGCGGTGGCGTACTGGAGCAGCAGGTCCACCCCCCAGGCCGCCTGCCCGGACGGGACGCCGCCCTCGTCCAGCAGTGCGAGCAGTGCCTCGATGAGGTTCAGATAGTGCTCCCCGCTGGGGCGGGCGACCAGCGCGGACTGGGCGAGGCCGGGGTGTTCGAGGAGCACCGCCGTGTAGGAGGTGAGGACCTGCTCCAGTCGCCCACGCCAGTCACCCCCGGCGGGGGGCAGCTCGACCGTCCCGAGGAGTTCGTCCAGGACCGCCGCGTGCAGCTCGGCGGNGTTGCGGACGTAGACGTAGAGCGAGGCAGCGCCGGTGTCGAGCTCCTGCGCCAGGCGGCGCATGGTGACCTTCTGCAGGCCCTCGGCCCGCATGATCGCGACGGCGGCGGCGACGATGCCGGCCCGCGTCAGGGCGGGCTTCGCGGGGCGCTCCCGGCGGCTGCGGGGCGGATCGGTGCGTTCTGTCATGCCACCACACTAACGAACATGTTCGTTACGAACAAGTTCGGCACGACCCGGCGCGGGTCCGGGCTCCCCC
>FJVZ01000092.1_pt1 | contig 11166 bp, 9 predicted proteins | sample 1011841 | NCBI WGS metagenome assembly FJVZ01 (sample SAMEA3912450, study PRJEB9761) | metagenome | biome: forest; material: soil | place: USA | collected 2011-06-22 | depth 0.1 m
GCGGGGTCGAACTTCGTCATCGCGTTGAGGTAACGCGGGTCGGTGGCGGGGAAGTTGTGGAACTGCTTGAAGTAGGAGAGGGCGTTGTCGTCGTAGTCGCCGGTGCGGTCGTCCTTGCTGGGGTTGTGGTAGACGCGCCAGCTCACCCCGGCGGCCTGGAGGCGTTCGGCGTAGGTGGTCCAGTCGGCGACGGGGTTGTCGGTGACGGGGGTGTTGTCGATCCAGGGGCCGGTGGTGCCGTCGCGGCCGGGGCCGGCGGTGCCCGTCCACAGGTAGAGCCGGTTGGGGTCGGTCGGTCCTGCCAGTGACGTGAAGTAGGCGTCGCAGAGGGTGAAGGCGTCGGCCAGGGCGTACTGGTAGGGGATGTCGGCGCGGGTGAAGTACCCCATGGTGCGCTCGCCCTTGGCCGCGACCCACTTGTTCATCGCACCGTTGTTGATCGCCTGGTGGCCGGTGGCCCAGTCGTGGGCGAGGCCGCCCGCGTTCTGCGCGTTGTACTTCGTGGTGTCCATCCGGTAGGGGAGCATCGCTGCACCGTCGGTGCGTGCGGGGTCGGGTTGGTGGAAGACGTCGGTGCCGTCGGGGAATTGGAGGGCTTGTTTGTCGTTGTAGCCGCGGACGCCGTTGAGGGTGCCGAAGTAGTGGTCGAAGCTGCGGTTCTCCTGCATGAGGATGACGACGTGTTTGACGTCGGCGATGCTGCCGGTGGTGGTGGCGGCGGTTGCGGGGTCGGTGCTGAGGCCGACGAGTGCGGTGGCGCCGACTGCGGCGGTGGCGCCGACGAAGGTGCGGCGGGAGAGTTCGGGCATGGGGGGTCGGCCTTTCAGAGGGTGAACGTGGCGACGGCGGCGGCGGTGTCCGAGGGCCACTCGTTGGCGGCGGCCTGCGGGTCGGCCTGCGGCCGGCCGGTGACCAGGGTGTGGGCCTCGACCAGGGTCAGCGGCCCGGCGAACTGCACCTGGTCGACCCGGTCCTGCGGCTCCGGCCCGGTGCCCCGCACCTTGCGGGTCGGCGACCAGGTGTTGCCCGGCAGGGCGGCCGGGTCGGGGTGCGCGCTGCGGAACGCGTCGGTCAGTCCGGCGCCCTGAAGCGCCACAGTGACGGGCCAGTTGAGCGGACGGCCGGTGGCCGCCGTCCAGTCCAGATGGGACGGCGAGGCCAGGCCGGCCGCCAGCAGCACCGGAGCGCCGGTGGCGATGTCCGCCTGGACGGCCGTTGCGAGAGCCCTGGCCTGCTGGAGGCGGACGGAGGCGTTCTCGGCGGCCTCGACCTGGGCGGCGCTCTGCCCGTCCTGGATTGCGTACGGGCCGTAGTTCGCCTCGCTCAGGTGGGCCGCCCAGAACCGGGCCGTCCGCCCGCCGGGGAGCTGGAGGGTGACGCCGGCGGCCGGCAGGGCCGTGGTCACCGGCGTGACGGCGGTGAGCGGGTAGCGGCTGAGGATGCCGACGCTTCCGCTGCTCTGGTACGCGTACCAGCCGAGGGCGGTGGCGAGCGCCTGGGCGGCGGTGCCCGCTGTCTCCTGGAGGGCGAGCACGTCCAGGCCCTGGGTGAGGATGACGCGCAGCTGCTTCTCCAGCGCGTCGGTGACGTGGCTGCCCGCGTCCCACAGGCTCCACGCGGCGGCCTTGAGGCGCAGCGGCCCGGCGGCGGCCCGGACCGGCACGAGGACGGTGACGGTGTCGGTCGCGCCCGCGCTGTCCTTGACCCCGACGGTGACCTGGGCCGGGTGCGCGAGGGCGGTGGCGGGCGCGGTGCCGCTGACCGTGCCGTCGGCGGCGACGGCGAGCCAGGCGTCGCCGCTGATCCGGCGGAAGGTCGCGGTGCCGGCCGGATTGCCCGCCGGGCGGGCCCAGAGCCCGCCGAGTTTGACGGAGAGCGCCCCGCCGGGGGCCACGGCGGTGGCGGTCAGCGCGTCCACGGCGCTGTGCGGGCGGACGACGGAGGGCTTCGGCCGGAAGCTGAACGGCGCGCTCTGCGCCAGGATGCCGTAGCCGTCCTTGGCGAGCAGGTAGGCGGTGTACGGGCCGCCGGTCAGCGCGGAGGTGTCCAGTTGCACGTCGCCGGAGGCGCCGGGGGTGTACTTCCAGAGCAGCGAGGACCCGGTGCCGGGCTGCCGGGTGCCGTCGTAGATGCCGACCCAGTTCTTGGCGTCGGGCGCGCCGGTGGTCCAGTGGAAGGTGAGCTTGTCGCCTTCGGTGGGACTGCCGGGGGAGCTGAGGGTGAGGGTGCTGCCTGTGGCCACGGGGATCCTTCAGGTCAAGTTGGTTGTACAACTGGACCTATTGACCCGAGGCGTGCTGTAGGACGCGTGAACGCCGCGTGACGAGCCGTCGGGCGCTGTGCCAACTCCCCGTTCAACCTTGGTCCCTGTGCGTACGGGAGCGGCGGCCGCAGCCGCCTCCAGGCCCCGTGCGGCCAGGGGCGTGGAGGCGGGTCAAGGGCGGACGGCGACGACGCGGCCGGGGCGGCTCGGGCACGTCGTCCGTGGTGTCAGACGGTGCCGAACTCGCCGTTCGCGGCACTGCGGGTGAAAGCGGCCTGTTGGCAGAAAGNGACGGTGCCACCCGAAAGGCGAAGCCCGGTACGGAGTTGTGATCATGACCAGGAGCCAGCCGGACGACGCGGTCGAACCGGTGACCGAACAGCGCGCCTTCCCGCCGTGCCGATGCGGCAGTCCCCGGCAACGGGCGGCCGGAGGCGCTGCTGACGATCGTGCACCCGAGAGTGCCACCGGCCGGTGGCGGCAGGGGTGATCGAGTTCGCGCGATCGGCTGCGGCGGGCGGCGGGACCGGTCACAATCGACGACGTGTCCGACTTCGTTGAGTTCACCTTCGATGATGGTTCGTCAGTTGTGCTCAGGACCTTTCCGGTTGCGCCGGAGGCGGAGGAGGAGCAGGAGTCCGAGGAGGAGGCCGCGGAGGGGCTGTTCGGCGGTCTCGGCGGGGACCGGCTGCCGCCCGGCCTCGGGGGAGCGACTCCGGTGGGGCGGCGGGCAGAGCGGGCGGCCGGGCTGGTCTCGACGGTGACGCACGAGGCGTTGCGGCTGGCGCTCCGGCCGCTCGTACCGCTGTTGCAGGAGGTCCACAACACCGTGGCCTCGGTGCCCGACCGGCCGGACGAGGTCTCGGTCGACTTCGGGGTGCGGTTCGGCTCGGACCTCAAGCTGGGCATCGTCGGCAACAAGGCGGAGGCGAACCTGAACGTCTCGGCCACCTGGCGGCTCACCGACGGCGGCGGCGGGGCCGGCGCCGCCTCGCAGCCGCACCGGCCGGCCGGGGCCGAGTGACTTGACCGGGTGGTTCGACGGCGGCGCGGACGGCGCGGAACTGGCGCTCAGGGCCGCCTTCGTGTCCGTCCTGCCCGGGGCCGGCGCCGGTGCGGCCGCCGCGGGCGACGTGGTGGGCGGCGGGGTCTACCTGCGGGACCGCTACCTGCTCACCTGCGCCCACGTCGTGAACGCCGCCCTGGGCCGGGACATGTTCAGCATGCGCGAGCCCGGCCCCGTCCGGCTCGCCGTCGCCTTCGCGGCGGCCGCGGACCGGCGGCCGGTCGTGCTGTCCGCCCAGGTGTCCGCCTGGATGCCGCCCCGACGGCGGGACAGCGGCCGGGTGCAGAAGGGCGACGTGGCCTGGCTCGGCGACCTCGCGGTGCTGGAGCTGACCGCCGAGCCGCCCGAGTCCGTCCTCCCGCAGCGCTGGCTGGAGATGACCCGCGANCAGCGGGTCCGGGCCTGGTACGGCGCGGGGCAGGCGGCCTCGGCGGCCGACACCACGGTGCGGGTCTGCGAGCCGCCGGTCGCCTACCTGGACGCCGCCGCGACCGGCCCCGGCATCGTCGGCGGCTACAGCGGCAGCCCGCTGTGGTCCTACGCCGACCAGGCCGTGGTCGGGCTGGCGGTCGGCCGGCTGCACTCCGACGGGCCGGCCGGCCGGGGCTACGACGACCGCACCTTCGCCTTCTCCTGGCAGGCCATCCGGACGGAGCTGCGCCGCGAGCTGGGCGCCGACCGGGCCGGCCGGGTGCTGCCGCCCGCGCAGGCCGCCCCGGTCCGGCGCCGGATCGACGGCCTCTCCCAACTCGCCGATCTGGTACGGGTGCTGCTGCCCACCGAGGAGGAGCGGGAGCGCTCCGCCCAGCACCTGGCCAGGCAGTTCGGCCTGCCCAGCGGCCCGCAGGGCACCGCGCCGGAACCCGAGCAGTTCGCCGTCCTGCTGCTGGAGCGGCCCCGGGCACTGGCCGCGCTGGCCGAGGCGCTGGCCAAGCACAGCGCGGACGACGCACACCGGCTGCTCGACCTCGGGCGGGCGCTCGCCGCCCCCGGCCTGCTGTCACCGGGCCAGCACCAGTGGCTGCTGACGGTCCTCGACGAGGTGTACGAGCCGGCCGGGCACGGCCGGCCGGCGCTGCCGTCCACCGAGGAGCTGCTGCGGGCCGCGCTGCCGGTCGTCCGGGTGCCCGCGCACCTGCTGGCCACGGGCGGCCGGCCGCCGGAGGGCTTCGCGTCCCGGCACGCCGCGCTGGTGCACCATCTGGAGGGCTATCTCGGGGCGCCGCTGAGCCCGCTGCCGGGCGTCCGGCGGGTGCCGCTGCTGCTGCGTTTCGTGGAGTACCTGGCCGCCGCGCTCGCCGCGGGGCAGCCGGACGCGGCCCGTAAGGACCGGTCCGAGCGGCTGCGCACCTGGTCCGGGCGGGTGGCGCAGCAGCTCGGGGTGGGCGAGGCCGCGCTCCTGGAGCGCCGGGCCGCCGCCGAGGAGTGGGCGGTCGGCCGCCCGGCCGGCACGACCGCCGGCAGCTCCCGGGTGGCCCGACTACGCGGTCGACGGCCTGTACGCCCTGATCAAGCTGAGCTACCTGCGCGGGGCGTACGAGCTGGCCGTCCACCGGCTGGCCCGGCAGATCGTCGAGGCCGCCGAGCGGACGGTCATCCCGATCGGCCGGCGGACGGACTTCTCCTCGCAGCCGAGTGCCTTCCAGCCGGCGTCCCCCAACCGGCAGTTGCGGATCCTGGTGTTCTCGCTGCGGCAGGACGAGCTGCCGCCGGGCCGGAGCCGGGAGGGCTACGGGCCGCGCCGGACGGACTGGCAGCCGTACCGCGGTCTGGCCGGCCGGTCGCTGGCCGAGCACACCGCCCGGCTGGTCCGGCAGCTCGGATTCGACCCGGTCGTCCAGGAGTTCGACGAGGCGGTCGAGGAGATCACCGGGAGCGGTGTGCCGGCCGCCCCCGCCGTGCTGCTGCTGGACCGCTGGGCACTGCTGGACGACCGGCGCCGGGTCCTGGTCAGGCGGTTCGACCGCGGCCGGGCGCCCTGGGTGAGCGTCCTGGAGCCGTGGAGCAGCGACGATCCGGACAACANCGCCCGGGAGCAGGAGTTCCGTGAGCTCGGCGACCGGGCGCTCCCGGTCCGGCACCGGGAGGGACGGCCGACGTTCCGCCCCGGCGGCGCTTTCGAACTGACCGCCCGGAGCGCATTCGAGGAGGCGGTGCCCCGGGCCGTGATGAGGGCCCGGCACGCCCACCTGGAGGCGCAGGCCGCCGTCGGCGGCCCCGGGCCGGCCGGCACCCGGCGCCCGAGCCTGCGGCCGCCCTCAGTGCCCGCCCCGCAGGTTGATGACGACGACACCGGCGACGACCAGGGCGATGCCGAGCCACTGGACCCGGCCGAGTGACTCGCCGAACGCGACCACGCCGATCCCCGCCACCGCCGCCGTGCCGGCCCCCGACCAGACGGCGTACGCGACCGAGACCGGGATGTGCTTCAGCGCCCGCCCGAGCAGCAGGAACGACAGCAGGTAGCCGACCCCGACCCCGAGGCTCGGCCAGAGCCGGCTGAAGCCGTCGGTGAGCTTCAGGCAGCTGGTCGCGCAGACCTCGCTGAGAATGGCCAGTGACAGCAGGACGTAGGGCATGGTCCGTCAAACCGCCCGGACCGCCGCGAGCTTCCCGAGCAGGGCCAGGTCGGCCTGCTCCAGGCTGTCGAGCAGGGTGATGCCGGGGGCGGCCTCGATCGGGACGGCGGACGGCACGGCCAGCACCGCGCAGCCGGCCGCGTGGGCGGAGGCGACGCCGGTCGGGGTGTCCTCGACGGCGACGCAGGCGGCCGGNTCGAGGCCGAGCAGGCCGGCCGCCGCGAGGTAGGGGTCGGGGGCGGGCTTGGTGTGCTCGGTGTCCTCGGCGGCGAGGGTCACGCTGAACCACTCGCTGCCCAGGGCGGCGAGCACCAGGTCGACGACCCGGCGCGGCGAGGCCGACACCAGGGCGGTCGGCACGCCCGCGGCCCGCAGGGCGCCCAGCAGGGCGAGCGCGCCCGGGCGGGGGACGATCTCGGCCGCGACCTTGCCGGCGAAGGTGTCCCCGAGCCGCTCGGCCAGCTCGGCCTCCGTCCGCGCGGTGCCGCTGCTGCGGCGCAGGTGCGCGGCGGTGTGCTCGACGGCGCGGCCGAGCACGTCGGGGACGTCCGGCTCGCCGAGGGTGAGGCCGAGCTCGGCACCGAGCTCGGCGGCGGCCTGCCACCAGAGGTGCTCGGTGTCGACCAGGGTGCCGTCCATGTCGAACAGGACGGCGGCAGGCAGGGCCCAGGAGCGGGCGGTGTCAGGCATGGCGGTACCTATCGGTGAATCGGGCTGCGGGTGGTTCAGGCGGTGCGGCGGTCCACGAGCACCGGGCGCTCGGGGAGGCTGATGTCGGCGGTGCTGCCGATCGGCAGCGCGGCGGCGGCCTCGGTCGGCAGGTCGGTCTTGACCTCGGTGCCGTCGGCGAGCCGGACGGTGAGGCGGGTGACGGCGCCCAGGAAGGACGCGGCGACGACCAGCGCCGGGCCGTTCGGGGCGGGCACCAGGCCGACGTTCTCCGGCCGTACCAGCACGTGGAGTTCGCCGTCGGCGGGGACGACGCCGTCCACCTGGTGGCGGCGGCCGAGCACCTCGACGCCGTCTCCCGACCGCACGCACGGGATCCGGCTCATGGTGCCGACGAACTCGGCGACGAACGCGGTCGCCGGGCGGGCGTACAGCTCGGACGGCGTCGCGCACTGCTCCAGCCTGCCCGCGCGCAGCACGGCGACCCGGTCGGCCATCGACAGCGCCTCCTCCTGGTCGTGCGTCACGAACAGGGTGGTGATGCCGAGCTCCTGCTGGAGGCGGCGGATCTCCTCGCGCAGGCTGAGGCGGACCTTGGCGTCCAGCGCGGAGAGCGGCTCGTCCAGCAGCAGCACGCGCGGCTTCAGGGCCAGCGCGCGGGCCAGCGCGATCCGCTGCTGCTGGCCGCCGGAGAGCTGGTGCGGGTAGCGGTCGGCGTGCTGCGGCAGGCCGACCAGCTCCAGCAGCTCCATCGCGCGGGTGCGGCGCTCGGTCCTGCCGGTGCCGCGCATCCGCAGCCCGAAGGCGACGTTGTCGGCGGCCGTGAGGTGCGGGAAGAGGCTGTACGACTGGAACACCATGCCGGCGTCGCGCCGGTGCGCGGGGATCCGGGTGATGTCCTCGCCGTCGACCAGCACCTGGCCGCGGTCGTGCTGCTCGAAGCCGGCCAGGATGCGCAGCGCGGTGGTCTTGCCGCAGCCGGACGGGCCGAGCAGGGCGAGCAGCTCGCCCGGGTGGACGGTGAGGTCCAGGCCGTCCAGTGCGGTGGTGGCGCCGAACGAGCGGCGCAGCGAACGGAACTCGACGGTCGCGCTGCCGGGCGCGAGGGGTGCGCCGGCGACGGGGGCGGTAACCGTGGTCATGGGGGTTTCTCGCTAACGGGGTCGGTGACGCGCGGGCGGGCGGGTCAGGGACGGGAAGGCGTGCGGTGACGGCGCTCACGGCCGGCGGCGGCCAGCAGGAGCAGCAGCACCCAGGTGATCAGCAGGCTGAGGACCGAGACCGCGACGGACATCTGGGCCTGGCTGTTGCCGACCGAGTAGATCCACACCGCGAACGGCTGGTAGCCGAGGATCGAGGCGGCGGTGAACTCGCCGAGCACCAGCGCCAGGGTCAGGAAGGACGCGTTCAGCAGCGCCCCGCGCAGGTTCGGCAGCACGACGGCGAACACCGCGCGCGGCCAGCTCGCCCCGCAGTTGCGCGCGGCCTCCACCAGGGTGCGGACGTCCACCGCGCGCAGCCCGGCGTCCAGCGCGCGGTAGGCGAGCGGCAGCGACATCAGCACGTACGCGATGACCAGCACGATCGGGAACTTCGGGTCCTGGACGAACACGAAGGTCTGGAAGAACGGCGTGTCCATCAGGTAGTCCGGGCCCCAGCGCAGCACGCCGATCAGACCGGCGGTGAGCGCCACCGGCGGGACCACCAGCGGGAGCGTGCAGACCACCTCCAGCACGGTCCGCAGCCGCTGCGAGCCGAGCCGCGCGGCGACCAGCGCCGGCACCAGCAGGAGCAGCACCAGCAGGACGGTCACCAGGGCGAGTTGCAGCGTCAGCCAGAGGCTGTCGGTGAAGCCGGGAGCGCTCAGCAGGCCGGTGTAGGCCTCGAAGGTGAAGCCGCTCGGGTCGTCGATGCTGAAGAACACCGACGCGGCCATCGGCAGCACGAAGTAGAGGCCGGCCACCAGCAGGACGGCGCCGCGCCAGACACGCAACTTGGAGATCAGCTGAGCCATCGGGCACTCCGGCGCTGGAGGGGCAGGTAGACGGCCATCACGAGGGCGGCCACCAGGATCATGTCGAGGCTGAGCGCCAGCGCCAGGTTGCCCTGGCCGACCAGCACGTTGCCGGAGAGCGCGTCGGCGATCGAGCGGCTGATCAGCGGCACCGTCGCGCCGACCATCGCGGCNGCCGTGGCGTACGCGGCGAAGGCGCTGCCGAAGAGCAGCACGAACCCGCCGAGCAGCGACGGGAAGAGGATCGGCAGGGCCACGTGGCGCCAGTACTGGAGCGCGGTGGCCCGGTTGTTGTGGGCCGCCTCGCGCCACTGCACCCGCAGGCCGTCCAGCGCGGGGGTGATGCTGAGCACCATCAGCGGGACGAGGAAGTACAGGTAGACGACCGTCAGGCCGGTGAAGGAGTACAGGCTCCAGCCGTGGTCGGTCAGGTGCAGCAGCTTCGTCAGCTCGCCCGCGTTGCCGAGGGTGGCGACGAAGGCGAAGGCGAGCGGCAGGCCGCCGAAGTTGGCCAGCACGCCGGACGCGGAGAGCACGGCCTCGCGGACGGCCCGGTAGCGGGACGTCACGACGGCCTGCGCGATCGGCAGCCCGATCACGGTGCCCAGCAGGGCGGTGAGCGCGGACAGCTTCACGCTGCTGAGCAGGGCCGTCCAGTACGCGCCCTGCACCGAGTCGGTGAGGTTCGCGGTGGTGAACCGGCCGGCGCCGGTCCCGGCGTCGCTGGACGCGGTGAACGCGCCGATGGCGATGGCGATGGCGGGCAGTCCGAAGCTGATCGCGAAGAAGGCGAGCAGCGGGACGGCCGCGAGCCAGGAGCCCGCGCGCGGGCGCAGCCGGCGCCGGGCGGGGGCGTCCGGGCCGTGGGTGCGCTGCGCGGGAACGGTGGGGGAGGACGTCGGTGCGGTGCCGGAGACCCCCGCGCCGCCACTGGAGTCAGTGGCGGCGGGGGTCGGCACCGGGGTGGGAGCCGTGGTCATGGTGTGATCAGCCCGCGATCGCCTTGGCCCAGTTCTCGGTCACGGTCTTCTTGGCCGCGGCGATCTGGTCCTGGGTGGGGAAGGTGGTGAAGGGCTTCTCGACGGCCGGCAGCTTGGCAGCGGCGGCGGCGTCGAGGGTGCCGTCCTTCTTCAGGCTGTCGAAGAGGGCCGGGGTGGCGTAGCCGCCGAGGAAGAGGTTCTGGCCCTCGGCGCTGAAGAGGTACTCCTGCCACAGGCGGGCGGCCGCCGGGTGCGGGGCCCACTTGTTGACCGCCTGGTTGTAGTACTGGGCGTAGCTGCCGTCGCTCGGGACGGCGACCTGCCAGTCGACACCCTTGGTCTTGAACTCGTCGGTGTAGCCGGCGTTGAGGTACGACCAGTCGATGCTGATCGGCGTCTCGCCCTTCTCGATCGTCGCCGGGGTCGACTCGACCGGGTTGAAGTTGCCGGACTGCTTCAGCTTGCCGAAGAAGTCGATGCCGGGCTGGATGTTGTCCAGCGAACCGCCGTTGGCCAGCGCGGCCGCGTAGACGCCGCCGAACGCCGAGCCGGACTTGGTCGGGTTGCCGTTCATGGCGACCTGGCCCTTGTACTCGGGCTTGAGCAGGTCGGCGAAGGTCTTCGGGCAGTTGGCGATCTTCTTGGCGTCGCAGCCGATCGAGACGTAGCCGCCGTAGTCGTTGACGGCCAGGCCGGTCGCCTCCTTCATGGTGTCCGCGACCTTGTCGAAGCCCGCGACCTTGTAGGGGGCGAGCAGGCCGTCCTTGGCCGCGGACTGCGCGAAGGCGCTGCCGAGGTCCACCACGTCGGGGGCGCGGTCCTGGCCCTTGCGGGAGGTGATCGCGTTGATCTCGTCCTGGCTGGAGCCGTCCGGGTTCTCGTCCTCGATCTCGATGCCGTACTTGGCCTTGAACGAGTCCATGATCTTGCCGTAGTTCGCCCAGTCCCGGGGCAGCGTGATGACGTGCAGCTTGCCCTCCTTCTTGGCGGCGGCGACCAGGGCGTCCATCCCGCCGAGGTCGGCGGCGGAGGTGGCGTCCTTCGCCTCCTTGACACCCGCCTTGGCGGCGTCGCCGGACTTCGCGGNGGTCGAGCCCGCGGAGCCGCAGGCGGACAGGGAGAGCGCGGCGGCGGTCAGTACGGCCGCGAAGGCGGCGGCACGGGCACGGTGCACGGTCACGGGTCAGTCTCCTGATCAGGGGGGCGTACTGCGAGGCAGGGGGGTGTTCGAGGGTGCTTGTCGCAAGTCGGGGCCGACGAGTTGACTAGCCAACTTCGCCGACGTGGGTAAGTACGCCGGAGCCCGGTGACGGGAAGGTGAACGGATGCCCGAGAACTGGGGGCGGCTACGGGAACGGTCGAATCAGGTCGTTCACCGCAGACCGGGACGGTGCGACGCTTCGCGGGCGCAGCGGATATCGTCAGCCTGTCCGCGCCGGTACCGAAGCGCAGGACACCGGCCCAGGAGGGACTTTGACTGACGTGGCACTTGAGCCGGACCAGACCGCACCCGGCGACGACCGGCCGGCCCCCGCACCCGCCGGGGCCGAGCGCGGCGCGGCCCTCTACCGCAAGGTCGCCGCCGACCTGCGCGA
>FJVZ01000744.1_pt1 | contig 11099 bp, 8 predicted proteins | sample 1011841 | NCBI WGS metagenome assembly FJVZ01 (sample SAMEA3912450, study PRJEB9761) | metagenome | biome: forest; material: soil | place: USA | collected 2011-06-22 | depth 0.1 m
ACGCCGTCCAGGCCGGCCGCCCAGCCGCCGACGACCACCAGCTGGGGGTCTATCGCCAGGACCAGTGCGGCCACGTCGTGCACCAGCCGGCCGAGGAAGCGGTCCATCGCGACCTGGGCGACCTCGTCGCCCTCGCGGGCCAGCCGCAGCACCCGGGCCACCGCCGCCTCGTCCAACGGNTCGAGCGGCTTGCCGGTGGTGGAGAGCAGGCGTTCGGGGGTGGCCTCCTGGCCGAGCAGGTGCAGGGCGCCGATCTCGCCGGCCGCGCCGCCGAAGCCGCGGTGCAGCTTGCCGTTGATGAGCGAGCCGGCACCGGGGCTCAGTCCGGCCATCACGAACACCACGTCGCCCATCCCGACGGCCGAGCCCTGCCAGTGTTCGGCGATGGCCGCCAGGTTGGCGTCGTTCTCGATCAGTACCGGGCAGCGGAACGAGCGTCGCAGCCGGGCCCCGAGGTCGAGGCCCGTCCAGCCGGGCATCGCGGTGCCGAGCTGTACGGTGCCCTCGCGGTCGACGATGCCGGGGCTGCCGACGCCGACCGCCCACAGGTTGTCCCGCGAGATCCCGGCCTTGCGCAGCACCTCGGCCACGGTGGACCGGACGGCGGTGAGCCGCTCCTCGGCGTCCAGCGCCTCGTCCACGGGCTTGAAGTGACTGCCGAGCACCTCTCCCGTCAGGTCGGCGAGGATCACCCGGATGTCGTGCACGCCGATCTCGATGCCGAGGATGTGCCCTGCCTCGGCCCGGAAGCGGAACCAGCGGGCCGGGCGGCCGCGCTGACGGCCGCCGCCGGCCTGCCCGGTGCTCAGCGCGGGCTCGACCTCGGAGACGAGCCCGGACTCGACCAGACCCTCGATCACGCCTTCCACGGTGGGCCGGGAGAGCCCGGTGTCACCGACCAGCTGAGTGAGGGTCACCGACTGGCCGGATCGCAGTGCGCGCAACGTGACCGCGGCGTTGATCCGCCGCAGCAGCGAGGAGTCTCCTCCGGTGAGCCGATCCGACAAGACGCTGCCCTTCCGCAATCGCGCGACAGCTCTGGCGCGCGGTGCCGAGTCCGAGTGCGCGGTGGCCGGTGATGCCCCGCGGGCCGCCCGTCCGGCGTACGTGCGAACACGTCGAACACGTCGAACACCGGAGGACGTGTGCCGGATGCTACCCGTGAGCGTCTCGCCGGGCGAGCATTTCCGCAGCTCATAACGGCTTCGGTATCGAAATGGTACGGACGTGTGGGGACCGGGTGCGGGCGCCGGGGCCGGGCACCGTCTCTACGGTCGCCGAGCGGCCGACGCCCCGCACTCTGCCTGTCCGGCCGGGCGGACGAATGAGTCCGTGTCAGCTCTCGGGCCTCAACGACCGAGGTACCGCTCGACGGCCGCCGCGAGGGCCTGGGGGGCCTCCTCCGGTGCGTAGTGGCCCGCGTCGTGGAGTACTTCGAGCTGGGCGTTCGGATACCACTGGAGCCAGGTGCCGCGCATGGCCTCGGCTCCCAGCGCCGGGTCGTTGGCGCCGGTGACGAGGAGTACCGGGGTCGGGTTGCCGTTCACCCGCTGGTGGAAGTCGTCGCGAGCCCAGGAATTCAGGTAGGCGCGGAAGGCCGGTGCCGAGGAGTGCGCAACCGAGCGGCTCACCATGGCGTCCAGCCAGGCGTCGTCGTGCTGCCCGCCGGTGGTGCTGTCGATGATCGCCCTGCGGTTGTCGGGATTGTCCGCGGCACCGGCGAACAGCTCCCAGGCCTCCTCGTCGAGCGGGAAGCCGGACGCGGGCACCGGTGAGACACCGATGATCGAGCGGACGCGCGACGGGGCGTCCAGCATCATCAGTTGGGCGGCTTTGGCGCCCATGGAGTGCCCGATGACCGAGAAGGTCTGCCAGCCCAGGTGGTCGGCCACGGCGAGGGCGTCGTCGGCGACCTCCTCCATGGTGAAGGCACCTTCGATGTCCTTCGCCTCGCCGTACCCGCGGCAGTCCAGGAACGCGTAGCTGAACCTGTCCCCGTTCAGGTGTTCGCGGATCGGGTCGAAGCTCGACCGGTCGCCGAACCAGTTGTGGAGCAGGAGGGCTCGTTCGGGTCCGGTGCCGTGCACGTCGTGCGGAATAACCTGGCCTGTCACAACGCCCCCTGGTGGTGAGGTGGTCGCCCGATGCGGAGGCCGGAGGCCACCGACGACGTCGAGTCTTGCGATGTCCGACAGGTCAGGTCAACACACCACGCACGCGGCCCTGCCGAGGTTGCGGCGTCCGGTGGACACGGCGGGGCCCCTCGCCTGGATGCAGCCCGGCCCGTCCGTCGGCCTCGGCGGCTCGGCGGGGGCCCTATGCTGCGGAGATGCCGAACGAGCTTCGTACTCTCCAGCCGGGCACAGCCACCACGTCGGACACCGCCTTTGTGCGGGGAGAGACCCGCCTGACCCTCGTTCCGTTCGTTCCCGAGGTCTCCCTGTACATGGCCGACGACGCCATCGCCCTCTGGGAGACGACGGAGTCGGCGCGCGGCGAGATCGGCCTGCCGCCGCCGTTCTGGGCGTTCGCGTGGGCCGGTGGGGTGGCCGTCGCCCGGTACGTGCTCGACCACCCCGAGCTGGTGCGGGGGCGGACGGTGCTCGACGTGGCGGCCGGATCCGGGCTGGTCGGCATCGCGGCCGCCAGGTGCGGTGCGGTGTCGGTGCGGGCCGCCGAGATCGACGCCTACGCGGTGGCGGCGATCGGCGTCAACGCGGAGGCGAACGGCGTCCGGGTCGACGCGGCGGTCGAGGACCTGCTCGACGGCGACGGCGGCCCGGCCGAGGTGGTGCTCGCCGGGGACGTGTTCTACGAGCGGGGGATGGCCGCCCGCTTCCTGCCGTTCCTGGAGCGGGCGCGGGCCAGGGGAGCGGTCGTGATCGTCGGCGACCCGGGCCGCGCGTACCTCCCGCGCGAGCGGTTCACCGCGCTGACCGTCTACGAGGTGCCGGTCGTGGCCGACCTGGAGGACACCGCGCTCAAGGCCACCACCGTGTGGCAGCTCGCCCCGGGGCTCCCGGCGGCGCCCTCCGAGGGCTGAAACCCTTCGCGCACCACGGACCGGGCTGGTAGACAGTGCGCATGATCGAACCGCGCTTCCGTACCGCCGCCGTCGACGAGGTGCCCGCCCTGCTGGAGTTCTGGGCCCGCGCGGCCGAGGGCACCAGTATCACGGACGACCCGGACGGCCTGGCCCGGCTGATCGNCAGGGACCCNCAGGCGCTGATCGTCGCCGAGTACGAGGGCGCCGTCGTCGGCACCGTGATCGCCGGCTGGGACGGCTGGCGCTGCCACCTCTACCGCCTCGCCGTCGACCCCGCCCACCGTCGGCAGGGGATCGGCGCCGCCCTGCTGGCGGCCGCCGAGCGGCGCTTCGAGGAGTTCGGCGGGCGCCGCGCCGACGCGATGGTGCTGGACCGCAACGAGCTGGGGCAGCGCACCTGGACGAACGCCGGCTACGCGCCCCAGTCGCAGTGGAGCCGCTGGGCCAAGCCGCTCGGCGGCTGAGACTCCACTCTGACGGCCACGCAGGGCAGCGCGGCCGAGGCCGTACTCCGACGGCCGGTCAGGGCAGCGGGGCCTGCTGGGCGGCGGTGAACGCGGCGGCGTCCCAGCGCCCGCCCAGCGCCGGCGCCAGCGAGGCGAGAGCGAGGGCGGCGAAGCCGTCCGGACGGGCCGCGCCCTCGGGCAGCGCGCCCAGCAGCGGCGCCCCGGCGGCGACCGGCAGGTCGGCGAGGTTGCAGCGGGCCGCCAGGCCGGCGTCCTGCGGCCAGGAGCCGACCAGCACACCGAGCGGGGCCAGGCCCCGGGCCGCGAGCGCCTCGGCCGTGAGGGCGGTGGTGTTGAGCGTGCCCAGGCCCGCCGCCGCGACCAGCACGATCTCCACCGGCAGGCCGAGGCCGGCGGTGGCGAGGGCCATGTCGGCGAGGGTGCGGCCCGCTTCGTCGTAGCGCACCAGCAGGCCGCCCGCGCCCTCGACCAGTACCAGGTCGTGGGTCCGCGTCAGCTCGGCCACCTCGTCGGCGACCTGCTGCGGGCCGATCGTCGGCAGGCCGCTGCGGCGGGCCGCCGTGTCGGGGGCCAGCGGCTCGGGGTAGCGGGCCAGCTCGCGGGTGGTCAGCGGGCCGGTCAGCCGGGCCACCTCCTCGGCGTCGCCGGGTTCGCCGGGCAGCACGCCGGTCTGGCCGGGCTTGAGCACGGCGACCCGCTGCCCGGCGGCCAGCGCGGCGGCGGCGACCGCCGCGGTCGCCACGGTCTTGCCGACGTCCGTCCCGGTGCCGGTCACGAAGACGATGCGCGCGCTCATCCCGCCACCGCCGCCGCGGTGACCGCCGCGCCGATCCGGGCGAGGTCCTCGTCGCCCGTCACGTACGGCGGCATGGTGTAGATCAGGTCCCGGAACGGCCGCAGCCAGACGCCCTCCCGGGCGGCGGCCTCGGTGGCCGCCCGCATGTCCACCGGGTGGTCGAGCTGGACGACGCCGATCGCGCCGAGCACCCGGACGTCCGCGACGCCGGGCAGCTCGGCGGCCGGTGCGAGTGCGGCGGCCAGCCCGGCCCCGACGCGCTTCACCCCGACCTGCCAGTCCTGGCCGAGCAGCAGCTCGATCGAGGCGTTGGCGACGGCGGCCGCGAGCGGGTTGCCCATGAACGTGGGCCCGTGTGCCAGCACCGGTACCTCGCCCCGGCTGATGCCGTCCGCGATCCCGCTCGTGCAGAGGGTGGCGGCCATCGTCAGGTAGCCGCCGGTGAGCGCCTTGCCGAGGCACATCACGTCCGGCGAGACACCGGCGTGGCCGGCGGCGAACAGCTCGCCGGTGCGGCCGAAGCCGGTGGCGATCTCGTCGAACACCAGCAGCACGCCGTGCTCGTCGCACAGTTCCCGCAGCAGCCGCAGGTACCCGGGGGAGTGGAACCGCATGCCGCCCGCGCCCTGCACCACCGGCTCCACGATGACCGCCGCCAGCTCGTCGGCGTGACGCTCGATCAGGCCGGCCAGCTCCGCCGCGTACGCCTCGTCCACCGGGGCGTCGAACCCGGCCGGCGGCTCGCCCGCGAACAGCTGGCGCGGCAGGACGCCGCCCCACAGCTGGTGCATCCCGCCGTCCGGGTCGCAGACCGACATCGGGTGGAAGGTGTCACCGTGGTAGCCGCCGCGCCAGGTCAGCAGGCGCTGCTTGCCCGGCCGCCCCACCGACTGCCAGTACTGCAGGCACATCTTCATCGCGACCTCGACGGCCACCGACCCGGAGTCGGCCAGGAAGACGTGCTGCAGCGGCTCCGGCGTGATCTCCACCAGCTTCGCCGCCAGCCGGACGGCGGGCTCGTGGGTGAGCCCGCCGAACATCACATGGCTCATCCGGCCGAGCTGGTCGCGGACCGCCTCGTCCAGCACCGGGTGCCCGTACCCGTGGATCGCCGCCCACCAGGAGGACATCCCGTCCACCAGCTCGCGGTGCCCGGCCACCGGCTCGGCGAGCCGCAGCCGGACCCCGGACGCGGACTCCACCACGTACGGGGTCGCGGTGCCGGGCATCGGCCCGTACGGGTGCCAGACGTGCGCCCGGTCGAGAGCGAGCAGGGCGTTCGGGGACAGCTGTGCCACGGTGTGTCTTTCCTCGGGGATCGTCAGGCGTTCGGTGCCAGCTCGGTGCCGGCGCCGCGACGCCGCACCCGCACCAGGTCGCTGCGCACCTCGTCGGCGCCCGCGCCCTCGCCGCTCGCCGCCGCCGNACCGACCGCGGCCGGTACCTCCTCGGCGCCGTGCCCGCCGCACGGGCCGCAGCCGCCGCCCGAGCCACAGGCGTCGGCGGCCGGGCCGCAGCCGTGGCCGGCGGTGGCCGCCGCGGCGACGTCCGCCCGGTGCTGGGGCAGCGTCACCTGGCCCGCGCCCTCGACCTCGAAGCCGGCGTCCGCGATCATGTCCAGGTCGGCCTGGCCGGCCTGGCCCTCGCTGGTGAGGTAGTCGCCCAGGAAGATCGAGTTCGCGATGTGCAGGCCGAGCGGCTGCATCGAGCGCAGGTGCACCTCACGGCCGCCGGCGATCCGGACCTCGACGTCGGGGCAGACGAACCGCACCATCGCCAGGATGCGCAGGCAGCGCTGCGGGCTGAGGTTCCACTCCTTGGCGAGCGGGGTGCCCTCGAACGGGATCAGGAAGTTGACCGGCACCGAGTCNGAGTCCAGCTCGCGCAGCGCGAAGACCACGTCGACCAGGTCCTCGTCGCTCTCGCCCATGCCGGCGATCAGGCCGGAGCAGGCGGAGAGGCCGGCGCCGTGCGCCTTGTTGACGGTGTCCACCCGGTCGGCGTACGTGTGGGTGGTGGTGATGCCGCCGTAGGTGCCCTCGGAGGTGTTCAGGTTGTGGTTGTACGCGTCGGCGCCGGCCGCCTTGAGCCGCTCCGCCTGGTTGTCGGAGAGCAGGCCCAGGCAGGCGCAGACCTCGACGGCCTCGTTGGCGTCCTTGATCGCGGCGATGGTGTCCGCGACCCGGTCGATGTCGCGGTCCGTCGGGCCACGGCCGCTGGCGACCAGGCAGACGCGCTTCGCGCCGCCCGCGAGCCCGGCGGCGGCGGCCTCGGCGGCCTGCTCGGGCTTCAGCCAGGTGTACTTGAGGATCTCCGCCTTCGAGCCGAGGCGCTGCGAACAGTACGAGCAGTCCTCCGGGCAGAGGCCGCTCTTGAGGTTCACCAGGTAGTTGAGCTTGACCCGGCGGCCGAACCACTGCCGGCGCACCCGCCCGGCGGCCGCGACGACGTCCAGCAGGTCGTCGTCGGTGGTGGCGAGAACGGCGAGGGCTTCCTCGCGGCTGGGGAGTTCCCGGCGCAGGCCCTTGGCGGTGAGGGTGTCGAGCAGATCCATGCGCATGATCCTGCCCGCTCGCCGCCCACCCACGCCAGTGGTAACCCCGCAAAAAGATGCCCGAGAGGATGTGCGAGTTGTCACAGTGTCGCCGCGCACCGTAGTGACAGGGGCTCCGGGTGGCGGCGCGGCCGGGCCCCGGTGCGGACGGCCACCCTCCGGTCGGCCGTGATGACGCACTGTTTAGAATCTGCGCCATGACCACGCACGGGCAACGCGACCCGCAACCGCAGGGCCAGGCAGTAGACCGACGACCGGGCCGGGCGCGCCGCGCCACACGCAGTACCCCGGTCCGGGTCCTCGGGTGGTGCGTCGTCGTCGCGGTGGTCACGGGCGGCGGATGGATAGTCAGCCGGCCGCAGCCCGGCGACTGGATACCCGGGCTCGGCCCGTCCAGCGCGGACGCCGCCAAGACCCCGCCGGTGCTCGGCAACCCCGTGCCGCCGACCGTGACGGACCCGGAGGGCCTCACCGCCGACCGGTACTTCCCCGCCCAGCGCACCGTCGAGACGGACAGCTACCGGGGCAGGCGTCTCGGTGTCCGCCAGGGCCAGGACTGCGCCGAGGCCCTGCAGGACCGCGCCGTCGACCCGCTGCTCGACAGCGGCTGCCAGGGATTCATCGCCGTCAGTTTCACCGGCGTCGACCACCCCGTGTACAGCAGCATCACCGTGCTGAGGTTCCCCGACGACGCCTCCGCCGAGAAGGCCGCGCAGGCGCTGCGCGCCAAGGAGGGCGCCCCGGGCGCCATCGCCTTCATCCTCCCGGACGCCTCCGCCGCGCCCGCCCCGGCGGCGGGTGCGAAGGCCGTGCCGGCGCCACGGGTGGAGGCCGTCGGCCACTACCTGACCGTCACCGCCTCCCGCTTCGCGGACGCGCACCCCGTCGCGTCGGGCTCCCCGACCGCCGGCTCCCCGNCGGCCGCCGCCTCGCCCGCGGTCGACCCCACGGCCTCCGAGGGCCAGCTCGAAGCGGCCACCCGGGCCATCTCCTACGCGGCCGCCGCGCAGTTCNTCTGGACCTGATCCGCGCCCCCCGGCTGCCCCGACCTGTCGTCGGAGCAGCCGGGGCGCAGGAGCCCCGGTGCCTCAGCCGTCCATCCGGTCGACCCGGGTGACCCGCAGGACGGCCCGGCCCTCCTCGTTGGAGCCGTGCAGGTCGACCTCGGCGCTGATGCCCCAGTCGTGGTCGTCGGCCGGGTCGTGGAAGATCTGCCGGACCTGCCAGGCGTCCTCCTCCTGCTCGATCAGCAGCATCTTGGGGCCGCGCGCGTCCGGGCCGGTGGAGAGGTCGTCGTGCTCCTCCCAGTACGCGTCCATCGCGTCCGCCCAGCGGTCGGCGTCCCAGCCGTACTCGCCGTCGAGCTCGCCCAGCGCGTGGTAGTTCTCCAGCGCGGCCAGCTCCACCCGGCGGAACATCTCGTTGCGCACCAGCACCCGGAAGGCCCGCTCGTTCGCGGTGACCGGCGCGGGCCGGTCGTCCAGCCTGACCTCGGGCGCCAACGGGTCGGTGGGGTTGGCCAGTTGCTCCCACTCGTCGAGCAGGCTGGAGTCGACCTGGCGGACCAGCTCGCCGAGCCAGGCGATCACGTCCTTGAGGTCGTCCGTCTTGATGTCCTCGGGGACGGTCTGCTCCAGCGCCTTGAACGCGCCCGCGAGGTAGCGCAGCACGATGCCCTCGGTGCGGGCCAGGTCGTAGTGCCCGACGTAGTCGGTGAAGGTCATCGCCCGCTCGTACAGGTCACGGACGACCGACTTCGGCTGCAACGGGTGGTCGCCGATCCACGGGTGCGCACGGCGGTAGACGTCGTACGCGTGGCTCAGCAGCTCCTCCAGCGGCTTCGGGTAGGTGATCTCCTGGAGCCGCTCCATCCGCTCCTCGTACTCGACGCCGTCCCGCTTCATCTCGCCGATCGCCTCGCCGCGCGCCTTGTTCTGCTGCGAGGCGAGGATCTGGCGCGGGTCGTCGAGCGTGGCCTCGACCACCGACACGACGTCCATCGCGTACGAGGGCGAGGTCGGGTCGAGCAGCTCGAAGGCGGCCAGCGAGAAGGTGGAGAGCGGCTGGTTGAGCGCGAAGTTCTCCTGGAGGTCGACGGTCAGGCGCACGATCCGCCCGTCCGCGTCCGGCTCCGGCAGCCGCTCGACCACGCCGCCGTCCAGCAGCGAGCGGTAGATCGCGATCGCGCTGCGGATGTGCCGGCGCTGGGCGGAGCGCTCCTCGTGGTTGTCGGTCAGCAGGTGGCGCATCGCCTCGAAGGCGTTGCCCGGGCGGCCGATCACCGAGAGCAGCATCGCGTGGGTGACCTTGAAGCGGGAGACCAGCTGCTCCGGGTCGGCGGCGATGAGCTTCTCGAAGCCCTCCTCCGTCCAGCCGACGAAGCCCTCGGGGGCCTTCTTGCGGACGACCTTTCGGCGCTTCTTCGGGTCGTCGCCGGCCTTGGAGAGCGCCTTGTCGTTCTCCACCACATGCTCCGGCGCCTGCGCGACGACCTGGCCGACGGTGTCGAACCCGGCCCGCCCGGCCCGGCCCGCGATCTGGTGGAACTCACGCGCCCGCAGAGTGCGCACCCGGATGCCGTCGTACTTCGAGAGCGCCGTGAACAGCACGGTGCGGATCGGCACGTTGACGCCCACGCCGAGGGTGTCCGTCCCGCAGATGACCTTCAGCAGGCCCGCCTGGGCGAGCCGCTCGACCAGGCGGCGGTACTTGGGCAGCATGCCCGCGTGGTGCACGCCGATGCCGTGCCGGACGAACCGGGACAGGTTGCGGCCGAACTTGGTGGTGAAGCGGAAGTTGCCGATCAGGGCGGCGATCGCGTCCTTCTCCGCCTTCGAGCACATGTTGATGCTCATCAGCGACTGCGCCCGCTCCACCGCCTCCTTCTGGGTGAAGTGCACGACGTACACCGGCGCCTGACCGGTCGTCAGCAACTCCTCCANGGTGTCGTGCATGGTGGTGCGGCGGTACTCGTAGAACAGCGGCACCGGCCGGGTCACCGAGCGCACCACGGTGGTCGGGCGGCCGGTGCGGCGCTTCAGGTCCTCCTCGAAGCGGCGGACGTCGCCGAGCGTGGCCGACATCAGCAGGAACTGCGCGTGCGGCAGCTCCAGGATCGGGATCTGCCAGGCCCAGCCGCGGTCCGGCTCCGCGTAGAAGTGGAACTCGTCCATCACCACCTGGCCGACGTCGGCCGCCGCCCCGTCGCGCAGCGCGATGTTCGCCAGCACCTCGGCGGTGCAGCAGATGATCGGCGCGGTCGGGTTCACGCTCGCGTCGCCGGTCATCATGCCGACCTGTTCGGTGCCGAACATCTTGCAGAGGTCGAAGAACTTCTCCGACACCAGTGCCTTGATCGGCGCCGTGTAGAACGTCCGCTTGCCCTCCGCCAGCGCCGCGAAGTGCGCACCGGCCGCCACCAGGCTCTTCCCCGAGCCGGTCGGCGTCGCCAGGATCACGTTGTTCCCCGAGACCAGCTCGATCAGTGCCTCCTCCTGGGCGGGGTACAGCGTGATGCCGCGCTCCTCCGCCCAGGCGGCGAACGTCTCGTACAGCGCGTCGGGAGTGGCAGGGCTCGGCATCAGGTCAAGGAGGGTCACCCCGCTATCTTGCCTGTTCGCGCACACCCCGGGCAAAGCCCCGGCGCCGGAGGCCGCCCGGCGCCGGCCCTGGTCCCGCCCCAGCCGTGTGCGCGGGCGCACATTGCCCGCGCCGCACCGGCCGTGCCAGAGTGCCGAGCATGGTCCACTTCAGCGCGCCCGAGCAGCAGACCCTCACCCCGGCCGCCGTCTTCGACTGGCTCGACGAGGCCGCCGGGCTGCGCGCCGAGGCCGGGCTGACCCGGACCCTGCGCAGCCGNCCCGCCGAGGACCCGGTGCTCGACCTCGCGAGCAACGACTACCTGGGGCTGACCCGCCACCCCGCCGTGACCCGGGCGGCCGCCGACGCGGCGCTGCGCTGGGGAGGCGGCGCCACCGGCTCCCGGCTGGTCACCGGCACGACCGCGCTGCACACCGAACTGGAGGACGAGCTCGCCGAGTTCTGCGGCGTCGAGGCGGCGCTGGTGTTCTCCTCCGGCTACACCGCCAACCTGGCGGCCCTCACGGCGCTCACCGACCCGGACACCCTGATCGTCTCGGACGCCTACAACCACGCCTCGCTGATCGACGGCTGCCGGCTGTCGCGCAGCGACGTGCACCGCGCCCCGCACAGCGACCCGGCCGCCGTCGCCGCCGC
>FJVZ01000125.1_pt1 | contig 11025 bp, 7 predicted proteins | sample 1011841 | NCBI WGS metagenome assembly FJVZ01 (sample SAMEA3912450, study PRJEB9761) | metagenome | biome: forest; material: soil | place: USA | collected 2011-06-22 | depth 0.1 m
CCCGCCACGGCTCGGCCAACTCCCGTACGGTCGTCGCGAGCGGCGCTTCGTCGGGCCCGCCGCCGACCAGCGCCAGCCGGGCCGCCGGCACCCGGCGCACCACCTCGGGCCAGGCGGAGAGCAGCACGTCCTGGCCCTTCTGCCGGCAGAGCCGGCCGACGCAGACCGCGAGCGGGGCCTCCAGGTCGAGGCCGAGCGACATCCGGGCCGCCCGCCGCTCGGCGGGCGCGTAGTGGGTGACGTCCACCCCGTTCGGGACGACCGACCAGTCGGCGCGGACGCCGGCCGCCTCGCCGTCCAGCCGCTCCTGCTCGCTGACGCACAGCACACCGGCCGCCCAGCGGGCCGCGTAGCGCTCCCAGCGCAGGGTGGCCGCCGCCAGCGGGCCCTCGACCGCCGCGAACGACCAGGCGTGCGGCTGGAAGACGGTCGGCACGGCGCCGCGCACCGCCAGCCGCCCGGCCAACCCGGCCTTGGCGCTGTGCAGATGGAGCACGTCGGGTGCGGCGGCGCGGACGATCCGGCGCAGCCGCCACGCCTCGGCGGCGGTGGACGGGCCGGGCGAGCGCCGGGCCGGCCAGTCCTGGACGAGCGCGCCGGCGGCGGCCGCCGCGTCCGCCAGCCGGCCCCCCTGCGGGCAGGCCACGAGCACCCGGTGGCCTGCCTCGCGCTGGCCCCGGACCAGGTCGACCAGCACCCGGGCCACGCCGCCGTCGACGGGCTGCGCGATGTGAAGGATCGTCATAGGCACGGCCGCGAGCCTAGGCTCGGACCGCTCCCGCACGGGCCCGCGGTCACTCCCCGGTGGCAGCGTCCACCCGTACGGCGCGCTCGGCCGCACGGGTGTCCGATCCGATCGAACGGGCTTACCCGCCAGGCGGGTTGGCCGGACGACAGGTCAGTCGAGCACCTTGCCGAGGCCGGCCAGCACCTCGTCGTGGATCCGGTTGAGGCCCTTCGGCGCGAACGTCCGCTCGAAGAAGCCGCCGATGCCGCCCGCACCCTTCCAGGTGGTCTCCACCGTCACCTTGGTGCTGCCCTCGCCGACGGCCGAGACCGTCCAGGTGATCACCATGCTGGAGTTCGCGTCGGTCTCCACCAGCTTCTCCGGGCTCGGCGCCGAGACGGTGAACAGGCAGTCCCGGACGCGCTTCTCGGTGGCCTGCAGCCGCCAGTGCACCTGGGTGCCGGCGCCGGTACCGCCCGCCCGCACCTCGTACTCGCTGTACTGCGCCGGCAGCAGCTTCGGACGGGTCACCTCGTAGTCGGCGAGCGCCTCGTACACCCGCTCGGGGGACGCCTCGTAGACCCGCTCGGTGGTGGCGTACACCTGTCCCATGACCCTGCACTCCTCGACTTGGCTCCGGTTGACACCGCAAGCCAACCACCGGGGCGCCCGGCCGCCAAACCCGACCCGCGAGCTGCGGCCCCACCCTCGGCCGCAGTCACCCGCGCGTCACACCAGGTGCAGCCCGCCGGTGCGCCGCGCCCTCGCCTCGCCGAGGCGCAGCGCCAGCGCGGCCCCGCCCAGCAGGAGGGCGCAGAGCACGGCCAGCCAGGCCAGCCCGGGAGCCAGCTCGGCGAGGCCGCGCCGCTCCAGCAGCGCGCCGCGCACCACCGCGAGGCTGCCGGTCAGCGGCAGCGCGGCGCCGATCACCCGCAGCACGCCGGGCAGCGCGAAGGCCGGCAGCCGGACCCCGCCGACGAACCACATCGGGTCGTCCAGCACGGTGTAGACGAAGGTGGAGTCCCGGGAGAACACCATCAGGCTGTTCAGCAGCGCGCCCCAGGCCATCGCCGGGAGCAGCAGCGCGAGCAGCACCACCGGGTACATCCAGGGGCCCGCCACGTCCAGGGTGCCGAAGCCGAAGGCCGCCGCGCCGAGGAAGCAGGTGAGCAGCCAGGCGTTCTGCAGCAGCGCGCCGGCGCCGTTGGCGAGCATCAGGGTGAGGCGGCCGGCGGGCGAGAGGAAGAGCAGTTCGAGGGTGCCGGTGACGCGCTCGTAGGAGAAGTTCCAGGCGGACTGCACGAGGGAGAAGAAGAACGCCCAGGCCAGCGTGCCGGTCGCGAGGAAGCCGAGCAGCCTGCCCGGGTCGGCGGCGATCGGCCAGCGGGCGGCGGCGGCCGAGCTCGCCGCCACCGGGTGCAACGTGTAGTAGGTGGCGGCGAGTTGGAGCAGCGGCCAGAGCAGCATGGAGGCGACCACCAGGGGCTGCCCGAAGAGCCTGCGGTGCTGCTTGAGGGCCTCGGCGGCGAACACCTTGGCGGCGTGGCGAAGGGCCCGGCCGCGCGGCCTCCGGACGGGCCGGTACGGGCCGTCGTCGCGCCGGTGCGGCGGGTGCGGCGGTCGCGGCGCGATGACGCGGTCGGCGAACGGCAGCAGCGCGGCCTCGGTGCTCGGGAAGCAGTCGCTCATGCGGTCATCCCCAGAGTCCGCCCCGGCGCGCGGTCGGTGAGCGCGAGGATCGCGTCCTCCAGGCTCGCCTCGGCGATCTCCAGGCCGCCGATCGCGCCGCCCGCCGCGACGACGGCGCCGGCCAGCGGGCCGGCGATGTCCTCGGGGTGGTGGACGGTGATCAGCAGGCCGCCGCCGTCCGTCCGGTCGAGCTGCGGCTCGGCGCCGAGCGAGCGGGTGAACGCGGTGACGGCGGCCTCCAGTTCGGGCGTCGGGTCGGGGACGGTGACCCGCACCGCGCGGTGGCTGCCGGTGGCGGCCTTGAGCTCGGCCGGGCTGCCCTCGGCGAGGTGCCGGCCGTCGGCGATCACGTACACGTGGCCGCACAGTTCCTCGACCTCGGCCAGGTAGTGCGAGGTCAGCAGCACGCCCCGGCCCTCGGCCGCGAGGTCGGCGACCACCCGGCGCAGGTCGCGGGCGATGGGCGCGTCCAGGCCGAGGGTCGGCTCGTCGAGCAGCAGGTACGCCGGGTCGTTGATCAGGCCGCGGGCGATCGAGAGTCGCTGGGCCATCCCCCGCGAGTACCGCTCGACCGGGGTGTCGGCGGCGTGGGTGAGGCCGACGAGGTCGAGCAGCTCGGTGGTCCGCCTGCGCAGCACGGGGGTCGGGACGTCGTAGAGCCGCCCGAAGTAGCGCAGGTTCTCGGCGCCGGTGAGCTTGCCGTAGACCATCCGCTCGCCGCCGGCNATCAGGTTGATCCGGCGGCGGGCCTCCCGGGCGTGCCCGACCAGGTCGAGGCCGTCCAGCGTGACGGTGCCTGAGGTGGGGCGCAGCAGGGTGGCGAGGATCTTGATGGTGGAGGTCTTGCCGGCGCCGTTGAGGCCGAGCAGTCCGGTGACCCGGCCGGGCGGGATCAGGAGGTCGAGGCCGTCCACGGCGGTCTTCTCGGTGCGCGGGCCGAACCGGCCGCGCTCCCGGACGTGGAAGGTCTTGCGGAGGTCGCGGGTGCGGATCACGTCAGTAACTCCGTTCGATGGCGCGGCGCTCGGCGCCGGGCAGGACGAGCAGGCCGGCCAGCAGGTAGGCCGCGCTGAGCGCGAGGCAGACGAGCAGGCGGGGCAGCAGCGCGGTCAGGCCCTCGCCGCCGGACAGGGCGCCGCGCAGCACGTCCATCGCCGGGGTGACGGGCAGCACCTCGGCGAGCCACTGGGCCGGCGCGGGCAGGTAGCTGTTGGGGAAGGTGATGCCGCAGAGCAGGGAGACGGCGAGGAAGACGGTGTTCTGCGAGATGTGCGCCTCGCCCGCGACGATCATCAGCGCACCGAGGACCACCGAGACGGCGAAGACGGCGACGGCCAGCGCCAGCACTCCGGCCAGCGCGGCGAGCGGGTGCCAGGCCGGCAGGGTGACGCCGAGCAGCGCGGCGAACCCGCCGAGCAGGCCGACCTCCACCGCCGTGTTGGCCAGGGCGAAGCCGGTGAATCCGAGCAGGTACGGCAGCCGGCCGGCGGGGGCGACGAGCAGCGCGCCGAGGGTGCCCTGGCGTTGCTCGGTGATCAGCGCCTTGCTGCTCCAGAGCAGCAGCCGGACGGTGAACATGTAGGCGCCGGCGCCGATCGCGATGTAGCCGAGGTAGTCGGCGCCGCCCGTCCGGGCGGTGAAGTCGGCGGTGACGGCGCCGCCGCCGATGGCGTGCAGGCCGAGGTAGGACAGGCCGATGGTGAGCACGCCGATCAGCAGGCAGCCGATGGCGTACGACCACGGGTAGGCGCGGCCGGTCATCGTCCAGGTGCGGCGCAGGGTCGCCCAGGCGACGGGCATGCGGCCTCCGTTCGGTCGAAGGGCGAGTGAGTTTTCAATGGGAACTTACTAGTTCCTTTTTGAAACTCGCAAGCCCGGTGCGAGGATGGACGCTGCCCCGGGGTACGCCGGGGGCGGCTGCGAGGAGCGGGGCAAGAGTGGTCAGAGCGGTACCGGAACGCGACGCGGACTGCGCGATCGCCCAGTCGGCAGCCGTGATCGGCGACTGGTGGAGCATCCTGATCGTCCGCGAGGTCGCCCGGGGCCGGCTGCGCTTCGACGAGCTCCAGCACGAGCTGGGGATCTCCCGCAAGGTCCTCACCGAACGCCTCGTCCACCTCGGCGACAGCGGCGTCCTCGACCGGGTGCCCTACCAGCAGGGCCCCGTCCGGTACGAGTACCGGCTGACCGGGGCCGGCCGCGGCCTGCTCCCCGTGCTGGTCTCCATGCAGGACTGGGCCGACCGCTGGCTGCTCTCCGACGGCACGCTCTCCGGCTCCGCCGCGCCCGACAGCGCCGAGGCGGCCCGGCTGCTCGCCCTGCCCGGCACCCGGCTGCCCGCGCTGACCCTGCCCGCCCACACCGGCGGCGAGCTCGACCCCGTCGACGGGTCCGCCGCCGCCACCGTGCTGTTCTGCTACCCGTCGACCGGCCGGCCCGGCCCGCTGCCGGAGGGCTGGGACGACATCCCGGGCGCGGCCGGCTGCACCCTGGAGAACCGGCTGTTCCGCGACGCGTACCCGGAGTTCCTCGCCGCCGGCGCCGCCGTCCGGGGGGTCAGCACCCAGCGGCCGGACGAGCAGCGGGCGTTCGCGGCGGCCGAGGACATCCCGTTCACTCTGCTGTCCGACCTCGACGTCCGGCTGGCGGCGGCCCTGCGGCTGCCGACCTTCCATGTCGGGCAGGGGCTGCGGCTGAAGCGGACCGTCCTGGTGGTGGACCGCGAGCGGGTCGTCCGGCAGGTGGTGTACCCGGTCACCGACATCCCGGGGGCCGTCCGGCAGGCCCTGGCGGTGGCACGCGCGGTCGCCGAAAACCTACCGGTCGCCGATGGCCGGAGGGTTTAGGGTGGCCGGTGTGCTCGATCAGGTGACCGCCCTCCGCTACGTCGACCCGCTGCGCGCGGGCGGGTCCGTGCCAGGGGTCGTGGAGACCGACGACCTGGGCACGTACGTGGTGAAGTTCACCGGCGCCGCGCAGGGCCGCAAGGCGCTGGTGGCCGAGGTGATCGTCGGCGAGCTGGCCCGGCGGCTGGGGCTGCGGGTGCCGCCGCTGGTGCTGGTCGACTTCGACCCGGCGGTGGCCGCCGACGAGCCGGACCCGGAGATCCAGGACATCCTGCGCGGCAGCGGCGGCCTCAACCTGGGGATGGACTTCCTGCCGGGCGCCCTCGACTTCAGGCCCGGTCTGTTCGACGTCGACCCGGTCGAGGCCGGCCGCATCGTCTGGCTGGACGCCCTGACCGCCAACGTCGACCGCACCGTCCACAACCCGAACCTGATGACCTGGCACCGCCGGCTCTGGCTGATCGACAACGGTGCCGGGCTGGTGTTCCACCACCGCTGGTCGGGCGCCGAGGCCGCGGTGAGCCGCCGCTACGACCTGAGCAACCACGCCCTCGGCGGCTACCGGCCCGACGTGGCGCGCGCCGACGCCGAGTTCGCGCCGCTGGTCGGCGAGGAGCTGCTGCGCGAGGTCGTGGGCCTGGTGCCGGACGAGTGGCTCACCGACGAGCCGGGCTTCGGCTCACCTGCCGAACTGCGCGCGGCGTACACCGGGCACCTGGCCGCCCGCGCCGCCGACTCCGCCGCCTGGCTGCCGGACGGCTTCGCCACCCCCGAGCAGCGGCGCGAGGCCGAGGCCCGGCGCGCCGCGGCCTCACTGGCCGGGCGGCCCGCCTGGCTCCAGCAGGTCCCCGACCTGCACGGAAAGCCCGCCGTGGAGTTCGACGGGCGCGCGCACTTCGACTGAGCCGGCCCCGAGGGCTCGTTCGGGCCTCAGCCCAGGGCAGGCCGGACCCGGCCGAACCACTCGGCATGAAGGCCGAGCCGATCAGGCCCGCACCGGCCATCGGCACCAGCATCGCCCCCGAGGCCAGCAGGCAGCCGAGGCCGGTCAGCAGCCAGAGCCCGCGGGCCCGGCCGCCGGAGGGGGAACCGGGCGCGGGACGGGAGGGCTGCTGCCCCGTCCGGGTCGGTGCCATGGTGTGCCGCCCTCGCCACTCGTTCGTCCGGCCCTCATTGCGGCCCGCCGCCGAGGTGCCCGGCATGAGTACGGGTACTCGACACCGCGCCGGCCCTGACGCACCGTGGGGACACCGCCCGAAGCGGTGTCCCCACGTCACGCNTACTGCGGATCAGCTGCTCAACGGTTCAGCGGCGGATCAGCTGGCAACGGCTCAGCGGCTCAGCCGCGCCACCACTGCACGGCCTTCAGGGCGTTGATGATGCCGGCGCCGTAGAAGCCGTTGTCGTTCTCGCCGCCCTCGCAGGTCGCCGCCCACGCGCCGGCGCCGCCCGGGTTGTACGGGCCGGACGGGCAGGCGTGCGACTCGGCCTGGTTGAGCAGCAGCTCGGTCAGCTCGTCCGGGTCCGCCCACGGGTGGGTGCTCGCGAGCAGCGCGACCACGCCGGTGGTGTGCGGGGACGCCATCGAGGTGCCCTGCTTGTAGCCGTACCCGCCGCCGGTGATGGTGGAGAGCACCCGGCCGTTCTTGTCGGGCGTCGCCGGGATCTGGTAGCGGGCGTCACCGCCGGGGGCGGCCACGGTGGCCACGCCCTTGCCGTAGCTGGAGTAGTACGACTTGTCGCCGTTGACCCCCACCGCGGTGGTGACGATGACCCCGGGCAGCTCGGTCGGCAGCGAGGGGCAGTCGGCATCGACCGGGCGGGTGCCCGGCGTGGTGTCGTCGGGGCTGGTGGTGTCGACGGTCTTGTGGGCGAGGTCGATGTTCTCGTTGCCCGCCGCCGCGACGTTGAGCACGCCGTTGCGCTGCGAGAACGCCACCGCCCGCCGGACGGCGGTGATCACGGCCGCCTGGTCGGCGTCGTTCTTGCAGTTGAACAGCCACGGGTCGATGTAGTAGCTGTTGTTGGTCACCTTGAAGTGGTGCTCACCGGCCCACACGAAGCCGCAGACCGCGTACTCGGGGTAGATGAAACCGCCGTCGTCGACGACCTTCACCGCGGCGAGGCGGACGTTCGGGGCGATGCCCACGATGCCCTTGCCGTTCTTGGCCGCGGCGATGGTGCCGGCGACGTGCGTGCCGTGGTCGCTGGTGGTCGGCTGCCAGGCCTTCCAGTCGGTGTTCGGCTTCCCGCCGTCGATGCAGGAGACCGACTGCGAGGCGTCGACGTTGGCCGCGAGGTCCTCGTGGGTGGCCTCGATACCGGAGTCCAGCACGCCGACGGTCACGTTGCGGCTGCCGAGCGACAGCTCGTGGGCCTTGTCCACGCCGATCTGGCGCATGTCCCACTGGTTGGCTTCGAGCGGCTCGCTGCCGTCGGCCGGAGCTACGGCGGGCGCGGTGGCCTCGACCGTCGTCTCGACGTCGCTCTGCAGGATGCCCTTGGTGCGGCTCGCGCCGACCGAGTCGACGCCCTTGGCGATCCGCAGCTTGGCCGCGAACTGGGTGTCGTCCGACCGGGCGATGACGACGCCGATCTGTTCGTACGAGTACACCACGGTGCCGCCGAGGGCCGTGATCGCACGCTCGACCTTCTGCACCTGGCCGTGGTTGGCCTTGGTGTTGACCACATAGCTGAGCAGTGGTCCGGTCGTGCCCGCGGCGGCCGGGGCGGCCGCGACGGCGGCACCGGCCGGCAGCGCGAGTGCGCCTGCGGTGGCGAGGGTGAGNGCCACCACGGCCGTCCGGGTCCGGCGTATCCGAGGAACTCTCATAGGGGTTGACCCTCCCGAGTTACAGATGGACCTACGGGTTGGCAGGTCCATGGGAATGATCGGGACGTTAGTGAACAGATGTCGCATTCCGCAAGGGGTCGACACACGGTCAGCACAATTCGGCCACGCGGAAAGGGCGCACGGTCCGTGTCGGTCGGACCGTGCGCCCAGCTCTTGGTGCATTTTTCGGATGAACGGTCAGGCGTCGGCGAGGATCACGTGTTGAACAGGTCCCCGTAGGTGGCCATCGCGGTCGCGATGTCCGCCTGCGCCCAGAACCGGTGGTACGTGAAGGTCGGAGCCGCCCCGCCGTTCAGGTACGTCTGCACCTTGGCGAAGGACGGGTCGGCCTTGTACCAGGANCGGATCGAGAGGAAGGTCGACGAGGAGTTGACCGCGTCGCCGTTCGGCATCGTGCCCGTCCAGCCGGACGGCACCGAGAGGGAGTCGTTGAAGCGGCTGTAGTCCGTCCGGGTCTCGGGGATCGCGATTCCCAGGGCGTCCTGGCTGTTGGTCCACATGCCGTCCAGCAGCTTCTGCGCGGCCGTCTTCGCCGCCGCGTTGCCGGACTTCGCCGCGTAGTAGGAGAGCAGCTTGGCGTACGAGCCCGCCACCCCGACGTCCTTGGTGTAGTCGACCACGTTGACGTGCAGGCCCGTGTTGGCGCCCGGCGTGGTCGCGTTCCAGGTGTCGGGCGCTCCGGTCCAGGAGAGCGTCGACGGGATCTGGTAGCTGCCGTCCGCGCTGAAGGTGGTCTTGGACAGCGCCCAGCTCACCCACTTGTCCAGCACCGACTTGGCCTTCGCGTCACCGCTCGCGTAGTAGTACTCCGCGACCCGCTCCATGCCCCAGGCCTGGAAGCCGAACCACTGGTTGCTCGGCGGGTCGTGGTAGACCGGCGCCTCGTCGTAGTACATCCCGTAGAAGGTCGGCGTACCGGCCGGCGGAGTGGCGTAGCTGCCGCCCCAGCTGTTGGTCGCGCCGCCGGAGATGGCACCCTCGCTGGACTGCAGCCACTGGATGAACTCCATCTGCCGGCCCAGGCTGGTCGTCCAGTCCGCCTTGCCGGTGGCCGACTTGGGCGCCAGCGCCGCGTCGTTCACCAGCGCGTAGGCCGCCATCGGGTTCTGGTAGCCGCCGTGCGCCGCACTGTCGCCGATCCGCCAGGCCCAGCCCGCGCTGGTGTCGCTCGCACCGCCCCAGGCGTAGTACCAGGAGAGCAGGTAGTGCGAGGAGTCCTTGCCGGAGCCCGCCGCGCAGGTGGTCGGACCGGTGCAGTTGCCGATCTTCTTGAAGTACTTGTCGTACATCGCGTAGCGCAGGTAGTCGCCCATCTTGCCGGCCTTGGCGACGGTGGTCGCCACGGTGGCGCCGTTGCCCTGTGCCTTGGCCCAGGTGTCCGCCCAGTAGGCGGCCTGGATGGCGCGGGCGTCCGCGTCCGGCGCGTCGGTGTACTTCCACTGCTTGGCGTACGAGGAGTCCTTGACGAACAGGTCCAGGTAGCCGTTCTTGCCACCGTAGGTGAACTTGTCGCAGGTCGGCTGCGGGACGGTCTCCCAGACCGACTCCTGCGCACCGCGCTGGTAGGTGTTGATGTACGACGGGCCGGTGTCGGTCGGGCCCGCCTCGCACTTGCCGGGCGAGTTGCCGTAGCCGTACACGTTGTCGACGTCCTGCAGCCAGTGCATGCCGTAGATGTCACTGGTGCCGTACGTGCTGGTGAGCTCGGCCGCGATCGGGTCCTGGCCGGCCGTCACCGAGGTGTCCAGCTGCGCGGGGTAGTCGCTCGGCAGCGGGCGCTCGGGCGCGTAGGTGGCGGGCTTCGACGCGTTGTAGAAGCTGTTCGTGGGCTGATCGGCGTGGGTCGGGATCATGTACGTTTCCATGAGCGTCCACGCCGAGTTGAACTTCGTCCAGTCCTTGGTGACCCGGCCGTACTGGGCCTCCAGCCAGAGCAGGTAGCTGTACGCCTCCGAGGTCGTCTCGTGGCCCTGGTCCGGCGCCTCGACGAGCAGCGTCTCCACCGAGTGGTAGGGGATGCCCTCGGGCGAGAAGTAGCCGTTCGCCGGGTCCTTGATCTTGTTGTAGAGCTGGAGGAACCGGTCGTTGTACACCCCGCTGGCGGCGGCCAGTTCGGTCACCGTGACGGCCGAGGAGGTGTATCCCGGTGCGGTCGAGGTGAAGGTCGCCGAGCCGGTGCCGGCCGCGTCGGCGGTCAGCGTGACGGTCTGCGCGGTCGCCCAGTTGGCCGGGGTGAAGGTGAGGCTCGCACCGCCGGTGACGGACAGCCCGGTGTTGCCGGAGGTCCGGGCGGTGGTGACGGTGACGTTCGCCGTCGGCTGCGCGGAGAGCTTCAGCGCGAACGTCCCGGTCTTGCCCTGCGCCACCGAGACCGCCGTCGGCACGGCCGAGATGGCCGGCCCGGCCGCCACGGTGATGCCCGCCGGGGTCGACTCGCTGCTCGCACCCGTGCTGTCGTACGACTTCGCGTAGACCGAGTGGCTGCCGGCGGCGGCCCCCGTCCAGGTGAAGCTGTACGGAGCCGTGGTGGAGGTGCCCAGCAGGGTGGTGTTGTCGTAGAACTCGACCTTGCTGATGGTCGCGCCGTCGGACGCCGAGGCGGTCGCGGCGATCGGCACGCTCGCGCCGGCGGCGTAACTCGACCCGGGGGCCGGGCTGGTGAGCGTGGTGACCGGCGCCGCGTGGGCGCCGGTGCAACTGGTGCCGTTCACGGCGAACGCGGTCGGGGCCGCGTTGGTGCCGCTGTAGGCGAAGTTGGCACCGGCGGAGACCGAACCGCCGGGGTTGATGGTCGCGTTCCAGGACAGGTTGGTGACGCTGACGTTCTTGCCGGACTGCGCCCACGTCCCGCTCCAGCCACTGCCGGAGAGGGTCTGGTTGCCGGTGTAGGCGTAGCTCAGCGTCCAGCC
>FJVZ01000389.1_pt1 | contig 11024 bp, 9 predicted proteins | sample 1011841 | NCBI WGS metagenome assembly FJVZ01 (sample SAMEA3912450, study PRJEB9761) | metagenome | biome: forest; material: soil | place: USA | collected 2011-06-22 | depth 0.1 m
ACGTCGTCGATGACGCCGAGCACCGCGACCACGGGGGTCGGGTGGATGGCGACGTCGCCGGTCTGGTTGTAGAGCGAGACGTTGCCGCCGGTGACGGGCGTGCCGAGGATCAGGCAGGCGTCGGCCAGACCACGGGTCGCCTCGGCGAACTGCCACATCACGTCCGGGTCCTCGGGGGAGCCGAAGTTGAGGCAGTCGGAGACGGCGAGCGGCTTGGCACCGCCGGCCGCGACGTTGCGGTAGGACTCGGCCAGGGCCAGCTGGGCGCCGGTGTACGGGTCCAGCTTGGTGTAGCGGCCGTTGCCGTCGGTGGCGACCGAGACGCCGAGGTTGGTCTCCTCGTCGATCCGGACCATGCCGGAGTCCTCGGGGGTGGCCAGCACGGTGTTGCCGATGACGTACCGGTCGTACTGGTCGGTGATCCACGCCTTGGAGGCCTGGTTCGGGGAGGCGGTGACGGCCAGCAGGGCCGCCTTCAGCTCCTCGCCGGTGGCCGGGCGCAGCAGGCGCTCGGCCGTCGGGGCGTCGGCCTGCAGCGCGTCCTGCCAGCTCGGGCGGGCGTACGGGCGGTTGTAGACCGGGCCGTCGTGGGCGACGGTGCGCGGCGGCACGTCGACGACCTGCTCGCCGTGCCAGAAGATCTCCAGGCGCTCGCCCTCGGTCACCTCACCGATGACGGTGGCGATGACGTCCCACTTCTCGCAGATCTCCAGGAAGCGGTCGACCTTGCCGGGCTCGACGATCGCGCACATGCGCTCCTGCGACTCGCTCATCAGGATCTCCTCGGGGGAGAGCGAGGAGTCGCGCAGCGGCACGGTGTCGAGGTCGACCCGCATGCCGCCGGAGCCGGCCGAGGCCAGCTCGGAGGTGGCACACGAGAGGCCGGCGCCGCCGAGGTCCTGGATGCCCAGGACGAGCTTCTCGGCGAAGATCTCCAGGGTGCACTCGATGAGGAGCTTCTCCTGGAACGGGTCACCGACCTGGACGGCCGGGCGCTTGGCCGGGCCGGTGGCGTCGAAGGTCTCCGAGGCGAGCACGGAGACGCCGCCGATGCCGTCGCCGCCGGTACGGGCCCCGTACAGGATGACCTTGTTGCCGGCGCCGGAGGCCTGCGCGAGGTGGATGTCCTCGTGCTTCATGACGCCCACGCAGAGCGCGTTGACCAGCGGGTTGCCCTGGTAGCAGGAGTCGAAGACGACCTCGCCGCCGATGTTGGGCAGGCCGAGGCAGTTGCCGTAGCCGCCGATGCCCGCGACGATGCCGGGCAGCACGCGCCGGGTGTCGGGGTGGTCGGCAGCACCGAAGCGCAGCGGGTCCATCACCGCGACCGGGCGGGCACCCATCGCGAGGATGTCGCGGACGATGCCGCCGATGCCGGTGGCCGCGCCCTGGTAGGGCTCGATGTACGACGGGTGGTTGTGCGACTCGATCTTGAAGGTGACCGCGTAGCCCTGGCCGACGTCGACCACACCGGCGTTCTCGCCGATGCCGACGAGCATGGCGTCCGAGGCGGGCGCCTTCTCGCCGAACTGGCGCAGGTGCACCTTGGAGCTCTTGTACGAGCAGTGCTCCGACCACATGACCGAGTACATCGCGAGCTCGGCGCCGGTCGGGCGGCGGCCGAGGATCTCGCGGATCCGGGCGTACTCGTCCTCCTTGAGGCCGAGTTCGCGCCAGGGCTGCCCGGCGTCCGGGGTCTGCTCGGCGTTCTTGACGGTGTCGAGGCTCATCAGGCGTTCACCAGCTGCTTCAGTACGGAAGTGAAGAAGCCCAGGCCCTCGATGGTCGGGCCGGTGAGCGGCTCCACGGCGTGCTCCGGGTGCGGCATCAGACCGACGACGTTGCCGGCGGCGTTGGTGATGCCGGCGATGTCGCGGTACGAGCCGTTCGGGTTGACGTCGAGGTAACGGGCCACGACCCGGCCCTCGGCCTCCAGCGCGTCCAGCACGTGCGCGTCGGCGACGAAGCGGCCCTCGCCGTTCTTCAGCGGCACGACGATTTCCTGGCCGGCCGAGTAATCGCCCGTCCACGCGGTGTTCGCGTTCTCGATCCGCAGCTTCTGGTCGCGGCAGATGAAGTGCAGCGAGTCGTTGCGGGTGAGCGCGCCGGGCAGCAGGTGCGATTCGCAGAGCACCTGGAAGCCGTTGCAGATACCGAGGACGGGCATTCCCAGCTTCGCCTGCTCGATGATGCTGTCCATCACCGGCGAGAAGCGCGAGATCGCACCGCAGCGCAGATAGTCGCCGTAACTGAATCCGCCGGGCAGGACGACGGCGTCGACCTGGTGGAGATCCTTGTCACGGTGCCACAGCGCGACCGGCTCGGCGCCGGCCAGGCGGACCGCGCGCTGCGCGTCACGGTCGTCGAGCGAGCCCGGGAAAGTGACGACGCCGACGCGGGTGGTCACGAGGACTCCTCCACTCGAACGGTGAAGTCCTCGATCACGGTGTTGGCGAGAAAGGTTTCGGCGGCTTCGCGGATGCGGGCGAGCGCGGCGTCATCGACCGGGCCCTCCAGCTCCAGCTCGAAACGCTTGCCCTGGCGGACGTCGGCGATCCCGGCGAAACCGAGACGGGGCAGTGCACGCTGCACCGCCTGTCCCTGGGGGTCGAGGATCTCCGGCTTGAGCATGACGTCGACTACGACGCGTGCCACTGGCACTCCCGGTGGTGTCTTCGTGAAGGCGGGGGAACTCCAGACTACCGGGGGTTTGGGGTCCGATTGCGGCCCGGCCAGGGCGACGCGCGTAGACTTTCGCCCCTTACGAAGCGGGTCCCGCGCACTCCGGGCACTTCCGGCCATGCCCCTTTTCGCCGCATTAGGACCCCTTCCCAAGAACACCCGAATACCGGCACTCCGGACAGATCGGCCATCCCTCACCCCTCGTATACGCCCCCCGTCGAATCACGTGAATATCCGGAAAAGAAAGCGGGAGTCTTCGATTTCCACCCGCTTCGGGTGCAGAATAGGGCCACCTGCTGCGGCAAGTGCTGCGTATCCGGCATGGCATCCCGCCTGCCCGTATGCGCTTGCGCGACTGGTGCACATCGGGCCTCAGGAGCGCACCCCGCGCCCTGCGGCCGAATTGCCCGAGAGGATTGACACCCATGGCTCAGCGTGTAGTTGTCACGCTCTCCGACGACCTGGACGGCGGCGCGGCAGCGGAAACCGTCCACTTCGGCGTCGACGGGAAGTCGTACGAGATCGACCTGTCCCTGGACAACGCGGAAAAGCTGCGGGAGGCCCTCGCTCCGTTCGTAGCGGCCGGCCGCCGCCAGAGCCGCACCGGAAAGTCCTTCCGCCGCACCGCCCTCACCCCGGACCCGGCCGCCGTCCGCGCCTGGGCGCAGTCGCGCGGCATGGAGCTGCCGGCCCGCGGTCGCATCCCCAAGGCCGTCTACGAGCAGTTCGCCGACGCGAACTGACCCTCGGGTCCCGCTGGTCGCCCTGCCCGTCCGGAAGGGTGGGGCGACCACCCCGGCCGATGGGGTAAAGTATTCCTCGTCGCCGCAACCGGATCCCGGTCGAGGCGACCAGTGCCTCCCAAAGCACTGTGCGGACGTGGCTCAGTTGGTAGAGCATCACCTTGCCAAGGTGAGGGTCGCGAGTTCGAATCTCGTCGTCCGCTCGTAGTACGCAGTACCCGCAGTACGGAACAACTCAATAGCTCAGCATGCGGACGTGGCTCAGTTGGTAGAGCATCACCTTGCCAAGGTGAGGGTCGCGAGTTCGAATCTCGTCGTCCGCTCCATGAAACGAAGGGCTCCCTCATCGAGGGGGCCCTTCGTCGTTCCACGCGTCAGGCCCTCCCGCCGGCCGCCGCCCATGACATTTGTCATCGCCGACCCGTGGATCCTCACCCCCGCCCGGTGACAGCGCGCACTGCCGGCACGGCCCGGCGGCGGGAAGGCTTGAGGCATGGAACCCAGCCAGCCCCAGCCGGACCACGTGATCGAGGTCGCCGGCCTGCACCGCCGCTACGGACCGCACGGCGCCACCGGCTTCGACGCAGTCCGGGGGGTCGACCTCGGCGTCCGCCGGGGCGAGCTGTTCGCCCTGCTCGGCACGAACGGCGCCGGCAAGACCTCCACGATGGAACTCATCGAGGGCCTGGCCGCGCCGACCGCGGGCAGGGTCAGGGTGCTCGGCCGCGACCCGCACCGCGAGCGCGCCGCCGTCCGCCCCCGGATCGGCATCATGCTCCAGGAGGGCNGCTTCCCCGGCGAGCTGACCGTCGCCGAGACCGGCCGCAGCTGGGCCGGACTGACCAGCGGCGCCCGGCCGGGCGGCGGCGGCCGGACGCCCGACGAGGCGCTTGAGCTGGTCGGGCTGACCGGCCGCCAGGGCGTCCGCGTCAAGCAGCTCTCCGGCGGCGAGCGCCGCCGCCTGGACCTCGCGATGGCCCTGCTCGGCCGCCCCGAGGTGCTCTTCCTGGACGAGCCGAGCACCGGCCTCGACCCGGAGGCCCGCGCCGCGACCTGGCGCCTCGTCCGCGAGCTGCGCGCACAGGGCACCACGGTGCTGCTGACCACGCACTACCTGGAGGAGGCCGAGGAGCTGGCCGACCGGCTGGCGATCATGCACCGCGGCCGGATCGTCACCACCGGCACCGTCGCCGAGGTGATCGCCGGCCGGCCGTCCCGGATCTCCTTCGAGCTGCCCGAGCGGGCCGGGGAGTTCGCCGGCCTCACGCTGCCCCCGCTGGCCGACGCCGAGGTCCGGGCCGAGGGCCGCCGGATCACCGTGCACACCCCCCGGCTCCAGGCCACCCTCACCGAGCTGCTCGGCTGGGCCGCCCACCACGAACTCGCCCTCGGCGGGCTCGACGCCCGCAGCGCCTCGCTCGAAGAGGCCTTCCTGGCCATCGCCGCCGGCGCCGGCGGTGCCCCGGCCGACCCGGCCGACACCGCCGGCGCTCCCGCCGTCCCCGCCCGCCGCAACCCGCTGCGCAAGCTGATCGGAAGTGCCCGATGACCACCGCCTCCACCGCCACGGGCGGCACGACCACTCCCGCCGGGCGGATCCTGGCCCTCGGCCGGGCCGAGGCCACCCTGCTGCTGCGCAACCGCAGCGCCGTGTTCATCGCGTTCGGCCTGCCGCTGGCGACGGTCGGCGCCCTGCGCGGCATCCTGGACCAGCAGGCCCAGGACCACCCCGGGCTGGACCTGGACGCCGCGCTGATCACCGGCGTGCTCGGCTTCGTGCTGATGTTCGTCGTCTACTACAACCTCACCAGCGCGTACGTCGCCCGGCGCAACGACCTGGTGCTGAAGCGGCTGCGGACGGGCGAGGCGACGGACCTGGAGCTGCTGGCCGGCACCGCCGTCCCCTCCGCCGCGCTGGCCGTGCTGATGTGCGCGCTGGTCGGCGGGACGGGAGCCGTCCTGCTGCACCTGCCGATGCCGGTGAACCCGCCGCTGATGCTGGCCGGGCTGGCGCTGCTGCTGGTCCTGCTGACCGCGCTCGCCGCCCTGTCCAGCGCCTTCACCAGGACGGTCGAGACCGCCGGCATCACCACCCTGCCGGTGATGCTGGCGACCCAGTTCGGCTCCGGCCTGCTGGTGCCGCTGGAGGCGATGCCCGACGGGCTCGCCGACTTCTGCCGGCTGCTGCCCACCACCCCGGCCTTCAGCCTGATCCGGCTCGGCTGGTTCGGCACCGACGGCTCCGACCCGGCGACCGGATTCACGGGCACCTGGGGCCCGGCCGTGCCGTTGCTGGCCGTCGGCACCGTCTGGACGGTACTGGCCGTCCGGGGCGCCCTGCGCGCCTTCCGCTGGGAGCCCCGCCGCTGAGCGGCTGGCCCGGCGCACTCCCCCACTGATAGACAGGCGGCAAGGTCATGGCAGCAGGGGGCACACCGAAGATGGACGTCAGAGCACCGGTCCGCCGCTGGAGGAACTCCGGCAAACCCCAGCGCAGCGAGCTCTACCTCCGCTGGTCGCTCTACCTCGTGGCGTACCTCCAACCCCTGGTCGTGCTGCTCGCCCTCGGCGGGGCGGTCGACCAGGGGCTCTCCCCGGCCGTCGTGGGCGTGCTGCTCGCCCTGTGCTGCGGCGTCAGCTGGCTGTCGGTCAGGGCCTACGGGGCCGCCGTCGACCACTACCTCGGCCGCCCCAGCGGCATCGACCGCCGGCTCGCCGTCCTCGCCGCCGCCACCCTGGCCGCGGTCTGGGCCGCTGTCCTGCTCTGCGCACGGACCGGCGACACCCCGGGCGCGGACAGCGCCTCGCTGTCTGCCATCGTCTCCGCCAGTCTGCTGATCCTCTGGTTCGGTCCGGTCAGCGTCGCCCGCCCGCTGCGCACCGTCGCCCTCCAGGGCCTGCTCGGGCTGGCCATGCTCGTTCCCCCGCTGCTGGTCGCCGGCGGCGGCCTCGCCACCACCCTCGGGGTGCTGACCGGCCTCGCCCTCGTGCTGCCGCCGCTCGGGGCGAGCTGCCGCAGCTTCGCCTGGCTGCTCGGAGTGGTCTGGGAGCTGGACGCCGCCCGCGAGACGCAGTCCCGGCTGGCGGTGGCGGAGGAGCGGCTGCGCTTCTCCCGGGACCTGCACGACGTGATGGGGCGCAACCTCACCACCATCGCCCTCAAGAGCGAGCTCGCCGTCCAGCTCGCCCTGCGCGGCCGCCCGGAGGCCGCCGACCAGATGACCGAGGTGCAGCGGATCGCCCAGGAGTCCCACCGGGAGGTCCGCGACCTCGTGCGCGGCTACCGCACCGCCGATCTGAACGCCGAGGTGATCGGCGCCCGCGCGGTGCTGCGGGCCGCCGGCGTCGAGTGCGAGACCGACCTCGGGGAGGACGCGACCGCGCTGTCCGGGCCCGTCCAGTCGGTGCTCGGCTGGGTCCTGCGGGAGGCCACCACCAACGTGCTGCGGCACAGCGAGGCCGGGCGCTGCACCGTCCGGCTGCGCGTCACCGGCGGCCTGGCGGTGCTGGAGCTGGAGAACGACGGCGTCCCCTCCCCCGCCCTGCCGTCCCGGAGCAACGGCACCGGCCTGTACGGGCTGCGCGAACGCCTGGCCGCCCACGAGGGCGAACTCGACCTGCCGCCCGCCGCCCCCGGCAGCTTCCTGCTGCGCGCGACCGTCCCGCTGGCCGCCGGCCCGACCGCACTGGAGACCACCCCCCGATGACCGAGCCGACCGCCACCCCCGCGACCGCGCCCGTCCGCGTCCTGCTCGCCGACGACGAGCACCTGATCCGGGGCGCGCTGGCCGCGCTGCTCTCGCTGGAGGACGACCTGACCGTGGTCGCCGAGGCGGCCACCGGCCCGGAGGCGCTCGCGATGGCCCGGGCCCACCGGCCCGACGTCGCCGTCCTCGACCTCCAGATGCCGGGCCTGGACGGCATCGAGGTCGCCACCGAGCTGCGCCGGCTGCTGCCGGACTGCCGCACGATGATCGTCACCGGCCACGGCCGGCCGGGCTACCTCAAGCGGGCCCTGGAGGTCGGCGTCCGGGGCTTCCTGCCGAAGACCGTCTCGGCGGCCGACCTCGCCGGGATCATCCGCACCGTGCGGGCCGGCGGCCGCTACGTCGACCCCGAGCTCGCGGCGGACGCCATCGCGGCCGGCGGCACCCCGCTGACGCCCCGCGAGACGGACGTCCTGGAGCTGGCCGCCGACGGCACCTCGATCGCCGGGATCGCCGAGCGCGCGGCGCTCTCGCAGGGCACCGTCCGCAACTACCTGTCCTCCGCAGCCGCGAAGCTGGGCGCCGAGAACCGCCACGCGGCGGTGCGGATCGCCCGCGAGCACGGCTGGATCTAGGCCCTGCCCGTGCCCGCAGGCGGTCCCGGTCCCGGTCCCGGCCGGGCTACACCCAGGCGGTGCCGGTCAGGCGCTCGTACGCCTCGATGTACTTCGCCCGGCTGAGCTCGACGATCTCGTCGGGCAGGGCCGGCGGCGGCAGCTCGCTGTGGCGGTCCCAGCCGGAGGCCGGGGAGGTCAGCCAGTCGCGGATGATCTGCTTGTCGAAGGACGGCTGCGTCCGGCCGGGCTGCCACTGGTCGGCGGGCCAGTAGCGGGAGGAGTCCGGGGTGAGCACCTCGTCGCCGATCACCAGCTCGCCGTCGGCCAGGCCGAACTCGAACTTGGTGTCCGCCAGGATGAGCCCGCGATCCTTGGCGATGTCCCGGGCCCGGGCGTAGACGTCCAGCGTGGTCCGGCGCAGCTGCGCGGCCAGGTCGGCGCCGATCCGGCGGGCGGTCTCCTCGTACGGGACGTTCTCGTCGTGGTCGCCGACCTCGGCCTTCAGCGCCGGGGTGTAGATCGGCGCGGGCAGCTCGGAGCCGTCCTCAAGGCCCTCGGGCAGCGCGATGCCGCAGACCGTGCGGTCGGCGCGGTACTCGGTCAGGCCGGAGCCGGTGAGGTAGCCGCGGGCCACGCACTCGACCGGCGCCATCTCCAGGCTGCGGCAGATCAGCGTGCGGCCCGCCCAGTCGGCGGGGGCGCCGGCCGGGAGGTCGGTGGAGATCACGTGGTTGGGGACGATGTCGGCGATCCGGTCGAACCACCACAGCGAGAGCTGGGTCAGGATGCGGCCCTTGTCGGGGATCTCGTTGGGCAGCACCCAGTCGTGGGCCGACGTCCGGTCGCTGGCGACCATCACCAGCTCACCGCTCTCGGCGCGGTAGAGATCCCGCACCTTGCCGGTGTGCAGGTGGATCAGGCCGGGTACCTGGACAGGCTCGGGCTTGGTGACAAATCCGCTCAAGGTCGTCTCAGTCCTCAGGGTGGTTCGCGGTATCGCGGGGCACGAAAGGGCAGGTCGGTGAGGCCGAGTCTTTCACGCGGCCCCTCGTCCTTTCATCCGAGGGCAGCCGGGTCCCAGCCGTCCTTGCACAGACGATCCAACAGGTTGGCGGTCGCCCGCTGGACCCGCTCGTCGGTGTGGCCGGGGCGGTCCAGGGCCGGCGACCAGGCGAACGTACCGGCCGCGAAGACGTACGCGCCGCTCGGCGCCCGGTACAGCGAGGTCTCCTGGTGGCGGATCCGCCCGGCCGAGTCCCGGTACGGGGAGTGCGCGAGCAGCACCCGCTCGGTGTGCTCGGGGAGCGCCACCTTGGGGAAGTAACGGTCCGCCTCACCGGCGACCAGGCCGGGCAGCTCGTCGCCCTCCTGGAGGCCGGTGCCCTCCCAGAGCCAGTGCCCGGTGTTGCGCGCGACCAGCGGGACGGGCGCCGCGACCCGGCTGGCGTACTGGATGCCCAGCAGGTGCTGCTCGGGCTCGGCCGCGTCCCGCCAGAGCGCGCTCTGGCTGCCGGGCACCCCGGCGGCGGGGCTGCCGGCCGGGACCTTCTGCCGCTTGCGGCAGTTCAGCAGCCGGTTGGGCTCGCCGGACGCGGCGGCGGAGAGCTCGACCCGCCAGTACATGGTGTTGGCGGAGAGGAAGACCAGCGAGGTGCCGTCGTCCCTGGCCTGCTCGACGGCCCTGCGCATCGGCTCGGACCAGTACTCGTCGTGGCCGGGGAAGATCAGCGCGCGGTGCCGCTCCGGGGTGACCAGGCCCGCGTGCAGGTCCGAGGCGGTGGCGTAGGCGAGGTCGTAGCCGTAGCGCTCGGCCCAGCGGATGAAGTCGTACGCGTGGCCGACGTGCAGCGGCAGGCCGGCACCGGCGTGCGGGCGGTCGAAGGAGACGGTGACGGCCGCCTCCCGCTCGCCGAGCAGCCCGCCCTCCTCGTCCCAGGCGTGGTAGAGGCTGGCACCGTCCCGGCCGTCCTCGGGGAACAGGTTGTACGCCTGCCAGGTCACGTCGGGAAGCACCAGCAGCAGGTCGGCGGTGTGCGCCGGATCGTCGAAGTCCCGCACGGTGAAGGGGATGTGACTGCGGTGCAGGTTGTCACTGGTGGTCAGCACGGCGACGTACGCGCCGGGGCGCCAGTGCCCGGGGACCTGCAGCCGCCAGGAGTGCCACCAGTGGTGGCAGGAGACGGTGCGGCCGGCCACCAGCGGCGCCGGCTGGGCGAGGCCGGCGATCAGCGGGCTGGACGTCATGTGGTGGGCGCCGTCGCCCGCGTAGTGGCCGATCCGGTAGACGTCGACGGTGAACTCGCGGGGCGGGTGGACGGTCACCCGGAAGTCCACCGAGCCGCCGGGGCGGACCACGCCGGCCGAGGCGAAGCCCTTGATCTGCTGGTTCACGTCCTCGGAGTTGCCCGGCGTGCCGACCGGCGGGCGCGGGCGGGCCCCGGAGAACGGCTGCTGGCCCGGCGCGTCCAGCGACACGTACCAGGGGACGGTCTCCCCGGTGGCCGCGACGTACTGCTCGGGGCTGCGCAGCCAGGGCAGCGGCCCCTGGCCGAAGGGGTCGGAAACGCCGTGTGCGTGCGTTCCGGACTCCCAGCGACGGTTGAGTTCGGTCCCCACGCGCCCCTCCCACAGGTGCACCTCCACCGAATGGCATGTGCCACCCGGATGTGCGTGCGGTCCAGCACACCACAGGATGCTGGCGCTGCGTAGCCCCACGGTAGCAACTAGTGGTGATGAATCTTCCCGGCCGACGGCCGCACCGCCCCTGTCCTGCGGGAACCGTAAATCCCCCGGGGGCGCGCAGCCCGCCGCCGTGCGCCGCCCCGGCCCGGCGGGGGCCGAGCCGGGGCGGCCGGGGCCGCACGGTCAGAGCCGGACGGGCTTCTCCAGCCGGACCCCGGCCGCGTCCAGCCAGGCCCGCAGCGGGCCGTCCTGGCCCTGCTCGACGGCCTGGGCCACCGGCTCGGCCAGGTCGGTGCGGCGCACTCCGCCGATGAGCAGGACGGGCCCGTCCAGCCAGTCCAGGCCCGGGGTGCCGCCGGCGGTGTCGACGGCGGCGCAGCAGACCATCGCGGTGACGTGCTCGACCAGCAGGTCCCGCCCGCTGCGGGCGGGCTCCAGCAGGGACGCCGGACGCGGGCTGCGGGCCAGCTGGGCGGCCAGGGCGGCGGCCAGCGGCTCGCCGTCGCCGTCGGCGAGCCGGGTGAGCAGCCGGGTGAGCGTGGGGGCGCCGGGGCGGGCCTGCGGGGCCAGCCGGTCCAGCGCGGCCTGCAGGG
>FJVZ01000643.1_pt1 | contig 11003 bp, 10 predicted proteins | sample 1011841 | NCBI WGS metagenome assembly FJVZ01 (sample SAMEA3912450, study PRJEB9761) | metagenome | biome: forest; material: soil | place: USA | collected 2011-06-22 | depth 0.1 m
GCGACGGCTGCATCGGTGCCAGATCCGCCGGTCAGCCGGACATTGCCGAGCGTCCGGCCGGCCACTGCCACTGCCCCACCACCGGTGCCGAGGCGGGCACCCAGCCCTCCGCTCGGTGTCCGCTCGGCCGGCGGAGTCTTTGTTCGGGTCAGTCCCGCAGGGCGGCGATGGCCTTCTCGATACGCCGCCGGCGCGTCTCGGGCTTCTTCGCGTTCTCGATGGCGCGCACGTGTTCACGCTTGCGGCTGTCGGTGAGACTGTCGAAGGCGGCNCGGGCGGCCGGGTCGTCGTCGAGGGCCCGGGCGAAGTCCATGGGTTCGACGACGACGCGCGGCTCGGTGTCGAGCTCCAGCTCGACCTCGACCTCTTCGCCTGTCGCGACACCGGCGGCCTGCCGGTTGGCTTTGCTGAGGCCGAGCAGGTGACGGCCGCGCATGATGGCGACGCGGCTCTTCCAACGATGCCCGTTGATGGTGATCGTCACCGGCGGTCGCGCGCCCTCGCCGAGCGCCTCGACCACCTCGGGCGGAACTTCCAGTCCCCGCATGGCCTCGGGTGGCTCGACGAGGGTGCGAAACTTCACGACGTGCTCCTTCACTCCGCGTAGGGCTGGTCGGTTCCCTGGTCGCTGTAGCCGAGACTCCAGACGTAGCCGTCCGGGTCGGCGAAGGTACCGCCGTACCCGCCCCACGGCAGGGCGCCGGCGGGCTTGAGGATCGTGGCGCCGGCCTCCTCGGCCTCCGCCATCACCTCGTCGACCCGCGTCTCACTGCGGACGACGTAGGTGAGGACCAGCCCGCTGAAGCCGCTCCCGTCCGCGCTCGTGCCCACCAGGTCGGCAAGGCCTTCGCGGCCGTAGAAGCCGACGGGCGAGGCGCCGTCCGATTCGAAGAACACCGAGATGCCGTAGTCGCTCTGGATCTTCCAGCCGAGCCCCTCGGTATAGAACCGCTTGGCGGCCTCCATGTTCCGGACGCCCAGCAGGATCGAACTCACGTGCGCTTTCATGTCGTATCTCCATCCGTTCGAGGTGTATGTGTTCTTGACGATGGCGTGGATCCGCTCGGCGAGGACCCGGTCCGCCTCCGGCGTCCCGGCGATCTTCGCGAGCACGTCCCGCTCCTCTGCCGCCGCCTTCAGCGACCAGGACGGCGTGGGAGCGAGCTACGCGGCGGTCTCCCAGGCGAAGCCGTCCGGGTCGGTGAAGGTGTCGACGGTGCTGCCGAGGGCGATACGGTGCGAGCCGGTGCCGTCGACAGGAACGCCGAGGTCCTTGGCCAGGGCGCGGCGCTTGTACAGCGCCAGCTTGACGGGGCTGGAGGCACCGGAGGCGAACTCGGTGTACTTGCCGCCGAAGCTCTTGGCCACGGTCAGGCCCCGGTCGACATAGAACTGCTTGGTGGCCTTCACGTCCTCGACGCCGAGCAGCAGGACCAGCTGGTCGATCTCACGGGTGGCGGGGCCGGTGTCCTTCTTCGCCGAGGTCGCGATCTTCCAGATCGTCCCGTCCGGGGCCTGGACGACGCCGCTGTAACCCCACAGCGACTTCGCGGCGGGCTTCAGCACCGTGGCGCCCGCCTCCACCGCTGCGGCGACGAAGCCGTCGACGGTGGCCGGCCCGGACACCGTGAGCGCCAGGGTGAAGCCGCGGAATCCGGTGGAGTGCTCCTCGGACGCCCGCAGGTGGATGTGCGCGTCCACACCGAAGGCGGTGTAGAAGCGGTGGGCGGCCTCGGGGTCGGCCACCTCAAGGGTGACGGACGCGAGGGACGTGCGGGCTGCGGTGGAAGCGGTGGTTGCCATGACCATCACGCTAGGGGCTACACCGTGGCCGGGGCTTCTCGATTCCTGACCGGTCTCGCGACCTGCTTCGCGACCCACGCCGGCCGCGGGGCCGCCATCGTCCACGCCGCACGCGGACGACGCCGGCCTCGGGGCTGACGGACCGTCTACTCNTCGCCCCCGACTCGTATGGGCGCCCGCCTTCGACCGACCGAATGATTTTCACACCCCACGCCGTCAGCACATCGCGCAGCAGCCCGGCCCCCGGAGTCCGCGCACCTACTGTGCGCCGTGAGCGCCCTGCAGAACGGGGCTTCCGACTCCAGAAACGGCTGGGCGAATGAGATCAAGGATCCGTGGTCGGCTTCGGGCCTGGGCCACCGTCGGCGTCACACTCGCGGTCGTGGCCGGTACGGCTGCCGCCGCACCTGCGGGGAAGCCCCACGGCGACCTCGGGCCCGACATCACGGCGATCATGAACAAGCCCGCGTACGAGAACGCGCAGTGGGGTCTGCTGGAGATCGACCCCGAGAACGGGCGGGTCGTCCACTCCATGTACCCCGACCAGATGTTCATGCCAGGTTCGACCATCAAGCTGATCACCATCTCCAGTGCCTGGCACGCCCTCGGCCCGGACCACCGCTTCACCACGCCGGTGAACGCGGTCGGCCGGCGCGACGGATCGACCCTCACCGGGAACCTGGCGCTCGTCGCCCAGGGCGACCTGACCATGGGCGGCCGGACCAAGCCGGACGGGTCGGTCGACTTCACCCCCATCGACCACACCTATGCCGACGACATCCCGGGTGCCACCCTCACCCCGGAGGACCCGCTCGCCGGCCTGGACGAGATCGCCCACCAGGTCCGCGACTCGGGCATCACCACGGTCGACGGCGATGTCGTCATCGACTCGCGGCTGTTCTCGCCCCCGCAGCTCAACCCCCAGCCGACACCCCTCATCATCAACGACAACGTGATCGACCTGCTGACCACGCCGGCCTCCCCCGGGCAGCCCGCCCAGCTGAGCTGGCGCCCGCAGATCGCGCCGTACCAGGTCACCTCCGACGTCCGGACGGTGGAGGCCGGTGGCACCACCGACATCCAGGTCGCCGCGTCCCCCGACGGCACGAGGATCACGCTCTCCGGCACGATCGCCGCCGACGCCCAGCCCACCCTGAAGATCTCCCAGGTCCAGGATCCCAACGCGTTCGGGCGCACCGCCCTGATCGAGGCCCTGGGCCGCGCAGGGGTCACCGTCACCGCCCCGCCGACCGGGCCCAACCCGGACAGCACGCTGCCCGCCTCGTACACCGGCGATCCCCAGGTGGCCGCCTTCGTCTCACCGCCGTACCACGAGTACGCCAAGCTGATCCTGAACGTCAGCCACAACCTCGGCGCCAACCTGGCCCTGTGCAACATGGCCGTGACCCGCGGCAGCAAGAACTGCTTCGACGGTTTCCCGGTGATCCACGACTTCCTCACCCGGACGGCGAACGTCGACCCGACCCAGTTCCAGATGGCGGACGGACGCGGCGACGTTCCCGTCGACCGCGTCACGCCCGCCGGGCTCAACCAGCTGCTCGCCTACTGGCTGCGCACCCCCGACGCAGACGCGTTCCGCACCTCACTGCCGATCCTCGGTGTGTCCGGCACGGGTGCTCTCTTCTGCACCACCGACTGCCCGGCCAAGGGCAAGGTCTTCGCCAAGCCCGGCACCATCATCGGCTTCGACCAGCTCAACCAGCAGCTCGCCATCAACGCGCAGACGTACGCGGGCTACCTGGAGGCGGACGACGGCCACATCTACACCTTCTTCGTCGGCGTCAACGGCGCGGCGGCACCGGACATCCAAGGGTTCTTCGACGTCAACGACGANGTCGACGAGATCGCGGTCATCCTCCAGCAGGAGGCATGCGCCGAGCACGGCGCCGGCAGCTCGCACCACAAGGCCGCCATGTCCGCGCGAAAGCCCCTCCCCCGGATCATTCGTCCGTAACGCGACCCGTCCGGGCTCTTTCGGAGGGCACCGATCAGGTGCCGGCCGGACAGTCGGTGTAAAGGCAGAACGTACGAGGCTCCCTGGACGGTCGAGCGAGTTGTCACTCGTCTCCACAACCGTCCAGGGAGCCTCGTTGGTTGCCTGCCCCTACCGCACCTGACCTGCTCCGAGCCGCTCGGCCGCAGGTCAGGACACCTGCGGCCGTCCCCGGACGGCCGCAGGGAGAGAGCGTCGGGCCACCGCGCTACTCCGTGCGCAGTGCGGTGGCCGTGCTGGTCCTGGCCGCCCAGCCGGCCGGCAGCATCGCGCCGAGCACGGCGATCAGCAGGCCGCCGAGGCCCAACAGGGCCAGCTGGGCCGGGTGGTAGACGTTCACCAGGGCGGCGGGCATGGTGATGCCCGCACTGTGGCCCATCGCGGGCACCACCAGGGACTGCAGGGCCACGCCCGCCGGTACCCCGATGGCGCCGCCGGCCAGGCCGATCACCACCACCGAGGCGATCACCATGGCGATGGTCTGCCGTGGAGTCATGCCGAGGGCCTTGTGGACGCCGAGGTCGTGGACGCGCTCGCGGGTCTCCAGTACCACCGAGTTGAGCACGCCGAGCGCGGCGGTGACGACCAGCATCAACGTGAGCAGCGCGGTCAGCGAGTTGAGGGCGACGATGGTGCCGCCGTGGCCGCCGGTCTGGCCGGCCCGCGCGGTGAGGCCGGTCGGCTGCAGTGCGGTGTTCAGGCTTTCCAGGTAACTCGCGATGCTCGTACCGGACTTGGCCTTGATGTGGTAGCTCGTCGGGTGCAGGTCCGGCTGCGCGGTGGCGAGCGTTGCGGCGTCGGTGAGGATCTCGTTGGTCTGGGTGTGCGGGTCGAAGACCTCGCCGACGATCCGCACGGTTACGGCGGTGCCGTGGTCGTTCAGCGTGACGCTGTCCCCGACGCGGGTGCTGGTGGCGGTGAGGAAGGTGGTCGGTACGACGGCCTCGCCCGGTGCGTGGAACCAGGTGCCGGAGACCAGCTCGAAGCCGGTCCAGGACGCGTCGCCGCCGAAGGCGAAGACCGTGCTGGAGCCGCTCACCCCGGCGACCGTGACGTCGGTGGTCGCGGTGCTGTAGTAGTTCGCGGTGCCGGGCTGTGCGTGGATGGCGGCGAGGACGGCGGCCGGGTCGGCGGAGGCGGAGGCGGAGGCCGACTGCTTCGCGCCCGGCGCACCCGGCGGCGGACCGAAGGTGTCGATGACGACATCGGCGCTGTCGTGGTCCTTGGCGGACTGCACCTGTCCCAGCGTGCTGCCCANGCCGATCGCGAAGGTCACCGCGACGGTGCCGAACACGATGGCCGCGAGCATCCCGGCGGTCCGGGCCGGGCGGGCGAACGGGTGGGCCAGGCCGAGCGTGAGCGGCCTGGGGAGCGGGAGCCGGGCGCTGAGCCGAGCCGCCGTCCGCCCCCGGCCGGCCCGCGGCGTACGTCCCACTGCGAGCGCCTCGACGGTGCGCAGCCGGCCGGCCCGCAGCGCGGCCGCCCACGCGGTGGCGGCCACCAGGCCCAGCGCTCCGGCGATCACCGCGAGGTCGACCCAGGGTGCGACGCCCGAGGTGTTGGTGCCGTAGATCTGATTGGTCTGGGAGAGCACCGGGAGGGCGAGCGCATTGCCGGCCAGCACGCCGAGTGCGGTGCCGACGACGGCCGGGATCAGGGCCTGGCCCATGTAGGCGCGGACGACCTGGGCCGGGGTGAAGCCGATCGCTTTGAGGATGCCGATCCGTCGGGTGCCCGCACCGACCGCACCGGCCACCACGTTGCCCACGATCAGCACCGACATCAGCACGCCCAGGATGCCGAAGGCGATCAGGAACGGAATGAAGAGCGCGGTGTTGCGGTTGGTGCCCTGCTCGGTGACCAGCCAGGACTGCGCCCCGGTCAGCGCCCCGGCCGGCACTGCGGCCGTCACCGCCGCGCGGTCGGCGGCGACCTGCGCGGTGCTGCCGGCGGCGGCGAAGCGGTAGAGCATCTGGTAGCCGTCGGCGGATCCGCGCGCCGACAGCCCGGCGATCTGCGTGGGTGCGACCCAGCCGTCCGCGCTCCGGCTGACCGACAGCGCGCTGCCGACCACGGTCAGCGCGGGGTCGCCCGGCAGGCCGGGCAGGTGCAGCACGGTGCCCAGCGGCAGCCTGCCGTACGCCTCGGAGAGCACGATCTGCCCGGGGTCGGTGGCCCAGTGCCCGGAGGTCAGTGCGACGTGGTCGACGGGTCCGCCGGGATCGGCGCGGCCGGCCACCGTCATCGGCGCCAGGCCCCCGCCGCCGGGAAGATCGGACCTGGGGCCCTGCGGGCTGATCGTCGCGGTCGCGAACGGTCCGGCCGTCGCGGTGACGCCGGTTGCCTGTGCGGAGGCCGACAGCTGCGCGGCGGTGGTCTCGCCCGCGTCGAACTGGACGGTCAGGTGGGCGCCGTGCTGCCCGGCGAAGGCGTGGTCGAAGGGTGCGGTGGAGGCCACCAGCAGTGAGCCGCCGAGCACGGAGGCGGTGACCGCCATCATGGTGGCGAGCCCGGTGACGAAGGTCTGCAGCCGGCGGCGCCCGACACCCGAGCGGACCACCTTACCCAGCGCGCTCATGCGCCCGCCTCGCGGGGCTCGGCGGGGCCTTCGCCCAACGCGCACCTCTTCTTTGATGAGTTCGCTCCGCTCGCTCATGCTCCCGCCTCCGCCCGGAAGTCGGCGGCCACGCGGCCGTCGGCAAGCTGGACGGTGCGGGTCGCGCAGGCCTCGGCGAGCTTCAGGTCGTGGGTGACCAGCACGACGGTCTGGCCGTCGGCGTGCAGATCACTCAGCAGCGCCCTGACCTCGTCCCCCGAGGCGGAGTCCAGCGCGCCGGTCGGCTCGTCCGCCAGCAGCAGGGCCGGACGATTCATCAATGCCCGTGCCACGGCGACTCGTTGGCGCTCACCCCCGGAGAGCCGGCCCGGGTGGGCGCGAGCGTGCCGGGCGATGCCGAGCGAGTCCAGCAGTTCGGCAGCCCGGCGCTGCGCCTCGCCCCGCGCCATGCCCGCCAACTGGGCGGGCAGCACGACGTTGTCGGTCACGGTCAGGTCGTCGAGCAGGTTGAAGAACTGGAAGACCATGCCGATGTGCGCCCGGCGGTAGCGTGCCGAGGCGGCCTCGCCGAGCTCGTCGACCCGCACCCCGGCCACCGTGACGGTGCCGGCGCTCGGGCGGTCCAGGCCGGCGATCAGGTTGAGCATCGTCGACTTGCCGCTCCCGGACGGCCCCAGGATCGCCAGCGCCTCGCCGGGCGCCACGGTCAGCGACACCTGGTGCAGCGCGGGCGGCCCCTCCTCGTAGCGGCGGCTCACGTCGCGCAGTTCGATCACCGGCGTGGTCATCTTCTTCTCCCCTGGTCCGCGTTCTCCGACCTGGCCAAAGCTAGGTTCGGGGCCGGAAACGGTGCGTCGGCCGGGCGGGGCATTTCCGCTACCGTGCCGGGATGACGGCGGCCGGTGTCATCCCTGCGACGTAGTCCGGGACGGCACGCCGAGTGCCCGTCCAGGACGATGCCGGGCGGCCGGTGTGTCGGTGAGAATGGCCCGGTGATCAATGAGCCATGGGCGCAACGTCTGCGAGACACCGGAAAGGGCCTGGCCCGGCAGGCGATACGGCCGACCGGCCCGCTGCCGCGGCCCACCCGGCGCAGCCAACTCTTCGACGTGCTGCTGGCGTTGGTGCTCGGCATCTTCTCGGTGGTGGCCGCGATCGGTCAGGCGCACCAGCACGACTACCAGCTCGTCGACGGGGTGCTGCAGTCCGTGCGGCCGTCCGGCTGGATCCGCCCGCCGCTGGTCGCGGCGCTCACCGCGTCGGCGCTGGTGCTCCGCCGCCGCTGTCCGCTCGCCGTGCTGTGGATCGTGATGGGCGCGACCCTGCTGGCGACGCACGACGCACCCAGGGGCGCCTTCTACGCGGGGATCATCGCCGCCTACAGCGCCGCTGCCTACAGCCCCTACCGGGTGCCGACGCTGGCGAGCCTGCCGCTGACGGCGCTGCTGGTGAGCCTCTTCCGGGGGTCGCACTCCTACTCCGTGCCTGACAAGTACGTCCCGTTCCTGACCCTGATCCCGATCGTGGTGGCGGCCGACGTGATCCGCACCTGGAAGCGCCGGGTGGACGAGAAACGCACCCAGCTGGCCGCCCTGGAGCAGCGGCGGCTGACGGACCTGCGCCACGCCGTCGAGCTCGAACGGGCCCGCATCGCACGGGAGTTGCACGATGTCGTCACGCACAACGTCAGCATGATGGTGATCCAGGCCGGGGCGGCCCGCCGGATGTTGGAGATGGACCTCGACGAGAGCCGCCGGGCGCTGCTCGCGGTGGAGGCCGGTGGACGCGCGGCGATGGCCGAACTCCGCCACGTCATGGGGTTGCTGACGATGGACACCGACTCCGCCGACCCGGGCGGCGAGGACCTGGCAGGCCGGGCCGACCTCGCGCCGCAGCCGGGGCTGAACCGGTTGGACGCCCTGGTCGCCCGGGTGCGGGACACCGGCGTGCCGGTCGAGTTGAGCATGGTCGGGCAGCCTCGCCCGGTGCCCTCCGGTGTCGAACTGGCTGCCTACCGCGTGGTGCAGGAGGCACTGACCAACATGGTGAAGCACGCGGTGGGCGCAACCGCCACGGTGGCCGTCGAGTACGGCGCGGACCACCTGCGGGTGGAGGTCACCGACACCGGCGGGAGCCCGGGCCCGGCAGCCGCGAGCGGCAACGGGCGCGGGCTGATCGGCCTGCGGGAGCGACTCGCCGTCTATGGTGGGACCTTGCAGAGCGGACACCGGCTCAGCGGCGGGTACCGCNTCCGAGCACTGATCCCCCTGGAGGCGTCGTGACCGAGCCACTGCGTGTGGTGGTCGCCGACGACCAGGCGCTGGTCCGCACCGGCTTCCGGCTGATCCTGAAGGCCGACGGCATCGAGGTGGTCGCCGAGGCCGCGGACGGCATCGAGGCGATCGAGGCGGTCCGCCGGACCCGGCCCGACGTCGTCCTGATGGACATCCGGATGCCCAAGCTGGACGGCTTGGAGGCCACCCGGCGGATTCTCACCGGCGGCGAGGACGAGCCGCGGGTGATCATCCTGACCACCTTCGACCTCGACCACTACGTCTACGCGGCGCTGGCCGCCGGGGCGAGCGGCTTCCTGCTCAAGGACGTCACCCCCGAACACCTGGTCGCCGCCGTCCAGATGGTGCGCGCCGGTGACGCGCTCCTGGCCCCGGCGATCACCCGCCGGCTGGTCGAGCGGTTCGCCGGCCGCAACGACGACACTGCCGCGATCCACCGCGACCTGGCGGCGCTGACCCCGCGCGAGCTGGAGGTCATGCGGCTGCTCGCCCGGGGCCTGAGCAACGCCGAACTCGCCGAGCGGCTGCACCTGTCCGAGGCGACCGTGAAGACCCACGTGGCCCGGATCCTCGGCAAGCTGCGCCTTCGCGACCGCGCCCAGGCCGTCATCGCCGCCTACGAGACCGGCCTGATCAGCCCGGGCGGGCGCGAGGTTTCCTGACCCCGCGCAGCCCGGGCACAGCTCATCGGCAGGGCGAGGAGGTGGCCCTGGCCGAGCGGGCAGCCCACGGCGGCGAGCAGGTCGCGTCGGTCGGTGGTCCGGATTGCTCACACACGTGCACCCGGTGGGTCCCGTAGCCGGGTGCTTCCCGTNNGCCTTCTGTCGGCGAGGCTCCGGCGGGCTCGTGTGCTATTTTTTGTGAGCAATCGTTCAACTACGGAGGTGGCGGTGGGACGCAAACAGCTCTGGGACCAGGCAGAGGTGCTGACCTCCGCCATGCGGCTCTTCCGTCACCGGGGCTACCTCGGCGCCTCACTGCGGGACATCGAGGAAGCCACGGGGCTGCACCCGGGCAGCCTGTACCGGGCCTTCGACAGCAAGGAAGGCCTGTTCCAGGCCGCCTTGGACGCCTACAACGACCAGGTCGTGACGAGCCGGGTCCGGATCCATCTCCTTGAGCCGACGGACCCCGTGGCGGGCATCCGGTCGTTCTTCACCTCGGCGTTCGAGACCGGTCCCGATCCCGATCCGGGCTGCCTCCTCACCAACACGGCCGTGGAGTCCTTCACCGTTCCGCAGGCCGCCGCCGGGGTGCGCCGCGGGTTGGAGGCCATCGAGTCCGGGTTCGCCGACGCCCTGACGCGTGGCCGCGCTCTGGGACGGCTGTCGGCCGATCTGGACGTCGAGATTTCGGCGGCCCGACTACTGGCGCTCTATCAGGGCCTGCTGGTGCTCGTCCGGGCCGGCACGCCCGTCACCAAACTGCACACCATCACCGATGGCGCGATCGCGTCGATCGGCCCCGAGGAAGAGGGACAGCGATGAGTGACTCACAGCAGCTCTGGACGAACTACGCCGCATGCTGGTCGGCCGACCCCGACGGGCGGCTCACCGCACTCGGCGCGGTCGCCGTCGACGAGGTCACCTACCGGGATCCGGGAACGGAGGTCAGCGGCCTGGACGAGCTGGCCGCCTACATGGCCGGATTCGCCGGCGCTTTCCCCGGTCACCGGTTCCGCATCGACGAGGTGCACGAGCACCACGACCGGTCGCTCGCACGCTGGACCCAGCTCGGCGAGCAGGACGAGGCCGCCATGACGGGCGTGAGCACCGCGCTGCACCGCGACGGCCGGCTCGCCGACATCACCGGGTTCTTCCTGCCCGCGTGAGCGCAGTTCGAAGGCCCGGACCGCTCAGCGGTCCGGGCCTTCGGCGTTCCCGACAGGGCGTCCCCGTCCGACGCCAACTGCCGGGCGGACGTTACGGGCAGCTGATCACGGTGTCGCCCGGAGTGGTGGTGCAGGTGTCGAGGCCGGAGCCGCCGTTCAGCGTGTCGTTGCCGGGGCCACCGTCGAGCGAGTCGTTGCCGTACCCGCCGATCAGGGTGTCGTTTCCGGGCCCGCCGATCAGGGTGTCGTTGCCGTATCCGCCGTCCACCATGTCATTTCCGGAGCCGGCGTAGACGATGTCGTCACCGCCGCCGGCGCTGATGGAGTCGTTGCCGCCGAAGGCGCAGATCACGTTGTTGCCGCTCGTGCCGACGATGTTGTCGACGTTGCCGGTGCCGAGGATCGTGCAGCCGTGGGCGTTGTTCACGGTGGTGGTCGCTGTGACGGTGTTGTTGGCCGGCACGGGATCGGACTGGGTGGCGCCGACCGTGGCGGTGTCGGAGA
>FJVZ01001024.1_pt1 | contig 10995 bp, 7 predicted proteins | sample 1011841 | NCBI WGS metagenome assembly FJVZ01 (sample SAMEA3912450, study PRJEB9761) | metagenome | biome: forest; material: soil | place: USA | collected 2011-06-22 | depth 0.1 m
CGCGCCCGACGGCAGCCTGGTGCCGCTCGCCGAGCAGGACCGGGGCCGGTGGGACACCGTGTCGATCGCCGAGGGCGTCCAGATCCTGCAGACGGCCCTCGCCCGCGACCGGTTGGGCGAGTTCCAGGCCCAGGCGGCCATCGCGGCACTCCACGCCGACGCGCCGACCGCCGAGGAGACCGACTGGGTGCAGATCGTCGAGTGGTACGACGAGCTCGTGCGCCTGACGGACAGCCCGGTCGTCCGGCTCAACCGAGCGGTGGCCGTCGGCGAGGCCGACGGACCGCGCGCCGGCCTGGCGGCGCTCGCGGCGCTGGACGACTCCTCCCCGAACTCTTCGAGCAGGGGACAACCCGTGCCCCGCCACGCGGCGGTGGCGGCGTACCTGCACGAGCGCGACGGAGACCTGGAGACGGCGGCACGGCTCTATGCCGAGGCCGCCCTGAAGGCACCCAACCTCGCCGAACGCGACCACCTGATGCGCCAGGCCGCCCGGCTCAACACCCGCCTCTCCTGCTGACCTTGGGAAAGCCGGATCACCAGCGGCAGGGGTCGGCGCNTGGTCGAACGGATGTCCTCGGCGGCAGGTCCGGGAAGGGCAGGGGACGGGGCCCCGCGGGCCGATGCCCGCAGGACCCCGTCGTTCTGGGTCGGTCAGCTCTACTCCCGTGGGCTGACGGTCAGTTGATGGTCCAGCGTTGCAGGGCGGAGCCGGTGTCCGTCTGCTGGGTGACCAGGGCGTTGTCGGAGGTGGAGGCGGTGGTCAGGGTGAGTCCGCTGCTCTTGGAGGTGATCTTGTAGCCGCCGGTGGCGGCGGTGACCACCCAGTGCTGGTTGCTGTCGCCGCTGCAGGTCCACTGGATGATCTGGCCGCCGGGGGAGCCGGAGTTGCCGCTGACGTCCATGCAGAGGTCGGAGAGTCCGTTGACGATCTGGTAGCTGCCGTCCGGCTGCTGGGTGAAGACCCAGTTCTGGTTGGTGCCGCCGTTGGCGCCCCAGGTGATCAGCTGGGTCCCCTCGTCCAGCGACTGGTCGGGGTCGTCGAGGGCCTTGCCTCCGGTGACCAGGGTGTGGGTGCCGTTGAGCGTCGCGCTGACGGCCCAGGTGAAGGACGTGGTGCCGGTGGCGGTGCCGGAGGAGGCGGTGACGGTGACCGTCGAGGATCCGGCGGTGCTGGGGGTGCCGGAGATGAGGCCGGCGGAGCTGATGGACAGGCCGGCGGGCAGGCCGGTGGCGGTGAAGGTGAGGGACTTGCCGGCGGTGTCGTTGGCGGTGAGCTGGAGCGAGACGGCGGTGTTGACGTTGCCGGACTGGTTGCCGGGGCTGGTGACCGAGACGGTCTCGGGGGCTGAGCCGGTCTGGGTGAGGGTGAGGGTCTGTTCGCTCGCGGTGCGGGCTCCGCCGACGGAGTTGCCGGTGGTGTTGGTCCAGCTGCGGGTGGGGGTGGTCTCGGTGAGGCGGCCGGAGTCGGAGGAGAGGCCGATCACCAGGCCGCTGTACCGGTTGACCAGGCGGAAGGTCCCGGTGGGGGTGTTGCTGGTGGTGGTGCCGGGGATGACCCACCATTGCTGTCCGACACTGGGACCGCCCGATCCCGCGGCGGTGACGGTCGGCTGGGCGCCCCAGGCGCGACCGGCGGTGGCGGTGGAGTTGACGCCGAGCAGCTGGCCGGTGGAGGAGTTGGCGATCCGGTAGGAGCCGTCGCCGTTGCCGGCGAAGCTCCACGACTCCAGGGCGGAGCCGGTGGAGGCGCCGAGCGAGGTGGTGGCGGAGCTGCCGGAGACCTGGGCGAGGACGCGGCCGGCTCCGCTGCTGATCCGGTAGGCCTTGGTCTCGTCCACGGGTGCGGCGGCGGGTGCGGAGGAGCCGAGGGTGATGTCGACGTACTCGCCGGAGGAGGTGGAGCCGTCGGACTTCTTGGAGCACCCGAACGAGCAGTAGGAGCGGAAGCTCCTGCCGACGATCGTGGAGTTCGTCCTGTTCTTGCTGTCCACGAACCAGCGGTACCACGAGGCCGTGTGGTAGTTGCCGGTGTCGCCGATCGGGTACCACTTCTGGGTGGAGAGGTCGTCGGTCGCGTAGAACTGCTGGGGCGCCGATCCGCTCTGGTCGACCCCCTGCGGCTCGCCGATGTACAGCCCCAGGTAGGCGTTGTAGGTGATGTCCATGACGAACAGCGGGGAGGTCGGGGGCATCTTGCCGGCCGCGATCTGCTGGGCCGCGGTACCGGTGTTCGCCGGGTTGTACTCCTTGGCGACGGGGGTGTAGCCGGTGGTGCTGCCGGAGCCGACCGGCACCATGTTGCTCTCCTGGCCGCCCACGCCGGGCTGCGACCAGGCGCCGTTGTACCACTTCTGCCAGGAGTCGGGCGCCATCTTGGCGGAGATCGGCGCGCGGGCCACGTGCTCGTGGAAGGCCTCCCAGCCGCCGCCCTTGTTGAGGATCCGCGAGCCGTAGTAGACGTAGAAGTAGCCGGAGGCGGTGTCCACGAACAGCCGCTGGTCGCCGTCGCCGTAGTCGAACGTCTGGTTCGGGAACGCGGCGTTGTCGCCCCGGGTGGTGCTGTACGGGGANGTGATCACGTGGTTCNTGATGNTCCAGGTCCTGCCCTGGTNCNTGGACACCGCGTAGTCGATCGCGTCGAAGTGCAGGCCGTCCCCGAAGGGCTCGGGGGTGAACTCGTTGTGGACCAGGCCNTACCAGTCGCCGGTGTCCGGGTCGACCCACAGCCCGGCGAGGTCGCAGTAGTTCTTCTGGGCGTAGTTGGAGCCGCTCGGCGCGTACGTCGCCTCGACGCCGGTCGGGCTGTTGTTGCACCGCCAGGTGGTGTCGTTGTTCTTGTCGTTGCTGTTCGCGGGGTTGACGAAGTCGCTGATCGCGCTGGAGCGGGTCGCGGTGTCGAAGTTGCTACCGGTGAAGAAGTCCCAGTACCGGACCTCGTTCGCGCCGTACAGGGCGGCGGACTGCTGGAAGTAGAACGTTCCGTCCTTGTCGACGTACGGGGACGCCTGGGTGTCGGTCGGGTGCGTGTACGGGACGGGGGAGCCGACGCCGATCGTGTACGTGGCGGTGGGCGGGGTCGCCGACGCCGGGTACGTGGCGGCACCGGACAGCGTCAGGACGGTGGCGGCGAANACGGCCGTCAGCGCTCTACGGGATGGGGAGGACACGGGTGCTCCTTCGGTGACAAAGGCACTTCATGGGGGAGGGGATCACCATCGGCGGCTCCGTGAGGCGCGCCTGCGGCCGTCCGGGAGTGAGGGGGACGGATCGGCCGGATCAGGACGGCCGGGGTGGAGGCGCCGAGCCGATCCGGTTGATCGCCCACGCACCGCCGAGGTGGATCCCGTTGGCCGCAGCCGCCACAGGCGGGCCGCGCCGACCGGTACTTCGCCGGGACGGACAGATGTGCTGACCTGCTCCGACGATCGCGCCTGCCGACCCTGCGAACGCCCGCAGGGTGGCGACTGCGTGTTTCAAGTTGCGCGTTTCGAGGCTGAACGGAGCAACTTTAAGCAAACCGTGGCAGTGCTCGAAGTCGAAGTCAAGAGATGCTTCGCCGGAGAAATTCTCGGTTGCCACCGGCACGGCCGGTGCCGCCCTGGTCGCCGCGGGTGTCGTCCGCCGCGGCTCGACCGCCTGGTCCTGCCTCAGCCGGACCAGGCGTCGTCGTTCGTCGGTGCCGGCCGGACCGGGACGTCGGAGGGGTCCTGGAAGATGCCTTCGAGTGTCAGGTGTGCGCCGCCCCGGGCGGCGTTGGACAGGCCGAGTGTCGAGGTGGCGACGACGACCCGCTCGGCGGTGGGTGTGATCCTGCGGTCGTCGAGGACCCGTTGCGCCTCGTCCACGAGGTAGCGGCCGAACACCGCGAAGTACCCGCCGAGGACGATCCTGGGCGGGTTCAGCACGTCCACGAGGATGCCGAGTCCGAGGGCGAGGTCGTCGGCGATGCCGGCCAGTGCGGCGAGGGTGCGCGGGTCGCCCGCGTCGGCTCTGGCGAGCAGGTCCCCGAGTCGTTCGGCGAGGTCGACCGAGAGGTCGTGCACCCGGTCGGTGGGGTCGGCGGCCGCGTCGAGGAAGGCCTGCAGTCCGACGGCGACCTCCCAGCAGCCGGTGCGTCCGCACGCGCAGGGCCGGTCGAGCCGGTCGAGCTTCATGTGCCCGATCTCCGAGCCGCGGAGCAGTTTGCCGCCGGAGATGCTGGCGCCGCCGACGCCGATTCCGCCGGTGACGTAGAGGAGTTCGCGGACGTCGGCGCTGGGGGCGGTGAGGTATTCGGCGAGGGCGCCGGACTCGGCGTCGTTCTCGACGAGGACGGGTGGTGCGTCGCGTCCGAGTCGNGCGNGCAGTTCGCGGACGGCGTGTACGTCGCGCCAGCCGAAGTTGGTGGCGACGGTGACCGTTCCGGAGGCGGCGTCGACGGATCCCTGGGTGACGAGGGTGATCCCGATCGTGTGCATGCCGCGCTCGGCCACCGCGCTGAGGCAGTCCGCGACGAGGTCTCCGACCTCGCGCAGGGCGGCCTGCGGGGTGATCGCGGGCACGTCGAGGGCGCGGCGGTNCTCGTGGACGACGGTGCCGCGCAGGTCGAGGGCGAGCACGGTGATGTGGTCGGGGCCGATCTCGGCGCCGATGCCGCAGATCCAGCGGCCGTCGAGTGCGACCATGCGGTGCGGGCGGCCGACCGCGCCGGCGCGGTCGAGTTCTCCTTCGCGGACCAGGCCGCGCTGGATCAGGTCGGCGACCAGGACCGACACGGTTGCCTTGGGCAGGCCGCTGGCGGTGGCGAGATGGGTGCGCGACTGTTCGCCGTTCTCGCGCAGGTGGCGCAGCATCACGCCGAGGTTGGTGCGGCGCAGGGAGGCCTTGTCGGCGGCTTCGGGGTAGCCCGCCATGATGCCGCCCGCCCCGGTGGTCCCGGGGGAGGCCGTGCCCGTGCTGCTGCGGCCGGNGGCGCTGCCGCCCGTGCCGGTGGTGCCGCGCTGCGCTTGCCGCACGTCGTCTCCTAGTTCCGGGGCCCGCCCGAAGGCTGTGCCGACCTTGGACATGTTAGTTGATGCACTGGTTTAAATAACAACCAGGGTCATCTCTGGTACGAGCGGTCGAACGGGTCGGGGCGGCCTGTCGGTGGCTGCTCCAGGTTGTGAGGTGTCGCGCGTTTTGCCGGCCGAGTCGGGTGCGTTGTGCTCGCAGGCCGTGTTGCCGGTTCGTCCGGTCAGCGTGTCGGAAGTGATGCTCGGCACCCCTTGACAGTGCCATTCTTAATTAACACACTAGCCGAACTAACAACCCGCAGCGTTCGGCGGGTCCCCCACCACCGCGCCCGGGTCGAGGCCCCGTCCGCGGTAGGCAGAGATGAGGACCTCCCCCATGAAGTCACGCCCGTTCAGAGCGGCGACCCTCGCCATGGCACTCACGTCGCTGGCCGCCGTCGCGGCCTGCGGNTCCGGCGGGTCGACGGACAAGGCCGCCGGGCCGGTCACCATCGAGTTCTGGGGCTGGGCTCCCGGCTACGAGAAGTCCGTCGAGCTCTTCAACGCCGCGCACCCCGGCATCCAGGTCACCTACAGCAAGATCTCGCCCGGCTCCAAGGGCGGGTACACCAAGATGCTCAACGCCGTGAAGGCCGGCAACGCCCCCTGCGTGGGCTCGGTCGGCTTCGAGACCCTCCCGACCTTCGCCGCCGCCGGCGCACTCCAGGACGCCACGGACGCCGCCGCGCCCTACGCGAAGGAGTACGCGTCCTGGGCCTTCGCCCAGTCCGGCGTCGCCGGTCACACCTACGGCCTGCCGGTGGACATCGCACCGATGGCACTGATCTACCGCAAGGACCTGTTCGCCAAGTACGGCATCACCACCGCCCCCAGGACCTGGGACGAGTACGCCGCCGACGCCGCCATCATCCACGCGGCCGACCCGAACGCGTACATCACCTACTTCGGCAACGACGCCTACAACTTCGCGGGCCTCGCCTGGCAGGCCGGCGCCAAGTGGTTCGCCACCAGCGGCGACAAATGGACCGTCCACCTCGACGACCCGGCGACGAAGAAGGTCACCGCGTTCTGGCAGGGCCTGATCGACAAGAAGCTGGTCAAGACCGTACCCAGCTTCGACACCGCGCTCTACAAGGGCATGGGCGAGGGCACGATCCTCTCCGACGTCAACGCCGTGTGGGACACCCCGATCCTCGCCGACAGCGTCAAGCAGACCGCCGGCAACTGGGCGGTCGCCCCGATGCCCGTCTGGGACGCCGCCGCCCCGGCCGCCGGCAACGCCGGAGGCACCCCCAACGCCGTGCTGAAGGGCTGCAAGCACGTCAAGGAAGCCGTCGAGTTCGCCCACTGGTTCGGCACCGACCAGGCCAGCGTCAGCAACCTGATCAAGGCCACCGGCATCTACCCGGCAGCCCTCACGGGCCTGGACAACCCCGCGCTCACCGAGCCGGACCCGTTCTACGGCGGCCAGAAGATCTTCGACGTCTTCAAGGACAGCGCCACCCANGTCGACCCGAACTTCCACTGGGGCCCGGTCATGACCAAGACCTCCGGCGCGCTCGGCGACGGCCTCGGCAAGGCCGGCACGGGCAGCACCACCCTGGACGCCGCACTGGCCGACACCCAGGCACAGACCCTCGCCGAGATGAAGACCCAGGGCATGGAAGCCGGCTGACCATGCACCCCTCCACCACCGCACCCCCGGTGCACTCACCCGAGCGCACCGGGGCCACCCCGAAACCCGCCCGCCCGNCGGCGGGCACCACCCGGCGCCGCCGCCGTCAGTAACACCCCGGTCGAGCTGTGGCACTGCAGTGGCAACACCAACGAACAGTGGAGGCTGCCGTAACAGACGGCCGGAGGCCGCACCGTCCGCCGGCGGTACGCGCGCCCCCGGTCCGGTTCCCTCGTCGGGGCCGGTCAGGAGTGCCGTAAGGCCTTGAGCAGGTGCACGCTGTCCGCCCAGATGTCGCCGACCGGCCGCCCCCGGAGGTCCACCTGGTCGTAGCCGATACCGGCGGGCAGGAGTTCGGTGGTGATCAGCAGGTCGGGTCGCGCGGTGCTCGCCGTCGACCAGAGCGCACGGAACNCCTCCCGCTGGTCCGCCTCAACGGCCGGCAAGGGATCCTGCACGCTCTGCCCGTTGTTGAGGCGGACGTGGATCTCGCCGCAGCGGCGCGCNAGCGCNTNGAGGGCTTCGCGCCATTCGTGCGGCCAGGGTGCGCGCAGCTCGGCCATGACCGTGTAGTGGCTGAAGTCGCCGCAGAGTGCGAGGTCCGGATGGCGCTCGGCCAGGGCGAGGGTCCGCCGGAGGTCCTGGGTGAGGCGGTGGCGGTGGGTTTCCAGGAAGAACGGGAGGTCGTACCGCTCGCCGAGGAGGAGCAGCTCCCGGACTCGGGCGTCGTGCCAGGCGTCGTCGCGCCAGTACCCGTCCACCTGGAGGTTGAGGCTCACCATGCCGGCCTCGGCGGCTCGTTCGAACAGTGGCTCGGCGGCCTGGTCCTCCGNGAGGTGGCCGCAGGCGGAGGCGGCCAGAGCCGANGCGGCGAGCAGGTCGGTGAACCGGCTGCGGTCCCGCGGGGCCGGCGGGGTGGTCTGGACGCCGTCGAAGCCGGCTTCCGCGATTGTGCGCAGACGCTCGTCCAGGGGCCGGCCGGCGGCGAGAGTGAGCAGGCTGCAGTGGATTTTCGGCATGCTCACAGCCCGTCCTGGTCGTGCCAGTGCTGCTGCCAGCGCTGGTCGACCGGTTCGGCGGCGGGCTGGTAGCGGATGTCGGTGGACAGGCGGAACCGTCCGGCGGGGTCCTGGTTGTCCAGGGCCGCGTGCACGATGTGGGCGCTGTGGACCATGAGGTCGCCGGCGGCGAAGTCGGTCACCAGCCAGCGGGTGTCGTAGGCCTCGGCGAGGGCGGGCAGGTCGGCGGTGATCGACGCGGCGGGGCGTCGCAGCGTGCCGGCGGCCTCCTCGGCGAGGACTCTGTGGTGGCTGCCCTCCAGGTAGACCAGCGGACCCCGGGCGACCGGGCAGTCGCCCAGCGGGATCCACGACGAGACGACGCGGTCCGTCCCCTCGCGGAGGTAGAGCAGGTCGTAGTGGGCCTGGGTCGCCGTGCCGATGCCGGACTCGCCGGGGCCCACATGGCGAATGATCCTGCGGCGGTGCAGGTGGAGCTCGTCGGTGCCGAGGAAGCGCCGGTAGAACGCGAGGAGTGCGGGGTGCCGGCAGATCGCCTCGTACTCCCNGCCGGGCACGATCTCGTCGTACAGCAGNGTGCGGAACCGNTCGCGGTCGAGATCGGCGGCNGTGGCCGCGACACCTTCCACCGGGTCGGAGCCCGGACGGATCAGGCCGCTCGGCGCCAGCGTGGCGAAGTAGTACCGGCGGAACGCCAGCACCGTCTCGCGGTCGAAGAAGCCCGGCAGGTACAGGTAGCCCTCGCGGGCGAAGCGGGCCCGCAGCGCGTCGAAGTCGTGACGCTCCCCGGGCGGAACGGGTTCGAGCTCGCCGAGGCGGCGCGGGCCGGTGTCCAGCTGGTAGCCGTTGGACGTCAGGACTGTTGTCGGGGTGCGGCCGGGCCGCTGCGAAACGCTCATGTTGGCATGCTGGCAATGCTNAGNGCGTGGAACAATGCAGGGATTCCGAAGGAACTTGGACGATTGTCGACGGGATCGGGCATGACTGACTCCACGGCCCACTACCGCACGCCCCCGGACGCCGTGCGGGCCCTGGGAGTTGCCGTCACCGGGGCCGGGAGGATCGTCGGCCAGAGTTCGACCCGGGTCCGCCGGACGCTGACCGGCTACGCCGGGGTGCTGGTCACCGCGGGCTCCGGACATCTGGAACTGCACGGNGGCCCCGGGCCGCGCCGGGTGCAGCCGGGGTCGTTCTTCTGGCTGCCCCCGGGCGTTCCCCACTCCTACGGTCCGACCGGGGGCTCCTGGGACGAGTACTGGATCCTGTGCGAGGGTCCTGCGACGGCGCGCTACGAGGATCTCGGCTACCTCGGCGGCGCCCCCGCCCGACCGGCCGACCTCGGTGGAGTGCGCACGCAGTTCGTCCGCCTCCTCGACCTCCTCGCCCAGCCGGAGTCGCTCGCCAACCATGTGGCGGCAGCGGCAGCCGTCCACACGCTGATCAGCCTGACCGGCACCGGCACCGGCACCGGCACCGGCAGCGACCAGCCGCCCGAGCCGGCACCCGCGCGTCAGGACATCGGCCACCGAGCTGTCGAGCTGTTGGCGAGCACCGACGGGCCGGTACGGATCGGCGCGATCGCGAAGGAGCTGGCCGTCTCCCGCGACACCCTCGCCACGGCTGTCCGGCGCCTCACCGGTTCCACGCCGACGGACTACCTGATGCGCCGTCGGCTCGACCGCGCGAAGGTCCTGCTCGCCGGCACCGACCGCCCGGTCGCCCACATCGCCAGGGAGGTCGGGTACCCGGATCCCGCGTACTTCACCCGGGTCTTCACCCGCTACGTGGGCGACCCGCCGACGGTCTTCCGCCGCCAGCAGTCCTGACCCACGGGGGCCGCCGATGAGTGACGGCTATGGTCTCCTGGACGGTCTTCGTCTCCGGCGACTCCTACAACGGCGGCCGGTTCTCCACCCGCTGGGGCAACCTCGACACCGTGACCGGCACCCTCGCCGGGACGTTGGAGAGCTTCACGGTAGACGGCCGGGCGGCCCCGTCCGACGCCAACCTCTGGGGCGTCACCTTCACCGGGGACGACAACGCCTTCTACTCCACCATGTCGTCGGGCGACCGGCGTTCGCTGGTGATCGGCGACTTCACCACCCGTGACCTGCACGTGCTGAAGGACAACGTGGAGTGCCCGTCGCTGTCCCCGGACGGCACCCGGATCGCCTGCAAGAAGATGCTGCCGGGCGGACGCGGGTGGCGCCTGACCGTGCTGCGGCCGGCCGACCTCGCGGAGACCCCGCTCGCCGAGACCCGCAGTGTGGACCACCAGGCGGCGTGGCTGGACGACGCCACCGTCGGGTACGGGCTGCCCCATGGCAGCGGCGGCGCCGACGTGTGGAGTGTCCCCGCGGACGGTGGCGGCGCCCGAAGCTGCTGGCCGAGGACGCGGAGACGCCGGGGACACTCGGCTGAGCCGGGCCGGCGCGGCGGGCGGGCAGGATCGCGGGGGCCCGGTACTCGATTCAACAAAATCTACCAGCGCGCCCGGGGTCTGCGCCGCGAGTTCCCTGTGNGGCCGGCGCGATCCTTCGCGGCGTCAGTCTCCTGAGATGCGTGGATGTCAGGTAACGAGCAGGTTTCGAATCGCGCCCTCGTGGGGCCGACTCTTGACGGGCGGATGAACAGGGCGTTCTCTATGCCCCATCTCCTGTGAGATTTCGTTGAATTCTGATTTGTTCTGTTGACTATGATTCGCGCCTGACGCGCTCTAGGAGTCCCCCATGCTCCGCTCCCGCAACCTCCCGGCCACCACGGCCGCCGCCCTGGCCGTCGCCGTCGCCCTGGCCGGCTGCTCGTCCACCGCCCCGGCCGCCGTGAAGGCGGTCGGTCTGATCTCGATCACCTACCTGCAGAAGCAGGGGGACCAGCAGTACTTCCGCGACGAGGCGGCCGGCGCCAAGGCCCGCGCGGCCGAACTCGGCATCGACCTCCGGCTGGTCGACGTCGGGAGCGACAACGAGAAGGCGGTCGCAGAGGTGCAGGCCGCGGTGAAGCGCAAGGCCGACGGTGTCATCGTCGTGGTGCCGGACCCCGCGGTCGGGCCGCAGGTGGTGAAGATCGCTCAGGACGCGGGGATCCCGCTGCTCGCCTCGGACGACCCGATCTGNGCCAACCAGACCGACCCGGCCGTGTGCGCGCGCCAGAAACTGGTGCCCAGGGTGGGATTCTCCGGCGCGCAGATGGGCGGCGCCGTCGGCAAGCGGGCCGCGGAGGAGTACCTCAAGGCGGGCTGGAAGGCCTCGGACACCCGGATCATCGCCGCCGGGCAACAGGACGTCAGCGTCTGCCGCGAGCGGCT
>FJVZ01001461.1_pt1 | contig 10992 bp, 13 predicted proteins | sample 1011841 | NCBI WGS metagenome assembly FJVZ01 (sample SAMEA3912450, study PRJEB9761) | metagenome | biome: forest; material: soil | place: USA | collected 2011-06-22 | depth 0.1 m
CGGCGTCGAGCGCGACTTCCGCATCATCGAAGGCCTCGACTGACCACCGATGCTGCGTCGGCGACGAGCACGAGCCGACCGCGGGGATCACCCCGGCTCGTCAGCGCGCCGCACCGTCGCGAACAGCGTCGGGCCAGTGGCATCGGCGGTGATGTCCAGTCCGGCCACGGTTCCCGGCGGCGCGGCGGCACGGACGTCGGCCTCGATGTCGGCAGGGGTGCGTTCGACGAGGTTCCAGCGGCCGATGTGGGTCATCAGGGCGGCGTAGGGGTTCGGGGTCGCGATGCTGGAGAAGTAGCAGGAGAGGAGCTTCTTCGGCGCCGAATCCGCCTCGCGACGCTGAGCCGCAGTGGCCTGCCCGCACCCAGCCGGTGCTGTGGACCCGTCACTCGGGTGCCGACCAGACCTGGACCCTGGCCGCGCCGTTCGCCGTGGGCGGGCGATCACTTCCGGCCATTCGAACCAAGGTGTCCTGCGCGCTTTCGTGGCCGCCCAGTTGGGCCGACAGAATGCCGGTTCGCAAGCCGGCGGCCGATGCCGCAGCGCGACAGCCCGGCCGCCGAGGCCGTCGCCGCGCCGGACCCCAACTCCTCCCGTCGCCATAGGACTTACCGGCCCCTCCGCACGCGGGACGTCCGCGGATCACCTGCGCTCGACCGAGCCGCATGCCTCGCAATTGGTCCAGACCTATTGACGAGCCTCGCCGGCCCCTTCTACGATCCGGTCCGGCACAGCCCCACATGTCCCCACCTCACCCAGAGCCGGGCGTCACGCCCCCACGCGTCGGTCATGTCCATGACGCTCGGCGGGAAGGGAGCACAGCATGTTCCGTCGGAGGTCACGTACTCCACGTCTGTCGGGCGCTTTCCGCCCCAGCCCGGATCCCGGCCGCCTCGAAGGCGACCGGACCGGGAGCGAGCCGCTCCGAACTCCCGGCCCGCAGAGGGCGGCCGTCGAACGCGCATCGCAGGTGAACCGGGCCGGCCGCGCCAAGCACGGACCATCCGTCCTGAGCCGCTCCCTCGCCGGGGTGAGCGCCGCCGCCGTCATCGGCACCGGCATCGTCATGGCCGGCTCCGTCACAGCCGGAGCCGTCACCACCAACCTGGTGGCCAACCCCGGATTCGAGAGCGGCCTCTCCGGCTGGACCTGCTCCAGCGGTTCCGGCGCGGCCGTCAGCAGCCCGGTCCACTCCGGCACCTCCGCGCTCAACGCCACGCCGACCGGCCTGGACAACGCCCAGTGCACCCAGACCATCAGCGTGCAGCCCAACTCCCAGTACACGCTGAGCGCCTACGTCCAGGGCAGCTACGTCTACCTGGGCGCCACCGGCACCGGCCTCACCACCGCCCCGTCCACCTGGACGCCGAACAGCTCGTCGTACAGCCAGCTCAGCGTCGGCTTCACCACCGGGGCGAGCACCACCTCGGTGACCGTCTACCTGCACGGCTGGTACGGGCAGCCCACCTACTACGCGGACGACGTGTCGCTCACCGGCCCCGGCGGCAGCAGCCCCACGCCGACCGTGACACCCACGGTGACGCCGACCGTGACGCCCACCGTCACACCGACGGTTACGCCGACCGCCACGCCCACGGTGACACCGACCGCCACACCGACGGCCGGCGAGACCTGCGCCACGAAGCCCAGGCCGTCGGGCAAGGTCCTGCAGGGCTACTGGGAGAACTGGGACGGTGCCTCGAACGGCGTCCACCCCGGAATGGGCTGGGTCCCCATCACGGACAGTCGGATCGCCGCGCACGGCTACAACGTCATCAACGCCGCCTTCCCGGTGATCCTCTCGGACGGCACCGTCCTGTGGCAGGACGGCATGGACGCCAACGTCAAGGTCTCGACCCCCGCCGAGATGTGCCAGGCCAAGGCGGCCGGGGCGACGCTCCTGATGTCGATCGGTGGCGCCGCCGCAGGCATCGACCTGAGCTCCAGCACCGTCGCCGACAAGTTCGTGGCGACCGTCGTGCCGATCCTCAAGAAGTACAACTTCGACGGAATCGACATCGACATCGAGACCGGCCTGTCCGGCAGCGGCAACATCAACACGCTGTCCGCCTCCCAGGCCAACCTGATCCGCATCATCGACGGCGTGCTGGCCCAGATGCCCGCGGGCTTCGGCCTGACGATGGCCCCCGAAACCGCGTACGTCACCGGCGGAAGCGTCACCTACGGGTCGATCTGGGGCTCCTACCTGCCGATCATCAAGAAGTACGCCGACAACGGGCGCCTGTGGTGGCTGAACATGCAGTACTACAACGGCAGCATGTACGGCTGCTCCGGCGACTCCTACCAGGCCGGCACCGTCCAGGGCTTCACCGCGCAGACCACCTGCCTGAACAACGGCCTGGTCATCCAGGGCACCACGATCAAGGTGCCGTACGACAAGCAGGTGCCCGGCCTGCCGGCCCAACCCGGCGCGGGCGGTGGCTACATGACGCCGAGCCTGGTCAGCCAGTCGTGGAACGCCTTCGGTGGTGCACTGAAGGGGCTCATGACGTGGTCCGTCAACTGGGACGGCTCGAAGAGCTGGACCTTCGGCGACAACGTCAAGGCCCTCCAGGGCCGTTGATGTCCCGCTGATCATCCCGCGCTCCGGTGCACCACTGCGCACCGGAGCCGATCACCTGCCGGAACCACCCCTGTGGACGGCCCGAGCCCGGGCCGTCCACAGGACCGCGATGGGACGGCGCTGCGGCTGCCCCAGACCTTCGCGACCAGTCCGTCGCCCAGCCGGTAGACGGCACTCTCCATACCGGCGGCCGGCAGCCGGCGGCTCCGCCTTCGTAGCGTGAGGGACCCACCCCGGACTCCCCGGACTCCCCGGTCGCTCGTGGCCCTTGGCCGAGCGACCTGCTCCCATGGTCAAATCCCAACCCTGTAGCGTAAGGTTCATTTCTCACTATGACCTATTACCATTCAGGGGGCGGGCGGCGATGCCGGACACCAGGATCAGTGAGCTCGTGCGGATGTGGATCAACGGCTGGGTCGTCTCCCGCGGCAGCTCGGACCCGATCGACGAGCCGTGGGGGTGGACGATCGACGTCGGGCAGCCCAAGCACGTCGCCCGACACGTGCTGCCGGAGCCCACCGAGCGCGATGTGCGCAGGATCGTCGCCGCGACGAGCGCGCCGGGGACATGGCTGAAGCTGTTCGCCGAGGACCAGGCGGTCCTGCCCTGGGTCGGGCCGGGCTGGCGGCGCGACAGTCCCGGCTTCCTGATGACCTGCCACCTGGCACCGGAGCACCCTGAGACACCGGCCGGTTACACGCTCACCAGTTGGACCCGGGGCGGCGTCGGCCGAGTACTGGTCCGCACGCGCGCCGGGCACTTCGCCGCCCGTGGACAGATCGCCCAGGTAGGCGCCCATGTCGTGGTCGACCAGGTCGAGACCGCCGCCGAACACCGGCGCAAGGGCCTCGGCGGCCTGGTGATGCGCACGCTGCAGAGCACCGCGTACGAGGCCGGCGCAAGGACCGGCCTCCTGGTCGGCACACCCGAGGGCCGGGCGCTCTACTCCTCGCTGGGCTGGACCATGCGCTCCCCGATGACGAGCCTCTGGTACGAGCCGTCGGGTGCCGCGACCCAGCATGTGATCTGAACGCAGCACTGTCCCTGACGGTCAGAGCCGCTCCCGGCGGCCTCCGGCTCGGTGACAGCCCGCACGATGTGGTCGCGGTGCGGCAGGTGACCGCCGCACTCCTCCAGGATCTCGCTCACACAGCGCATCGTCGGCACCCGTAGTCCACCCGGCACACCGCGCGTCCCCGGAGCGCCCGGCCGGCGAGCCGCCGTCGTCGACACGCGGGACACGGCAGCCGCGTTCGCGGCAAGCCTGAGAACATCCCCGCACGTAATTAGCAAAGCATTCGGGACCCGCCTTCACCGATCGCACTGATAAATCGGCCGGCCCGCATACCGGAGCCGACGGACCGCGCGGGCGGCCGAACCCGTCGGGCACAGCCATGCGCAATCATCGTCAATCGCCGGCAGGAGGCAGGAATATCCGGCGACCTGGAACACCACCACGGCGATCGCGGCGGCTCCCCCACCCAGGACGGTCATACAATAAACCCGCCTCCTGCCCGCGCTGCCGCGACCCGCATATCCCCGGGCGCCCCTGGCATGCGAGCGAGGATTCACCGCCAATTCCAGCCCCCATCGGCCTTTGGGTGCACGCCAGAGCCCCTGCCACCCGCCGGCCAACTTTTCACGAACGTGTCGTGCGGGCACTAACCAGCAGACAGCCGTAATACTGAAACATATGGATCACTATGTTCTGTCTGAGGTTGAGAAGAGTTGGCAGGAAGCCTCGCGGCTCCTTGCCGGAGTCTTCGGCGAGCTTGAGATGCTTCCGCCGGATCGCCGCTGGGCGAGAATGACTGCCCTTTGCGACCGAATGGACAGGGAACTGGCCCCCTTCCTGATTCGTGCGGCCGGAGAGCTCAGTGAAGAAAAAGGGATGCTCCCGTCCCGGCCGGAACGGCTCGGCCGGGCACTGGGAGTAAGCCTGTGACGAGCGACCGCAAAGCAATTCCGCACACATTCTGGTGCACAACCCGCTGGGCCGACCTCGACGCCCAGGGACACGTGAACAACGTGAAGTTCATCCAGTACATCCAGGAAGCGATCTTCGACCTCATCGGGCAGGAGGAGCACGTCGGCATCCTGCCCGACGGCTTCATCGTCGCCCGGCACGAAGTCGACTACCGCCGCCAGCTCTTCCACCGCACAGGACACCAACTCCCCCTGCAGATCTGGATCGCCACGATCGGCACACGCTCGTTCACCGTACGGACGGAAACCCGGCGTGGAGGCGAAACGGTCTTCGAAGCCCGCACCGTCTGCGTAGCACGCGACTCCACCACCGGAGCCAGCAGAGAACTCACCACAGACGAACACCGCCACCTCGCCCGCTACCAACTCCTCGACCCCACCACCCACGGCAACCCCAGAAGCAGCGAACGCCTCACCACACCACCACCACGCCTCGCCGCACTCCACCGCTGACCGACAGCCCGGGACGCACAGGCCCTCAACCCTGAGCATCCCGGGCCACCACCACCTGACCTGGCTGATCCGTCAGGCCACGCCGGCGTCGCCTCAGTGGCGGCGAGCCGGTAGCCGGGCCGTTGATCGGGACGACGGCGCCGTGGTGGAGGAGCCGGTCGAGGATGGAAGCGGCCAGGACTTCGGCGCCGAAGTCCTGGCCCCTCACTGAAGGTGTCGTTCGAGGTCAGGACGATCGCACCCTTTCCTACCTCTTCGAGAGTTGGGCGCCTCGGTGGGCGGCCATGGTCGGGAGCGGCCACCAACTGGCGGGAACGTTCCGCATGACCAGGGCGCTGTCCAGGGTTGCACTCCCCGACGGGAAGCGGTGCGGGTCGTCGAAGAAGGACGACGCGGCAGAGCGGATCCGGCCGGCTTCCACATGCCAGGCGTCGGTGCGCAGTTCCATGCCGTCCAGGTGGCGGCCGGACCCGGTGGCCGAGTAGCCCTTCGCCCCGTTCTGGAAGAAGCGGGAGGCCTCGGCGAGATCGGCGAAGAGCTCGCTCCCCCGCAGCTCGTCGGACGGCTCGACGGTGACATCCACCCGGCTGGCACCGTCCCACGTCGCGAAGGCGACCCGCACCTGGCCGGGCGTCTCGTGCACCTCGAAATCGGCGCGGCCGTGCCTGCCGGGGAACACGCGGCCGCCGGCCCAGGCGTTGAGCCGCGAGGCGGTGTCGCGACGTGGGATGTAGACGCCGGTCTCAACACCGTCCGGTCCGTCCCATTCGACGGCGATCCGATGTGCCGCGTTCTCGCTCCGTAGCCCGAACGCCTTCGGCGCCCAGGCCGGCCGGACGCTTCCCAGCCGAATCAGGCAGATTCCTGCGACCGCGTGGCCGTGTACCAGTTGCGGGCGCAGCGGCTCGGGAAGCAGGCGGGCCGCGGCGTCCGGGGCGACCCGGTAGTTCACCAGAAGCCGTCGTTCGACGACGCTGGACAGGCGCGGTTGCCTCATGATCCCTCGCTCTGCGCCCCGGGGCGCCATTTGGTGTGCCGCAGGACGATCTGCTCGGGGCAGACGGTGCTCAGGAACCGACCGATGCAGGTCGCCAGCCGATCCTCGGCAAGTGCGTAGAGGATCCGGTTGCCGTCCCGGCGCTCGATGACCAGTCCGGCCCCCTTCAGTACGCCGAGATGCCGTGAGATGGACGGCGCACTGATCGCGAACCTGCTCGCGATCTCCCCTGCCGCCAGCTCGCCGCCTCTGAGATCCTCCAGGATCTGGCGTCTCGTCGGATCAGCGAGCGCGCGGAAGGCCCCTGCCTCATCCTGAGCTTCTGTCATGGTCAGATATTTAGCACATTAGCTAAACATCTAACAAGGGTGGGGCCTCCGCCACCCATGCAGCCGAACGTGCCCCGGGGCCGCCTGCGCCGGACTCACCTGCTCCGCCGGTAGGTGCCGGGTGCTGCCCCGTGCGTGCGTTTGAACGCGTTGGCGAAGGCGAACTCGGAGGTGTAGCCGACCCGGGCGGCGATGGTTCTCAACGGTGCGTCCGTCGTACGCAGCAGGCGCGCTGCCGTGGTCATCCGCCACCAGGTGAGGTAGGCGAGGGGCGGTTGGCCGACGAGCATGGCGAAGCGCCTGGCGAACGGTGCCCGGGAGAGTCCTCCTTCCGCGGCGAGTTTCGCCACCGTCCAGGGTGCTGCCGGGTCGTGGTGGATGGCGTGGAGGGCGGCGGTGACCGGTGGGTCGTTGAGTGCGGCGGCCCAACCGGTGGTGTTGCCCCGGACGGGTTGTTCGGTGAGCCAGATGCGCAGGATGTAGAGGAGCAGAGTGTCCAGGAGGGCCGGGACGGCCGCGTCCGTACCCAGCCGTGGGTTCTCCACCTCGGCGGCCAGGAGTTCCACGGCTGCCCGCAGTTGGGGGTGTCGGCCCGCCTGTGCGGGCAGGTGGATGAGGTCAGGCAGGGTCAGCAGCAGTGGGTGGGTGCGGGACGGGTCGAGTTGGTACGCGCCGCAGAGCAGCACCGTGACGGGGCCGCCGTCTCCGCTCCGGTCGACGTCGGCCGACGCGTGGGAACGGGCCGGCCGGGGGTCGTCGGGGCCGCAGGCAGGGGCCGTGACCGGGGTCCCGGGACTGTCGGCGAGAGTGTGCCCGCGGCCGTGGGGCAGGAACACCACATCGCCGGGGCCGAGTTGGACGGGCTCTGCATCGGGAGGCAGTAGCCAGCAGGAGCCCTGCAGGACCACCTGGAAGCCCGCCGATCCCGGGACGGAGACGAACTCCTGGCCCCAGGGGGCGTGCCACCGCACGTGTGCCGATCGGGGCAGGCCGGTGCGGGTCACGGCGATCACGTCGCTGAGTACGTCCATGCGGTGAGACTACGCACGGAAGACGGACGCGTATGAACCGGGCGCTCCGGCGCATGGATCGTCTCTGTACGGGGTCGTAGATTCGCGGCATGACGATGAAGACCGCACGTGTCCACGAGTACGGCGATGTGTCCGTGATCAGCTACGACGACGTACCGCGCCCTCGGCCCGGCTCCGGTGAGGTGCTCGTGCGGGTCGCCGCGACCTCGTTCAATCCCAGCGAGGCCGCGTTGCGGGCGGGACTGCTGCGGGCGTTCTTCCCGGTGGACCTGCCCTACACGCTCGGCTGGGACGTCGCCGGCACCGTCGCCGAGGTCGGCGCGGGGGTGGACGGTTTCAGCGTCGGCGACCGGGTCATCGGGCGGCTCGACGGCGGGGGCGCGGCTGCCGAGTACGTACCGGCGCCCGGCTCCGGGCTGGTCGCGGCGCCGCTCTCCGTCCCTCTCACGCACGCCGCGGCACTTCCGGTGGCAGGTCTGACGGCATGGCAGGCGGTCTTCGAGCACGGGAAGGTGAGCGCTGGTCAGCGGATCCTGGTCAACGGCGCGGGTGGAGGCGTCGGCGGTTTCGTGACGCAGCTCGCGAAGTACGCCGGGGCCGAGGTGATCGCCACGGCCAGTGCTCGCAGCGCCGCGGCGGTCCTGGGGCAGGGGGCGGACCAAGTGATCGACTACACCGCCGGACCGGTGGGTGCCGCGCTCGACGGCCCGGTGGACACCCTGCTCAATCTGGTCCCGCTGAGCCCGCCGGACGCCGCAGCGATGGCGCGACTGGTGCGGCCGGGCGGGCGGATCGTCTCGATCGCCACCCCGCTCGCACCGGACGCCGACACCGGGGTGACCGCGATGCACATGGTCGCCCGCAACGACACCGCGCAGCTGGCGGCGCTCGTGGAACTCGTCGACGCGGGTGCGGTCACCGTCGACGTCAGCGAGTCACGCCCGCTGCGCGATCTCGCGGAGGTCCACCGCCTCAGCGAGGCCGGCCGGCTCCGGGGCAAGGTCGTCATCACGCCTTGAGCCCCGAGCGGTCGGACGAGGCGGCGGATGTCAGCTCACGACGGTCCGTGGATCGCGGGGTCAGGGCTGCACAGCCAGCCGTTGACGGCGAAGCGGCTGTCCGCGTGCTGCTTGCCCGGACAACTGACCGGCCGTACCTCGTGCCAGGCGGTGGGCCGGAAGAACACGATGCTGTCATGCTCGGGCTCCCAGTCCCGCCAGGTGCGCTCCTCCCACTTCCCGGCCGTCTCGGTGTGCAGTGGCAGGGCGACGTCGAACACACGCAACGCGCCGCCGTCGAAAGGCCGGGGCGTGCGATGCAGGTAGTACACGAATGTGAGCAGGCGCCGGCGGGCGAACTCGGCACTGGTGTCCTGGTGCGGACGGTAGAAGTCGCCGTCGTTGTGCACGTTGAGGCTGTAGTCGGGTTCGGTGTGCCGGCAGGAGACGCCCAGGGTGTGCTCGACCACGTCCAGCACCTCGTCAATGGCTGCCATCAACTCGGGTGCGGCGAACTCCTGGTACGACCGGGACCGGCGAACGTCGGGGGCCACCTCCCGGTCCCGAATCATGGAGGGCTTCCACATGTCGCCGGCGGAGCCGATGGCGCGCTCCAACAAGGCGCCGGCGGTCTGCTCGCCCAGGAACTGGGTGATGCGACAGACCGTCACCGGAAGCCGCCAGATCGCGTCCGTACACACCGGCGACCGCTGATCCGTCGCCATCGTCGTCGCCGCCATCGCGTCGGACGGTCCCGTCACGGTGTCCTGCCCTGTCATGCTGTCCTGCCTTCTGGATCGCGATGAGCGTTACGCGGGGGCCGACTCCCCGAATCCCGCTGCGGGACCGGGCTGCCGACCTGGGACGCACTCGGTCGGGGACGCGCCCGGGGCCGCCGCCCTGGTCAGGCTTGCGGCTTCCCGCAGGCACTCCACCTCGACCGTGAGTTCCTCCACCCGGCGGTGCAGTGCCTGGACGCACACCAGGGCGACGCCGAGGCCGTCGACGACGGGGATGGCGGTGTCGTCCTGGTTGAAGCCGAAGGCGGCGTGCCAGTCCTGGGCCATCGGCCCGACATGGCGCACCTCCTCGGGCTCCCAGAGGTAGCGCCAGGTACTGATGGGCAGTGCGGCCACACTCTCCAGGACCGCGTAGCCGTTCACCGCACCGCCCGGGGTTGCACTGACCGGGGCCGCACCGAGCGGGGTTGCGCCGACCGGGGCCACAGCGCCGTTCCCCCGCGCGCCGGCCGCACGGCGGACCGGGACGATGTGGTCGGTCGCGCGGGACCGCCGGTGGAAGATCCGCATCCCTACCGGCTCCAGTCGACCGGGACCACGTCCTGCTTGAGCCCGCTGTCACTGCAGATGGAACACGGACCGTTCGGGACACCGGGGCCCTGGTCGGTCCCGATGGTGATCGCTCCGTGAGCCCCGGCCGGGGCATGGATGCCGTCGCCGACCATCGCGGCCTCGTAGCCGCCGAGCAGTTCCTGGAGGGTTCCGGGGCCCAGGTTCTCCGGGGCGGTGATCGCGGCGATGCCGTCGTAGTCGGTGTAGGCCGCCCCCAGCGTCCGACCGCCGACGGTGGCGAACACGATCCTCGCCCCGCGGATGGGTTCCCCGGTCACCGCGTCGGCCGCCATCGCGTGGATGTTCTCCAGTTGCATCTGGGTGACGTTCAGGCTCGCCTGGCTGGTCGTGAGCCTGGTGGGCTTCAGGCTCGGGCATTCCGCCCCGCTGCACGACGCGGCCGACGGGGTGCTCGCCGACGCGGTGACACCGCTGCCCACACCCAGCGACGCCAAAGCCGCAGCCATCACCGCGACACTCTTGCGACCTACGGAACTCATGCCACTCCCATGGAAACTGCCCGAGCGTGATCCGTGCCTGCGCCCGAGGGCCGGGACGGCCTGGGCACGTGCGGCACGCGACGGGCTGCCGCCACCTTCGGACGACGCGACCGAGCGTATCCACACCCATCCGGCCCAACCCGCCGACAACCACGAGTTCGCACCATCTGATGAACCGCCGGCAGGGGCAATGACGAACACGATCGACGCCCACGAACCAATGAACGATCCCCGAAGACCGACCACACCGCCGGACCACCCGTTGACTCCGACGCCTGCCGACGCCTGCCGACGCCTGCCGATGCCTGCCGATGCCTGCCGACGCGAAACGCTGCTCACCGGCCGCGCCGAACACGCACGGTCCCACGACCTCCTCTGGAAGGATGAGCCGGAGTTCGACGGCCACGCACACCCGCGACAATCCCGCTACGCTCGACGAATCCGCGAGCTGACAGGTGACGGAGTCCCCCTCATGCTTGCTTCCTGGTACGACGCACAGGGCCCGGCCGACGACGTGCTGCACGTCGGCGAACTGCCCGACCCCGAGCCCGGCCCCGGCGAGGTACGCGTCCGCGTGACCGTCTCGGGCGTCAACCCCGGTGACACCAAGAAGCGGCGCGGCTGGCTCGGCTCGACGATGCCCTACCCCCGCGTGATCCCGCACAGCGACGCCGCCGGCGTCATCGACGCCGTCGGGAAGGGCGTCGACGCGCGCCGTATCGGGCAGCGGACGTGGGTGTACGGCGCGCAGTCCTACCGCGC